>CXWL01105494.1_pt1 | contig 18711 bp, 16 predicted proteins | sample 590931 | NCBI WGS metagenome assembly CXWL01 (sample SAMEA3498368, study PRJEB10139) | groundwater metagenome | biome: water well; material: biofilm material | place: Germany | collected 2015-04-27 | reverse complement strand
CACCGTGTGGTCGAGTTCCATCGCGATACTCATCGCCAGGTTGATCGCGCAATAGGTCTTGCCTTCGCCCGGCAGCGAGCTGGTGATCATGATCAGGTTGCCCGGCATGTCGTGCTCGCCGCGCTCCGCGAATGCGCGCTTGATCAGCGGGCGCTTGATGATGCGGAAGTCCTCGACCAGCAGGGTGCGGCCGCCGGCGGCGGTGACCATGCCCATGTCGCGCATCCGGTTCAGGTCGAGCTCGACCTTGCGGGTGCTTTGCTTGCGCGCCTTGACCGGCTGGGGCGCCGCGCTCGGCGCCGCTACGGCCGGTTCCGCCAAGGCTGGCGCAACTGCTGTCGCAACAACGGCCGGCGTGGCTGGGGGAGAGGCTGGCGATGCCTCCTTCTTTTGATCAATCCGACTTGCCGCTTTTTCGATANNCGAGGCCCCCATCGCGTACAACCTTCTGCGCCGCTTGACCTTTTGTTCGCTGGTCCAGTTCATCGCGATGCTGCCGAGGATCGGCACGCCGGTCACCTCGCGCAGCGAGGACTGGCTCAGGAAGGTCGGGCGTACCTGGCTCATCAGCAGGGCCACGACCAGGCCGGATATCAGCGCGCCGACAAACACCAGCGAGAACAGGCGCGGACGTTTCGGGCCGGACGGCGCAAGCGGCACGGTCGGCGGATCGATCACGCGGAACGTCAGCATGTCGGTCGCCGAACTGAGATCGCCCGACAGCTTGGCCGCTTCGCGCCGCTCCACCAATTTCTGGTAGTTGGCCTGGTTGACCTGATAGTCGCGATTGAGTTGCGTCAGCTGGGCTTCGACTTCCGGCGCCGTCGTGCTCTGGCCGCGCATGCGTCCCATGCGCGAGTTGTACTCCTCGACCCGGGCCTTGAGCGAGGCCACCCGCGCTTCGGCCACCGACAACGCCACATTCATCTGTTGCAGCATCGGGCTGTAATTCGCCCCGGGGTCGCTGCTGCGCTTGCGCTTCTTGGCTTCTTCTTTCTTGCGGGTTTCCAGCTGGTCGAGCAGGCGCTTGGACGCCACAATGTCGGGATGCTCTTCGGTGTACTGCAGGCGCAAGGTATCGAGTTGCTTGTTCACCGACTGGATGCGTCCGTCCAACTCGGGATTGGCATCGGCCGGGTCGGCCACGTCCGTCGCGGTCACTGGCGCCGGGTCGTCGCCGGCGATTTGCCGCTTGATGGCGTTGCGCGCCTGCTCGGCCTCGGTCAGTTCGAGGCGCGCCTGGTTCAGCAGGTCGGACGTCTCCATCATCTTGCCGCTGTAATCGGTGCCCTGGCGCGGCAGCATGCCCATGTTGCGGATCTTGAAGTCCTTCATGGCGCTCTCGGCGGCGGCCAGTTTTTCTTCGTAGCTCTTGATCTGGTCGTCGATGAACTGGACGGCCTTTTCGGAATCCTGCTTCTTGCCGCCGAAACTTCCTTCGACGAAGATGGTCAGCAGCGACTGCACGACATCCTTGCCCAGTTTTGGGTTCGGGTTGTTGTAGGTAATGGTGTAGATGTCGTCGCGCTCGGTGCCCAGGATCTTGATGTTCTCCATCAGATCGTCGACCACCTTTTCGTTTTCCTTCGGCGTGGTGGTCTTGACGTCGAGGTCGACCATGCGCATGACGCGCTCGACATTCGGCCGGCTGATCAGCGTGCGGCGCATGAACACCACCTGCTGCTCAAGGTTGGGCAGGGTCGTCATGCCCGACAACAAGGGCTTGAGAATGCTCTGGGTGTCGACGTAGACGCGGGCCGAGGCCTGGTAGTCGTTGGGCAGCTTGTAGACCACCGCCCAACCGACGATAGCAACCACCCAGGAAATGACGACCGCATACCAGCGGTATTTTCCGATCGCCTTCAGGAAACCTAAAATTACCGCTGTCAGTTCTGCCATCTCGTCAATCTCGCCATAATGGTACGACTTGGGTTGGAAGCGCCGATGCGCAAGGGGAATTCAACATATCATCGCTTGTACTGAGAGCAATTGCAATTGCGTAATGGAAAATGCGGGCTCGGCGTGCAATAAAAACCACGTCGTGCAACAGATCGGCCGTGCCGAAGTTCAANNTTTTTCATATTGTATTGTCGCCTCGTCAAAATTGCCAGAATAAATGCAAAAACAACAAATGTTATTCAAGGTGTCATGGTAAATTGCCAGATGGAATGTATTTTTTGCTATTGCAAAATATCAAAAATAGTATTAAATAGATCATTGTGGCGATTCGTGGAAAGTCAAACAGACTATTCAACAGCGACAGGACAAGGAAGGCCGCCAGCGCCGCCGCCAATGCCGGCGCAAACGGGTCGCCGGTCCGCAGGCGGCGCACCAGCGCGAGTATCGCGCAAAGCACTAGTCCTGCAAAAGCGACGAGGCCGGACAAGCCCTGTTCGAAGGCAATCTGGAGCCATGTGTTATCCAAGTGCCATGGCAAATGATTGTCGCTGGCAAAGAACCAGAAATCCATGCCCTTGCTAAACCCGCCGTTGCGCAACAGCTCGCGTCCGTCGCCGTCCTTCACCGAAATATCGTCGATATCGACCCGGCGGCCTTCCGCTACGCTGACCAGGGACAATTTGACCGTCGGTGCGATCAAGCCCGCCGGGACGCCGAGCGTGCGTTTGGCCAGGGTGCTGGAAAAGGGCTTCCAATCGCCGCCGGTGTCGCCCACCCTGAAGGATTGCCAGACGCAGCGGCGCGAGTACAGCATCCATTTCTCGCAGATGGGCACGTCCAACCGGGCACCGGCGTCGTCGCTGCGGGCCCGCAAACTCAGCTCGTAACGCCGGTTCGGCTGCAGGCCGATGATCTGCTCGAGATAGAGCGGTGAGCCGGCCGCCAGGGCCACGTAAGTGTTGTCGTTCTCGGCTTGCAGCGACAGGTAAGTCGGCACGATGCCCTCGTTGCTGCGCACGAAATAGGTGGCCGGGTAGCGGCCCGTTCCCATTCCAGCGAGCCACCTTTCCGGCGTCGCATCGACCATGCGGATGGCATCGACCCAATGCGCCGCGCGGGCGGCAAGGTCGCGTTCGGTGCTGGCATAGCGCCGCTGCATCGCGTCGCCATGGGAAACCATCCACGCCAGCAGCGCCAGCAATGTCAGCAGCAATGCGCCGCGCGGCAAACGGCGGGGCGGCAGACGTCGTCGTGTGTTCAGGTGGGGGCCGATCACCAGCACCAGCATGGCGATGGCGGCGCCCAGGTAGCCGCCGCGCGCGTAGGTCACCAGCAAAGCGTAACTGCCCACCGCCAGCATGGCGGCGCCTGCGAGGCGCGAAGCCCAGCGCCGGCTGGCCAGCGTCCACCACGCCAGGAACGGCAGGGCAAGCGCAAAATAAGCTTCTATATAGGCTCCGCCGATATGCATGCCGGAAAACAGGCCGACTACCCGGTAGCCGCTGTCGAAATTGAACAGGCCGGTAAACGCTGCCCGCTCCCAGATCACCGCGAGCGCGGCGGCGAACACGCCGAGCCCCATGCCGAGCGCGAACCGGCGTTGGGTGCCGGCGCAGTCGGCGGCTAGCGTTTCGCGCAACAGCGGCCACAGCAGGAGTGCCCAGGCCAGGCCGCGCGCCAGCCGAAAGCCGTTATATTGGCTGTAATAGTGGTTGAAGGAATTGAGCCCCGGGGCGGGGAAGGGCCACGCGCCGATCACCAGCGCGATGCAGGAGGACAGGCAAAACAGCGCTAGCCAGGTGCGCGCAGGGGTCGAAAAGGACGGCGCGGCGGTCGCGGCGGCCGGCGCGCGCCAGGCCCGCATCAGCAGCGTGACGGCCAGCAGGGCGTCGAATTCGTCAAGGAAGAAGCGCCCGGTCCAGGGCGCCAGGTCGAGCACCGGCAGGGCGGCGGGCATCACCAGCAGCCAGCCATGCGGCCAGCGCCGCAGCAACGCGCAGTACAGGAGCAGGCCGGCGCCCAGCCATTGGCCGCCCAGCGGGTACTCGGGTACCACGGTCAGCAGCACGCCGACGCACAGCAGCGCGGCGAGCAGGTCCGGCAAGCGTCTCCAGTGGTCCCAGGTTGCTGTCAAAAGCGTTTTCGCCCCGAAAATCTGTTATGGTTGGCGGACGCAGGCTTGGCAGCGTCACGTGACCGGACGAACCGGATTCTAACGCGCTTTTCGGATGCATTCTCACTAACTTTGTGGCGGACGAACAATGCAAACAATTCACTCCGGTGCCGCGCGCGCCTTGCTCCTGCTGGCGGCGTGCTGCTGCGCCGGCGCGCTCCATGCCAGCGAACTAACCCGCACCATCGCCACGGTCAAGGGCTCGGTGGTGGGGGTCGGCACTTACCTGAAAACGCGCAGTCCCGCCACAGTCTTCAGCGGCACCGGGTTTGTCGTCGGCGACGGCCTGAGCATCATTACCAATGCCCACGTGGTGCCGCGACAACTAGACACTGAAAAGCGCGAAAGCCTGGGCGTGGTGGTGGCGCGCGGCGCCGGCATCGAGTTCCGCGAGGCGGAGGTGGTCGCGCTCGACCGCGCGCACGACCTGGCGCACTTGCGCATCCGCGGCACGCCGCTGCCGGCGCTGATGCTGGGCGACTCGGCCGCCGTGCTTGAAGGCCAGGAGTTGGCGTTCACGGGCTTTCCGCTCGGCATGATCCTGGGGCTGCATCCGGCCACCCACCGCGCCTTGCTGTCTGCTATCACGCCGATCGTCATGCCGTCGCTCAGCTCGCGCACGCTCGACGTGCGCGCCATCGCCCAACTGCAACGCACGCCGTTCTCAATCTTCCAGCTCGACGGCACGGCCTATCCCGGCAACAGCGGCAGCCCGGTCTACGACCCGCAGACCGGCACCGTGCTGGCGGTGATCAACATGACGTTCGTGAAGGGCCTCAAGGAAAGCGCGATCACCCATCCGAGCGGCATCGCCTACGCCATTCCGGTCAACCATGTGCGTGACTTATTGCAACAGAAATCGCCGTAAGAATATATTTCTGTGGCGGTCGGGGGCGCATTCGGCACTTGATGGTATAAAATACATCTCGGAAAAAATATTCAAAATACAATTCTTCGGCGCCAAAACAGATGCATTTCTGGCTAACAAAATGAACGCGCGACTGGCCTTCCGGCCGCCGCAGGTCTGATAGGGGATATCGACGTGAACTCACTGCAAATGAAATCGATCAAATGGCTGGCTCTGGCCGCAGTTGCGCTGTCCGCGCTGGCGCTTGGCGGCTGCGCCAGCACCCGCACCGCCAGCGCCGACATGAGTGCGGCGCCGAACCACGACTACCTGATCGGGCCGGGCGACAGCGTCAACATCATCGTCTGGCGCAACCCGGAAGTGTCGATGTCGGTGCCGGTGCGTCCGGATGGAAAAATCACGACCCCGCTGGTGGAAGACTTGCCTGCCAGCGGCAAGACCTCGACCGAACTGGCGCGCGATATTGAGAAAGCGCTGGCCAAGTTCATCCAGCAGCCGGTGGTGACGGTCATCGTGACCGGTTTCATCGGAACTTACGGCGAACAGATCCGCGTGATCGGCCAGGCCGCCAAGCCGCAGGCGCTGCCGTACCGGCGCGACATGTCGCTGATGGACGTGCTGATCGCGGTCGGCGGTGTAACGGAGTTTGCGTCCGGCAACAGCGCCAGCATCATTCGCAACGTCGACGGCAAGATGCAGAAGATGCCGGTGCGCCTGAACGACCTGATCAAGCAAGGCGATATCTCGGCCAACGTCCATATGCGTCCTGGCGACGTGCTGGTCATTCCCGAGAGTTTTTTCTGATATTCTCGCGGCTAGGTGTCGACGAACGCCTGTCGGGTTTTCTTACAGATTTGAGGCTATATTGCGCGCAGCCAGAAACGACGGCTAGGAAATTTTCGTAAGTGATTGAATCCAAAGCGTTTAAGTAATGCGCGTCGTTATTGGAACAGATATTGCTTATTGAATTGTCGTATAACAGCTTTCTTACTGCGCGCCGTCCGTTTGGCTCTGCTGTTTTTTCGCGCGCCATCGCTTGCGACCGGGATGCAGCACTTTTTGAGGAACAGACTCGTGGCTAACCTACAACAACCTGAAGATGGCGGGAGCACACTCCCCGCCGATGACAACCTCCCGGCTGGCATGACGGCCAAGGGGGCCGGGCGCCGCCGCTTCGCAGCAGCCAGCGCCGGTGCATCAGCCGGGGTGATTCTGACGCTGACCAGNNGTGAAATTAGCGAAAAAGGGGGGCTTCGCCACGGTCGATCCGGATCCGGATAATGTCGCCATGCATATCATGGCGACGCTGCTCAACGTGCGGTCCGGACGCATTGGTTTCCTCACCGAGAACCAGGTGACGGGCATGTGGAACTCCTACGCCGCCACCGGCACCTACCAGCCGACTGTCGGGGTGACCTGGGACGGCGCCAAGATTGTCGAATATCTCAAACAAACGATGAGTTGAACTTTGTCGAGCAACCCGGTCGCCCCATTTCGCAACAGCCAGTCGGCAGGCCGGCCCCTCTGGTGCCTGAGCGCCGGGCAAGCGCTGCGCCACCGCGAATGGCAAGGGGAATACGTCCTGTACAACGATATCTCTGGAGACACCCATCTGGTCGACGAGGCTGCGATGCATCTATTGTGGCGCCTGCAGGCGACGCCTGCCGATGCCAGCGCATTGGTTGGGTTGCTGAGCGGCGAGGCGGGGACGGATGAAGCGGGCGGGGATGCAGCGACACTGCTCAGCCAGTTGGAAGCGCTGGCGTTGATCGAACAGGTGGCATGAGTACGGTGTCGGTATTGTCGCGCGCCGAGCTCGGCAAGCGGCTGGCCGGCGCCGGCATCCGGCTGCGTACCGGCGCGTTCGTCACCTGCATCCGCAGTCCGATCCCCGGCGTCGCCGACGGCATCGGTTTGCTGTACGCCGATTATCCGCTGTGCGGCGATGATGCATTCGCCGATTTCCATGTCAGCCTGAAACGGCCTGCCGGGCTGCGCCGATGGCTGCGGCCCCAGGTCATCTTCGATTGCGACGGCGCCACGCCGTTCCTGCCCTTGCCGGTCGACCAGGCATTCCCGATGCTCGAGTGGGGGATGAACTATTGCGTCTCGAGCTTCGCCCATCGCTACCTGCTCATCCACGCTGCCGTGATCGAAAAAGACGGCTGCGCGGCGATCATGCCGGCGCCGCCCGGTTCGGGCAAGAGCACGCTGTGCGCGGCGCTGGTGAGCCGGGGGTGGCGCCTGCTGTCCGACGAACTGGCGATGATTCGCCTCGGTAGCGGCGAACTGGTGCCGCTGCCGCGTCCGATCAGCCTGAAGAATGCCTCGATCGAGATCATGCAGCGCTACGCGCCTGGCTGGGCGTTCAGCCGTGCCGTCAAGGACACCGTGAAGGGCACGGTCGCGCACATGAAGGTGCCGGCCGCCAGCGTGCGGCGTGCGGCTGAACGGACCCGGGCGGCCTGGATCATTTTCCCCAAGTACCAAGCCGGCGCGGCTGCGGCGCTGGAACCGATCGCGCCGGCGCGCGCCTTCATGAGCGTGGCCGACAATGCCTTCAACTACAGTCTGCTGGGCGCCGAAGGATTCGAGGCGATGGCTGGGCTGATCGACGGCTGCCAGAGCTACAGCTTCACCTACAGCGTGCTGGACGATGCGATCGACATCTTTTCCAGGCTCAGGCCCGTTCTCCCGTGATTCCTCTCCCCTTTGTCGTTCAGGCATTTCGTCAACCGCAGCAGATGGCCGGGTTCAGCGTGCCCGAATGGGAATTGCTGCTGCGCCAGGCCAATGCCGCCAACCTGACCGCCGCCCTTTACTACCTCGTTGAGCAGCTCGACTTGCTGGGGCGCATTCCGGCGCCGGCGCGCGAACATCTGGAGTGGGCGGGCGCCTACGGCGAACGGCACGCCCAGGGCGTGCGCGCGGAGGTGCGCGCGCTCCGCATCGCGCTGGCTGAGCTTGACGTGCCGCTGATCTTTCTGAAGGGGGCAGCCTATGTAGTAGCTGGGTTGCCGCCGGCGCGCGGGCGGCTGTTTTCCGACATCGATATCCTGGTGCCGAAAGAGCGCCTGGGCGAAGTGGAGGCGGCGCTGATGATGCGGGGCTGGGCCGCCAGCCATCACGACGCGTACGACCAGCGCTATTACCGGGAATGGATGCATGAGCTTCCGCCGATGCGGCACATCAAGCGCCTGAGCCTGATCGATGTGCACCATGCGATCCTGCCGGAAACCGCGGCGGCGCGGCCGGATCCGCAGCTGCTGCGCGCCGGCGCGGTGCCGGTCGGCGGGGAGCAGGGGGTGCAGGTGCTGGCCCCGGTCGACATGGTGCTGCACAGCGCGGTGCACCTGTTCTACGACGGCGAGTTCGATCACGCCACGCGCGACCTGATCGATATTCACCGGCTGTTACTCGAATTCGGCAAGGCGCCGGGCTTTTGGGCGGCACTGCCGCAACGGGCAGCCCAACTGGAGCTAAGCCGGCCATTGTTCTACGCGTTGCGGTACGCGCACAGGCTGCTTGGCACGCAGATTCCGGCGCAAGTACTGGAAGTCGGACGTCCGTCATCGCTGCTGCTCGCGGTGATGGACCCGCTCTTCGGCCGCGCACTGTTGCCGATGCATAGCAGCTGCACCGACGCCCTCAGCGGCAGCGCGCGCCTGCTGCTGTATATCCGCGCCACCTGGCTCCGCATGCCGCCGCTATTGCTGGCGCGCCATCTGTTCCACAAAGCGTTCATTGCTCCCCGCACAGGGGATGCCGGGCGCGCGCATTAACGGTTTTTCAACGTTCAATTCAAAAAAGAAATTTTGTGTCGGAATTCTTTACATGGCGCGCTGAATGTAATTTCACAAGGCACCTAAGTCATTGATTTTTAAAAAATAATTATTTATGGCATAACAATTGCTTAATCATGTTTCGTGCAAGATAAATCGTTTGACTAAGAACAAGGGAACATGATGAAATTCATTAAAAAGCTCGTATGTGCCGCTGCGGTCGCGGCTTCGATGATTGGAACCGCGCACGCCGGCGTAGTGCTGCAGAATTGGGTATTCAATCCGGGCGGCAACGCCGCCGGCGGCTTCGCTAGCGGTTCGCCGATCCACGAATACCTGGACATCATTGGCAATGGCTTCATTCAACTGACGGCAACCAGCGGTTCGACCTTCGATTTCGTAGAACATGCGACATTCCGGGTCGCGGGTTTCGACGGTACTTTCAGTTTTCCAAATAATCAGTACGTAACTGCTACCTTCGAAGCGACGGGTTCCGGCTCTTTCTCGGGCGCATTCCAGTTTGCCGGCGGCTCGATCAAGATGTACGCCAATAACGTTGCCACTTACGGTACCACGGCCGGTATCTACGGCGCCGACCAGGGTACCCTGATCGCCAGTATCGACGTGTTGGCAGGCGGCGGCGGAGTGGTCGATGGTTCCGGTAACCCTGTCTCCAACGGCCAAGTCACCGTCCTTGCCAAGGCNNCCGGGTGCGCTCGAGGCCAGCAATTGCGCAACCGGCGCATACGCTGCCACCCCGGGTCGTGACATCATCGTCTCGAACAACGGTTCGTTCAAGCTGGCTGAAGTGCCGGAACCAGGTTCGCTGGCACTGTTTGGTATTGCAATGCTGGGCGCAGGCTTCATCAGCCGCAAGCGTTCGAAACAGGCCTGATTCTCCACGGGCTGCGTAAAAAAGCGGGCTTAGCCCGCTTTTTTACGCCTGGTGCGACGCATAAACCGCGTCGGCGCGACACCGCCGGACGCTGCAACTCCGGGGTCAGGTCTGACACTCGGACATTTTTCACAATGTTGCCCTATAGGCCGGAGCAATTTTGTGACATTTGTCCGAATGTCAGACCTGACCCCAGTGCTTCCCACTTCCCGGTAATCCGTGAAGAACCTTTTATTTCGCCTGGTGCGACGCATAAACCGCGTCGGCGCGACACCGCCGGACGCTGCGTCAGCGCTTGATCAACTGGTCCACCGGCAGGCGTTCCGAGCGCGCCGCGGGCGCTGGCCCTGCGCCAAGTCGACCCATGTACACGGGGAAATTTGCATCGGTGAAAACCAGGGCCGCTGCCTGACGCTGAAGGCGGGCGGCCCGGCCATGCAGTTTGGTGGCGCGAGTGAAGACAGTGCCTTCCCGCACATATTTGGAGAAGATCAAGGGGGTCATTTCCGGCTGCATGAACAGGCCGAGCCGCGTCAGCGTCAACCAGAAGCGCTGTACCGCCCGGCCAGCCTCGACGTAGTCATCGATCGTGCGTGGCTGCTGCTTCGCCTTGATCACGAAGTGGGCGGCGCATGCCAACCCTGGAATCAGATCCATCTGCAGGCGGGGCGCCCAGGTACCCATCAGCAGGTTCATGACCGACAGGCGGCGCCAGCTGACCATGGCCCACTTCATCAGGCGCAAGGTGGCGGCGTCGACTCCGAGTGCCTGGTCCGGTACCCGGTCCGGGCTGCGCGCCACTCCCCAGTGGATCACCCGGCGATGCACTTCATAGGCTTCCGGCATGGTCAGGCGCAACTTGGCGTTGTCGAACATCAGGCGTGCCGCGCGCAGCTTGGGACCAAGGCCCTCAATCCACATCACATGGTAAGCGCTGCCGGCCGCGTCTTCCAACGCGTGCTTTTCGTCCGCACTGAGCGGGCGCGTGCGCATCGGCCTGCGCTGCACGCTGCGCACTTTGATTGCGCCGAGCAAGGGGCTCGGTACAACGGCCGGGTCGGCCACGAAGCGCACGTCGAATTCGGGCTTGGTTTCGGCGCTGCCGGTACGCCGCGCGATGTCGGCGCGCAAGCCGTGCGCACTCGCGGCGATAGCGATCGTTTCCAGCAGGGCTCCAAAGGAGATCTGGCTGGGGTGGCCGTCCAGGTCGTAGACGCAGTCCTCGCGGGTGTCGAAGCAGTGCACCACCAAATGGTCCGGGCCGGCGATTTCGAAGCGCCAGACCTGGGTGTTGTCGCCGCTCGGCGCCCAGCGCGCCAGGTCGAGGATCTGGCCGATAACGCCCAGTTCGCTCATGGCTGAACCGCCGCCGCGTTGACCTGGCGCTTGCCAATCGCGATGGCAAGCCGGTGCAGCGGATTCTTGTTGCCTCCCGGGCGCCAGGTGAGGGCCATCCGGTTGCGGTAGGCATCGAACTGCATCCCGTACGGCGCCGCCCGCACGGCGCCGCGCCCAAGCAAGATCTTGAGCGCCTCGGTCGCTGCGACCCCGGCGCACAATTGGCAGGCCATGATAGTCGACGGTCCGCGCCGCTCGGCAAAATTGACCGCGGAGGGCACCACCAGGTAGGGGCGATGCAATCCGGCAGGCGCCAGTCCGACCACGAAGCGGATTGCCTTGTCGATGTCGGGCAGCTCGCCCCACTGGAAATATTGTTCGAATGTCATTTTTCCCGGCATGAAGTTGAGCAGGGCGGCGCCCATTCCCAGCGGCGCCACGGTGGTGGCGGGAATGCCGAGCTCGGCGCACAGCGCAAAGGTTTGTTGCCGGATCGCGAACGCGAAGAAATCAAGCGCGTCCACATACAGGTCCACGCCTTCGAAGAAAGCCGGCAAATTTCCGGTGTTAATGCCGGCGGGGAAAATCTTGATGTCGATCTCGGGATTGATCTGGCGCGCCATCTCGGCCAGCACCTCCGCCTTCGGCTGGCCCAGCGTCGACATATTGGCCCCGACCTGGCGGTTGAAATTGGCGATGTCGAACTTGTCGAAGTCGGCGATATGGAATGATGCGACGCCGAGCCGGGCCAGGGTCAGCAGATGTACGCCGCCGACGCCGCCGCCGCCGGCGATTGCCACCCGCTTGTGCCGAAGGGTGCGTTGTTCTTCAGGGGTTACCCAGCCGATGTTGCGGGAAAATGCGCTGTCATAGTCGAAAGGGACGGTCATAGGCTGCGGTAGAGGGTGAACCGAATTAGTTCGTGCTGGGATTCGACTGCTGCTCGTCGATGCTCAACAGGCGGTTGCGGATCCCTTCTTCTTCACGCTGGGAAAAAAAGTAAGGATAGAACGAGCGTTCCGTCGTCGTCTCCGCCGAAAAGGTGCCGCCGAATTTCTTGATCTGCTCGGTCACGTAGTCCAGGCCGACCCGCAATAGATACGCCGGTGCGTTCACGCGGGGATTGACCTTCAGCTCGCCCTGGCGCTGGAAACCCAGCATGTGTTCATAGAAACGACGGTGGCGGGGATTGATCTCAATAAAGATATCGGTGCAATGATGGATATCGCGCGCGTAGATCACGGCCAGGTGGAACAGGTTGGCCAGCGAGGTCTTGGAGCGCACCGAGGTATCGAACGCCAGCTTGGTAAATTCACAGATCTTGGCACCGCGGGCGCGGTGCTGGTCCATTTCTTCCTTGAAGACCTGGTCGGCCATCAAGCCGATCGGCGAGTCGATGCCGAGTGTCAGCGTACCCACGACTTCGCCCTTTTCCGTTGCGGTGAGCGTAATGCGGTTCGGATCGTCGCTGAACTGATGTGTTCCTGCGTAACCGCGCCAAGCGTACATCTTACTGATCAACATACTAGCAGAATTGCGTCCTTCTGCCGTGTCGGTCAGCCGGATCCCGTATGAGTCTTGATTCAAGATAACATCCTCAAGGTCTGAGGATTCTATCTTATCCTGCTTCGCGAATTCATGAGTGTTCGGTACGTTCTCAGCTGTAGCGTCTGAAGCAGGATTTTCTTTCGTCATTGCTTTCACAGGACACCTCTTCCGGATTAGGCCAAGCAGGCGACGTTTTCACTCGGGCGGCCCCGAACAGCGGAGAATCCGTCGTTGATTTCCTAAAATCATTATCTTACCGATCTAGAGCAATTTTAGCAACGATCTTGCTTCATCGAGTTGCGGAAAAGTTTTATTGTCTTCAAGTAGCTTTTCCAGTTCTTTGCGTGCGCCCAACTTATCGCCTGATTTGTTGAGCGCCACCGCCAGGTGATAGCGCGGTTCCGGTGCCTTCGGTGCGAGGCTGACTGCTTTTTGCAGCAGGGGCAGGGCACGGGCAATGTTGCCCTGCTCGACCAGGAGCCAGCCCAAGGTATCCATGATTTCCGGGCTGTTCGCGGCAATTGCCGCGGCCCGCTCGGCAGTTTCAAGGGCGCGCGGATCTTTGTCTTGCTGGTAAGTCCAAGCCAGGTTGTTGAGGGCCATCGGATTGTTCGGGTCGAGCTTGACCACCGCGCGCAGCATCTCGGCGGCGGGCTTGAATTGTTTGCTCGCCATGTAGGACTCCGCAACATACATCGGCACCAGCGGATCCGACGGATTTGCCTGGCGCCATAGCGCCAGGCGGGTTTCCGCCTCCTTCGCCTTGCCAGAGTGTTTCATGATCTCGGCGATCTTGATCAGCAACTGCGGCGACTTGGAAAGCGCAAAGGCTTTCTCATAGGCGGACAGCGCCAGCGCCGGGCGGTTCAATCCCTTCTGCAGGTCGCCCTCGAGCGAATAGCCCACCGGGGCTTTCTCATTGAGCTTTTGCACCTGGCGCGCCATCGCGATGGCCTCGTCCGATTTTCCCATACGCGCGGCCAGTTCGATCTGGGCGATGCGTCCGAGGATGAAATCAGGCTGCAGCGCAACGGCGCGTTTGAGATCTTCCATGGCCTTGGACTCTTCTTTGAGCAGCAAATGCGCAGCTGCAAGGCGCACGTGCACCTGCGCCGACTTCGGCAGCACCTTGGTCAGCGTGCTATAGGTTTCCAACGCGCCGGAATAGTCCTTGTTGGCGATCTGGACCTGCCCAAGCAAGTCCAGCACCTCGGGGTTGGAGGCATTGGTGGTCTGGAGCTTGCGCATCAGCGTCAGCGCCTTTTGCGGTTGCTTCACGGTAATGTAGTGCGCGCTCAGCCGTAGCGCCGGCGCGAGCACCCCCGGATTTTCAGTGGTGGCCTTTTCGAGCCAAACCGTGGCCTGCTCCGGACGCCCTTCCGCAACGGCGATTCCGGCCATTGTCAACATCGCCGCGATATTTTTCTTGTCGTTCTCGAGGAATGCTTCAATGCGTTTCTTTGCAACTTCCGGCTTTTTCTCACGCATGTCCAACCGGGCCAGGTTGAGGAGCGGGTCGAAATAATTTGCTTGCAGCGTCAGTGCTTTTTCGAAACTGGCGCGCGCGTTTGGCAGGTCGCCCTTGGCCTGGTACACGCCGCCCTTCAGGTTTTGCACCTGAGCATTGTTCGGAAGCGACTTTTCGAGCGTCAGCACAGCGGCCAGCGCCTTGTCGAAATGTTTGAGCCCAAGCTCTGCCTGGACCAGCGCCATACCCGCGTTGGACGATTTCGGGTCGAGCGAAGTGGCCGTTTCGAGCTCGCTGATCCCCTTCTCCGTATCGCCTTGGCCGAGCTTGCTAAGGCCGAGCGAGGTGTGGAGTGCGGCGGTCTGCGGCGCCAGCACGCTGGCCTTTTCGAAATACCTCGCGGCCTTGTCAAAGTCCTTTCCCTGCATCGAAGATTGGCCGGCCAGCGCCAGCAAATGCGCATCTTGCGCACCGTCCTTGAGCAACGGGGCGAGGGTAGCCGCCGCATCGGCCGGTTGCGAACTCTTCAGCAATGTTTGGGCCAGCATCTTGCGGGCGTAAGCATTGTCCGGAAACTTCTCCACATAAGACCTCAAGTGCTGCTCGGCTTGCTGCAAGGAGCCAAGATTGAGTTCAACAACGCCCGACATCAAGATCGACGGCATATGCTCGGGGGCCGCGCGCAGCACTTTTTGCAGCGATTCCTGGGCCGCGGCATACTTGCCCTGCGTGAAGTCAAGCAGCGCCTGGGTGTAGAGCACCGCCACGGCGCTCGGCGCAGCCTTCCGGGCGGCATCGATGTCAGCCTTGGCGGCGTCGAATTTACGTGCGGCGATCTCCAGGTTGGCCCGCTCGATATGCGCGCTGACGTTGCCGGGTTGAAATGCGATGGCCTGGCTGAATGCGGCGACTGCCTCATCGGTCTTGCCTTGCGCGCGCAGCAGCGAGCCCTTGAAAAACCACACGGCAGGATCTTTCGGATTGGCAGCGATGGCCCGTTCGGTAAAACGGTTGGCGCCATCGATGTCCTTCTCGNNTGGCTGGATCCGTGAGTGCGAGGTAGGCGTTGCCCCGTGTGGCAAGCAGTTCCGCGCCCTTGGCGGGCGCCTGTGCCGTTTCATCGATTGCCATCTGCTGCTTGCCTTGCATCAGCAATGCCTTGGCCAGTTCAGGCGCGGCACGGCCGCTGTCGAGGCCGAGTTTGACGGCTTTGCGGATTTCCTTTTCTGCCGATACAGGATCACCTGTCTGGTTGTACAGGTTGGCCAGCTGGAACCTGACTTCAGCGTCTTCCGGGCTGATGGTTGCCGCGTTTTTCAACTGGATCAGGGCGGCCTTGTTGTCGCCTTTTTGCTGATATTGCTTCGCTTCAGCCATCAACGACGCACTCGATACGGTTTTTCCGCAGCCAGACAAGCCGGCCGCAAGCATCAGGGAAGTAATGACAACGGTGGCGCTCACGGCCCGTTTGGTGATGCGACGCGGCATATCTATTCCTTGTTTGTGCCGTAATGCAGACGCACATGCGGCGATAGGTTTGGAAATTCTTTACTTGATTTTCAGATAATACCTGAAGGAATAGGTTATTTCTTCATGAATCGCGAGGTGTTGCAAAAATCCTGCTAGAGGATCGCATGCCCTACTCCGGCTTGCGCAGCCGGCTGAGCAAGGCCGCGACCCCATCGCTCACCGGCAGTCCATGCCGGCGCAGCAGTTGCAGATGCAGCACCAGGTTTTCCAATACAAGCTTGGCCGACACTGCGAGCAGGGTCAGCAGGCGATCCTCGGTGCTGAAATTTTCCATCGCCCCGGCCATTTCGCACAAATGCGCGGCGACCAGTTCGCGCAAATCGTCTTCCGCGAACGGCAGGTCGGCAAAATCGATCGGGTCCTCGATCTCCACTTCGTGCATCAACGCTGCAAGTTCCTCGGGCTTGATCGGCATGTGGGGGCTCCGCTGGTTGGAATGCCCCCATTCTAGGCCAGTGGACGCGAATGTGCGGTGGGTCAAACGCGATGAAATTATCCCATCCAATCAATGTGGATTGACCGGCGGCTCGTGGCTTTTTTTGAGAGGGAACTTCAGGACCTGCGCTGCTTGAGAGCAGCATGGCGTCGTCGAATGGCTGGCAACCCGGCCCAGCTGTCGGTTGATCTCAGCGCGGTCAGCGTCGCAGTGGTGGTGGCGCGCGATTCGGTGTCGGATTTTTTTACAACTGCGTCGACATCTCGCTCTGGCATTACGGGAGATTCTACAACTCATCGACACATATCCGAACGGTGGTCAAAAAAACAAGGGGTAGACCCCTTGTTTTTTTGCTTGAAGGCTCAAGTTTTGCTGCGGCGGCGACCGACAAAACCCAGACCCGCCAACCCGAGGCCAAATAGGGCAATCGTACCTGGTTCCGGTACAACTTTTATGGTTTCATCGGTCGACGTCATTGCCAGGGTCAGCGTGTACTCCCCTTGCAGCAAGGCGTTCGTCACGGCGTTGTAGGCAAGGAACGCTGACGCATCCGAGTGGCTCAGTGCGCCACCGGGAGGGTTGAAAAGGCTCCGGGAGGTGTTGAGATCTTCCGCGTCGGCGAGTTCGGTTCCGCCTGCCGTCCCGCCAACTCCACCAATCCCACCGACAGCTCCGTTCGGCGCCCACGTAAAGGCTGCGGTTCCGGGAGCACAACCGACCACCGTAACGCAGACGATNNGCCGAGGAGTTGGTGGCACCTCCGGATGTAGTTCCGGCGGTCTGCAAATGACTCTCAGCGATCGTTCTGGCATCAAAAGGCAGGCCGCCCCCGGGTCCGTGGGAAATCAGCCCGTCCGCGTACGAATAGTTGGCGGTGGTGGGTCCTACTGGTAAATTAGCTCCCGCCGGGAATGCGGAATTGTTGATCTCTCTGCCAATTGGGAGCGTGGATCCGGGTGCGATTGCAATGGGGGCATCGTTTTGGTTAGGAAAGACGCCAATGGTTGCCGTGCCTACTCCATTGAGGAACGCGAGGGCTTGGGAGTTGTCGACCGAAGGGCCGAATACAACTTGGCCAGTGGTAGCGATGTTAAAATTTTGGATGTAGTTCGAAGATAGCGCATACGCGCCTGCATTGGCACTACCAGCCGCCCCTAGCAATACCATGGCGGCAGCCATCGGGACTAGTTTTAGTTGAGACAGTTTCATTTTAGTTTCCTCGTGGATAGAAGGGGTTGAGCAGGGCCATTATTCTCGAGTTCGTTGAAAACGATGCTCACAGCATTCATAGCAGCTTCCATGCCAGTGTTTGTAGTCGCTTTCAAATCAAAGGGTTAGAAAGTGCCGCTTTGGGTCTTGGCAGGTCGACTGTAAAAATAATCGACACCGATNNCTCGAGACCGCGTTCGCGGCCAGTCCGACCTTGCGCGGCTACATCCTCGACGAGCAGGGCCACCTGCGCGAGAACGTGGCGATCTTCATCGACGGGCGCCGCAGCACCGACCGGGTTGGCCTGGACGACCCCCTTAAACCCGACAGCATGGTCTATATCTTGCAAGCACTTTCCGGAGGCTGAAGATGAGCAAGCGCGCATACCTTTCAACCCGCAAGGGCCTGTTCGAACTGGCGGGCAACGGCGCCGCATGGGAGATCGGCGCCAGCCACTTCCTCGGCGAACCGGTTTCGTTCACCTTGTCCGACCGGCGCGATGGCACGCTGTATGCCGCGCTCAACCTCGGGCACTTCGGCGTCAAGCTGCATCGCAAGGACGCGGGGAGCGCGAACTGGACCGAAATCGCCGCGCCGGCCTATCCGCTCAAGCCGGCCGGCAGCGCCGACCCGGTCGAGTGGAAGAACAAGCTGATCTGGTCGCTGGCGGCCGGCGGCCCCGACCAGCCCGGCGTGCTGTGGGCCGGCACCCTGCCGGGCGGGCTGTTCCGCTCGGACGACCGCGGCGCCAGCTGGCAGCTGGTGCAGGCGCTGTGGGACGCGCCCCAGCGCAGCGAATGGTTCGGCGGCGGCTACGACGTGCCCGGCATCCACAGCATCTGCGTCGATCCGCGCGACAGCGACCATGTGCTGGTCGGCGTGTCCTGCGGCGGGGTGTGGCAGACCAGCGACGGTGGCGCCAGCTGGGCCATCACGGCGAGCGGCATGCGCGCCGACTACATGCCGCCCGAGCTGAATGAAAATGAAGCGGTGCAGGATCCGCACCGTATCGTGCGGGTCGACGCCAGCCCGGACGTGCTGTGGTGCCAGCACCACAACGGCATGTGGCGATCAAGCAACGGCGGACGCCAGTGGGACGAAATCAAGGGGGCGCCGGTGTCGAACTTCGGCTTCGCGGTGGCGGCCCATCCGCTTGACCCGGACACCGCGTGGTTCGTGCCGGCCGAGGCCGACCAGCGCCGCATTCCGGTCGGCGCCGCGCTGGCCGTGACCCGCACCACCGATGGCGGCGCCAGCTTCAGCGAATTGCGCAACGGCCTGCCGCAACGCCATTGCTACGACCTGGTCTACCGCCACGGACTGGCGGTCGCCGCCGACGGCCGCACCCTGCTGATGGGGTCGACCAGCGGCGGGGTGTGGCTGTCCGGTGACGGCGGCGACCATTGGCAGACGGTCTCGACGACCATGCCGCCAGTCTACGCGGCGTGCTTCGCCGACTAGGCTTACATATTGCGGCGGTACTGGCCGCCCACCTCGAACAGCGCGGTGGTGATCTGGCCCAGCGAGCACACGCGCACCGCCTCCATCAGCTTCTCGAACACGTT
>CXWL01133285.1_pt1 | contig 18720 bp, 18 predicted proteins | sample 590931 | NCBI WGS metagenome assembly CXWL01 (sample SAMEA3498368, study PRJEB10139) | groundwater metagenome | biome: water well; material: biofilm material | place: Germany | collected 2015-04-27 | reverse complement strand
GTTCCGATAGTCATCACCGACCGAGGAGTGCGCCATGCACACAGTTCGCCAGCCGTCGATTCGCCCGCCGTTCCTGATTGCCGCCATCGCCGCCCTCGCGCTGGCCGGATGCGGCCACGACGACCATCCGCATCCGCCGCCGCCCACGCCCCTGACCTGCGCCCAGCTCAACGGCACCACCGTGGCCGCGGCCGTGATCGGGTTGCCGACCACGGGCGCGGCGGTGACCAGCACCGAAGTGGTGCCGCCGTCCGGCAGTGGCGCCGCCGCCGTCGGCGAATACTGCAAGGTGCTGGGCGAGATCAACCCGGTCGATCCGGCCGCTCCCAAGATCAAGTTCCAGCTCAACCTGCCGGCCAGCTGGAACAGCAAGGCGATGATGTTCGGCGGCGGCGGCTACAACGGCATCATCGCCACCGGCGCCGGCAACGTGCCGGCCGGCCCGGTCGGCGCGCTCACGCCGCTCGGGCGCGGCTACGCCACCTTCGGCAGCGATTCGGGCCACCAGGCCAATGCCACGGGCAGCCGCGACGGCAGCTTCGGCGCCAACGACGAGGCGCTGAACAACTTTGCCGGCGACGCCCTGAAAAAGACGCGCGACGTCGCCATGGCGCTGATCAGGGCGCGCTACGCCAGCCGGCCGCACTGGTCCTATTTCGCCGGCGGCTCGACCGGCGGGCGCGAAGCGCTGCTCGCGGTCAGCAACTGGCCGCGCGACTGGGACGGCGCCATCGTGCTGTATCCGGCCTGGGATGCGGTCGCGCTCGACCTGTTCCTTGGCCACATGACGCGCGCGCTGGCCAGGCCGGGCGCCTACCCCAGCCGCGACAAACGCGCCGCGCTGTTCGAGGCGTCGCTGCAGGCCTGCGACGCACTCGACGGCGTGGCGGACCGCGTGGTCAGCAATACGGCCGCCTGCAACGCCGTGTTCGACCCCGCCACCGCCCTGCTCAACGGCAGCCCGCTGCGCTGCCCCGGCGGACTCGACACCGCCAGCAACTGCCTGTCGGACGCGCAGATCGACGCGTTCAAACTGATCAACTCGCCCCTGCAATGGAATTACACGCTGGCCAGCGGCGAGTCCGGCTATCCCGGCTATACCGCCTGGGGCAACGACTTCGGCCGCACGCTGCCGGGAGACGCCAACGCCGCACAGCAAGCGATCCAACCGACCGTGCTGACCTTGACGCTGGGCACCGAGCAGCCGGCGTTCCCGATGCCGCCGGTGGCCGGCGCATCGACGCCGCCCTACGGCTCGACGTTCTGGGACCAGTGGGTGCGCTACTTCGTCACGCGCGAGCCGACCTACAATGCGCTCACGCTCGATCCGGCCAGTCCGGGACCGTGGCAGCCGCGCATCGTCGCGCTGTCGGCGCTCCAGGAAGCGACGGCGACGGACCTGTCGCGTTTTCGCGCCGAGGGCGGCAAGATCCTGATGGCGCACGGCACCGCGGACGGCCTGGTGAGCAGCCGGTCGACGCAAAAATACGTGCAGCGCCTGCGCGCGACGATGGGCGCCGACCGGGTCAGCAGCTTCCTGCGCTACTACGAGATCCCCGGCTACGGCCACGCGGCGAGCAGCATCTTCAATGCCTCCTGGGATTCGCTCACCGCGCTCGAGAACTGGGTCGAGAAAGGCACTGCGCCGATCAACCAGGTGGTGGCCGATACCGCCGGCGTACCGGGGCGCACCCGCCCGCTGTGCGAATTCCCGGCGTACCCGCGCTACAGCGGCAGCGGCGACGTCAATACGGCGGCCAGCTATAGCTGCGCCCTGCAATAGCGTTCACGCCGGCGGGGTCAGCCCCAGCACGATGTCGAAACGGGCCGCGAGCGCGCTGCCGCGCTCCTTGCCCGGCACGAACGGCACCAGCACCGACGCGCGCTGCCGGCTGTCGCCGATGGCGCGCAAGACCCCATCGCGCGCGTTGAGCGGATGGCCCTGGATGTACAGCTGGGTGGTCAATAGTTCGCGCCCGCCCTTGAGCAGCTTGACGTGGATGTGCGGCGTGCGGCCGGGATACGGCACCGGCTTGATGGTGCGGAAGCGGTACTCGCCGTCGCGGCCCGTATCGAAACGGCCGAAACCCTGGAAATTGGCATCGTTGCCGGCGCCCGCGTCGGCCGAATGGATGTAATGGCCGTTGTGGTCGACCTGCCAGATCTCGATCGTCACCGCCGCCAGCGGCTTGCCGTTCAGGTCGACGATGCGCCCCGTCAGGTCCGTGATCTCGCCCGCGGCCGGGCTGTGGTGCCCGGCAATCCTGGTCAGGTCGTTGTCCTGGTCGAGCGGCAGCTTGTCGGGGAAAAACGGCCCTTCGGTCTGCGCGGGCGTGGCGACCAGGCCCTGCGCCAGGGCCAGGCGGCTGCCGCAGCCGAGCGAAGCGGCCAGCAGAGCCCTCAACAGGGTGCGGCGCTTGCTGCCGGCTTGCAACGATGTGGCGTCGAACATTGCAGTCTCCCTTCGCGGCTCACTGCTTCCATTCTAATCCGCGCTGGCGCCCGCCGGCAGTACGGCCGTCGAATAAGGCGCAAGGTCGACCCAGCCCAGGCCGAGGTACAGCGCGCGGCCGGCCGCGGTCGCGACGAGCAGGCGCTCGCGCACGCCGGCGCGTTCCGCCAGCGCATCGAGCGTGGCCATCATCGCGGTAGCCAGTCCCCTGCCGCGATGGGGAGCGAGCGTTTCGATGCGGTCGAATACCGCGCATTCGCGGTGCAGCACGACACGCCCCGACGCCGCCTCGCCCGTTGCATCGGCAAAGCGAACCAGGTGCGCGCCGTGTTCCCGTTCTACCGTGGCGACATAACCGGCCGGCAGGCTGACCGGCCCGGCCATCGCCGCCGGCCGGCACATGAAATAGCGCGGGCTTTCAAGCTGCCAGCGGGAGGGAAGCGCCAGCCGCAGTTGTTCGGAATCGACCGCCGCCTTGAGAAACACAAAGGGAGCGTGGATTTGCGCCGCACATTCCTGCAGTGCCGCTCCGGCGTCGGCAAACACGTGACGGCGCAATTGATTGGGCCAGCCGACGTCGACCACCAGTGCGCCGCCGCAATGGCGCGGCAGCGGCAAGCCCCGCGCCAGGCTCCAGCCAGTCAGCCAGCGCTCGAGGATATGCATATCGATGCTCATGGATTGTATTCGCCTCCGATATTTTTTTATTGGCAACTGTGCATTTGCTTATCAAAAATGATGCAAAATATGCAGGCGATTTTACCGATAAACCGTAAGGATTCCAATTTCGAGGGTTCACGCATGAACATCAGTTCCCGTTTTCGTTCCTTTGTCCCTATCGCCGTCGGCCTGATCGGCATGGGCGCCTATCAGGTCATCTCCCATATATATCATCCTCCCATCATGGAGAACGACCTCTTCCACGGCATCTGGTTTGGCGTCTGCCTGGGGCTGGAGATTACCGGTATCTATCAGCTCTCCAGAAATCGGCGCCGTGAATAAAAAAAAGCCCGCTGTTTGGCGGGCTTAAATCCAATTCTTTTAAGGGAGCTGGAGGAGACGAATTCATTATGCTGCGGCGCAAAGAAAATCGCCAATGATATTTTCTCATACCGTATATTCCCGCCGACTATATCTGCGCGGCCTCAGCGGCCGCCAGAGACGTCGATAAAACTTCCGGTCGTGTAGGAAGCGTCATCTGAAAGCAGCCACAGCGCGGCCCTGGCCACTTCGATCGGCTCGCCCCCGCGCGCCATCGGCACCGACGACTGCAATCGCGCGACCCGGCCCGGTTCGCCGCCGCTGGCGTGCATTTCCGTACGAATCAGGCCCGGCCGCACGCCGTTGACCCGGATTCCCTCGCCGGCGACTTCCTTCGACAGCCCGATGGTCAGCGCGTCGACCGCCGCCTTGGAGGCGGCGTAGTCGACATACTCGCTGGCCGCCCCCAGTACGGCGGCGCGCGAGGAGATGTTGACGATGCTGCCTCCGGCGCCGCCATGCGTCGTCGACATGCGGCGCACCGCCTCGCGCGCGCACAGAAAACTGCCCGTCACGTTGGTGGCCATGATGCGGTTGATGCGCGCCGCGTCCATCTGGCCGACCCGCATTTGCGTGGCCAGGATGCCGGCGTTATTAATGAGCGCATCGAGCCTGCCGAGTTGCTCGTCCAATTGCGCGAACATGCGTACGACGTCGGCCTCGTCGGAAACGTCGGCCCGGATCGCCAGCGCAGTCCCGCCCGCATCCTCGATCGCCGCGACCACACCCGCGGCGGCAGCCTGGTCGGTCCTGTAGTTGATGCACACTTTATATCCCTGCTGCCCGGCCAGCACGGCGCAGGCGGCGCCGATGCCGCGTCCGCCGCCAGTGATGAGGATGATCTTGTCCTTCATGCGACTTCTCCTTCGTAGTAACGATGAACGAGAATATCACCGCCCCGAATATCATTCCCGGATCGGTTAAAAGCCGGATGACTCCTGTTTCCCCGGATTTAGCCTGCCCAATTGCGGATGTGTTGGGCATCCGTTGATTTCTTCCAGAAAGCCTTTGGCGAGGTAGCCCGGGATCTTGTGGAATTCACCGAGTACGCGGGATCGAAATTCCTCATGTTCGTGCCAGCGCTCGGCAGGAACACCAAAATAGTTGACGGGACAAACGGACAAGCTCAGACCCGGCCAATGTCTCTGCAAGGTCATCAGGTAGCGTCGGGTCGCGCATATTTTCCCAATGACGAGGACACGTCGAATTGCAGCGATGTCCATCGCCTCAGCCACCCTGGCCCGGCCGTACCGTACGTTCTCGCCGGTGTTGGTTGCCTCCGTCTCGAGTATCAGGACCGCTTCTGGTATCCCGAGCGCGACCAGCCGCTCAGCGATCATGTCGGCCTCTGCCAGTGGCGAGGACCCGGTCCGTCCACCAGAAACCAGCAGGCGGCTGAACATGCCGTTCTGCCAGAGTCGATGCGCCGCCTCGCAAAATTCCGGTACGCCGTGGCGCGTCCCAAATAGAAATCCCAAATCGGAAGCGCATGCCGGAAACGACGGCATGATGTATTCGGCAATGCGCTGTAAATCGTCGTGTGACATAAGGAACCCACGAAAAACTGAATTGTATCGTCCCCCGTCATGACATTGAATCGAGCCTGACCAAACTAGTTGCATCGAGCCGCAACGTCCGTGCTTCAACATTTTCGCGCAAGTGCGCAACGGAGGAAGTGCCAGGGATCACCAGAATATTGGGTGAACGCTGGAGCAGCCAAGCCAACGCGACCTGCATGGGCGTGGCCCTGGCGGCTGCCGCCACCGCCATCAACGTGTCCGACTGCAGGGGCGTAAATCCACCCAACGGGAAAAACGGCACGTAAGCGATTCCCTGCGCAGCCAGGGTATCGATCAATGCATCGTCGACGCGATGCGCCAGGTTGTATTGATTCTGCACGCAGACGATCTGGGTGATATTCTGCGCCTCGGCCATCCGACGTAGTTGCAAAATGCACCAATAATGTTACAATTAGGAAACATACATCGCTTACTGGCTTATGAATCGTTTCCTTCTTGCCCTCTCCTGCATGCCGCTCCTTGCTAGCCTCGTCATCGCCGTTTTTTTTCTAATGAATGCTCAGTGGGTCAACGCCTTATTGTCGGTAATGTGCGGTGTTATCGTTACCTGCGCTTTGTTGTACGCCGGCATAACTGGTTTCGTCAGCGAGGGGTACCAGGCCGCTACCGGCATCGCGATGGTTCTTGGAATCGGCGCTATTCTGTCTTACAGCAATCTGTTCAACCCTGATCTTCAACGGAGTTACTCTGCGGTTGCCATGAGTTTTGCAGGGCTCGATACATATTGCCCAGCAAACACTCCTGATCTCAGGCGGGCTAAAGAGTACGGGCTTGCTGCATGCCTACTACAGAGCGACCGAGACGCCATTAGCGCAACTACCGAACTTCAAAAAGGCGTCAACTTCGGGCCGGCTCTTACATTGGTGGACAGTGCTGTGACCCTTGCAGGGGAAGAAGAGGCAAACCACTGCGCGCGAGCTTTCAAAGCGGCGGTCCGTCGATGCCCGCCTGCCTTTTCATCAGTGGGTGTTAAAGAGCGCGCCGCATTGCTCGCTGCGGCGAAATAGCAAGACGGTGCTAAGAAGCAGCGGTACAGCAATTATTTTGCGCGCGAATGTCAGCGCAAAAAAACAAACTGGAGAACGATCGAGCGGCGTGTTAGCGGGCGGACCCGAGTTGCGCCCAGCAGTTGCAGGAAGTGATAGCGAAAAACGTATCCGTGCTTAACTGCCGGGCGTCGCTGGCGCCGGCGGATAAAAAAAAGCCCGCTGTTTGGCGGGCTTAAATCCAATTCTTTTAAGGGAGTTGGAGGAGACAGTTCCATTATGCTGCGGCGCAACCAGGTCCGCCAATTGATCTTTCCAATAGCGCTTATAGGCGCGCCGCATAACTGACGGATAACTCACGTATTCATTTCTTCGATATAGGCCCTGACGATGCTGTCGAAATCAGGGTCGGCCGACAGCCCGAGCGCCTTGCCGCGGGTGACGTCCCACGCCGCCGGCCAGCTGTTGACGATGCGTTCGACCGCCGGGTCGGGCGCAAAGCTGATGCGCGACACCGGCTCCGGCCCCGCCACCCTTTCCAGCGCCGCCACCATCTCGGCCACGCTGACCGACAACCCCGGCAGATTGACCGTGCGGCTGTCGCCCAGCACCTCGGCCGCCAGTTCGTGGCCGGCGATCAGTGCATCGATCGCGGCGCGCGGTGACAACAGCCACAACTTCGATTCGGGCGTCACCGGGCACACCGACGGCTCGCCGTTCAGCGGTTCGCGGATGATGCCGCTGGCGAACGAGGACGCCGCCTTGTTCGGTTTTCCTGGGCGCACGCTGATGGTCGGCAGGCGCAGCACGCGGCCGTCGACGAAGCCGCGCCGGCTGTAGTCGTTGAGCAGCAGTTCGCCGATCGCCTTCTGGGTGCCGTACGACGAGCGCGGGTTCAGCGCGGTGTTGTCCTGCACCACGTCGGGCAGCTTGCCGCCGTACACGGCCACCGAGCTGGTGAAGACGACTTTCGGCGCGTGACCGAGCTCGCGGCAGATGTCGAGCAGCAGGCGCGAGGCGTCGAGGTTGATGCGCATGCCGAGGTCGAAGTCCGCTTCGGCCTGGCCGCTGACGATCGCCGCCAGGTGAAAGATCGAGGTGGTATCGGCATCGATGGCCTGGCGCAACAAGGCGCCGTCGGCGATGTCGCCGGTGACGACGCGCACACGCATGTCGCCGAAATCGTTGGCCGGCACCACGTCGACCAGCACCAGCCGGTCAATGCGACGCGCCCTGCCCTGGCTGTCGCGCAGTTCGCCGCGGGCGAGCAACTGGCGCGCCAGGCGCTGGCCGAGGAAGCCGGCGCCGCCGGTGATCAGTACGTTCATTGTTGCGCTCCCTGCTTGNNGTCGCCAGCCAGCCGAGCCCGTCTTCGGTGACGCCGCGCGGGCGGTATTCGCAGCCGACCCAGCCGTCGTAGCCCATCTCGTCGAGCTGGCGGAACAGGAACGGATAGTTCACTTCGCCGTCGTCGGGCTCGTTGCGCGCCGGCACACTGGCGATCTGCACGTGGCCGATGCCGTCGAAGTGCTTCTTGAAGGTGGTGGTCAGGTCGCCCTCGACGATTTGCGCGTGATAGAAATCCATCTGCACCTTGACGTTGGCAGCGCCCGATTCCTGGCGCAGGGCATGGCCCTCGGCCTGCGTGTGCAGGAAGTAGCCGGGCATGTCGCGTCCGTTGATCGGCTCGATCAGCACGTCGATGCCGTGCTTGGCCGCCTCGGCCGCCGCGTGGCGCAGGTTGCCCAGGTAGAGCTCGCGGTGCACGCCGCGCTCGGCGCCGGCAGGAATCAGGCCGGCCATCATGTGCACCCGCCTGGTGCCCAGCGCCAGCGCGTATTCGATGCCGCGGGCGACGCCGGCGCGGAACTCGGCTTCGCGGCCGGGCAGCGCGGCGATGCCACGTTCGCCCGCCGCCCAGTCGCCCGGCGGCAGGTTGAACAGCACGTTCTCCAACTGGTTCTCCTTCAGCCAGGACGCCACTTCCTGCGGCGTATGGTCGTACGGGAACAGGAATTCGACTGCCTTGAAGCCGGCCTTGGCGGCGGCGGCAAAGCGTTGCGGGAACGGGACTTCGTTGAACATCATGGTCAGGTTGGCGGCAAATTTCGGCACGGTGTGCTCCGTTTAAATGTCGAGCCCGAAGGTCGACTTGAGTTCATCGATCTGCGCGGCGTCGAGCGGGCGGGTCGGCACGTCGCGCAGCAGCAGGAATAGTTTGGCAGTCTCTTCCAGTTCCTCGGCGGCGTAGACGGCCGCTTCGAGCGAGGAGCCGGACACCACCGGGCCGTGGTTGGCCAGCAGCACGGCGGCGTGCTTGCGCGCCAGTACGCCGATGGCGCCGGCCAGCTCCGGGTCGCCCGGCCGGTGGTAGGGCACCAGCGGCAGGCGGCCGATCTTCATGACGAAGTACGGCGTCAGCGGCGGGATGCAGTCGTCGTGCTTCAGGCCGCACATGCACGACACCGCCGCCGAATGGGTCGAGTGCAGGTGGACGATGGCGTTGGCGCTGTCGCGGCCGTGGTACATGGCGCGGTGCAGGAAGGCTTCCTTCGAGGGGCGCTCGCCGCTCAGCAGCCTGCCGTCCCAGTCGAGCTTGGACAGGGTGGCCGGGTCGAGCCGGCCGAGGCTGGCGTTGGTGGGCGTGAGCAGCCAGCCGTCGTGCAGGCGCACGCTGATGTTGCCGCTGCTGCCGGCGCTCAGGCCGCGCTCGAACAGCGAGCGGCCGAATTCAACGATTTCCTCGCGCTGGCGGACTTCTTCCGGATTGATGTGGATGTGGGTCATGACAGACGGCTCCATGCCTTGATGAAGAATTCGTCGCTGCCGAAATTGCCCGACTTGAGCGCCAGCGCCAGCGGCGGACCGTCGCGGCCCGCCTGCAGCGCGGTGGTCCACGGCACGCCGGGGTCGATTTCGGGGCCGATGCGCAGGCCGGAAACGCCGAGCGCCTTGACCACCGCGCCCGAGGTTTCGCCGCCGGCGACGATCAGCTGCCCGACGCCGAGCGCCACCAGGCCTTGCGCGATGGCGGCCAGCGCGTCCTCGACCAGGCTGCCGGCGCGCTCGACGCCCAGCTGCGCCTGCACCGCCTTGACGGTGTCGGGCGTGGCCGTGGCGTAGACCAGCAAGGGCTGCGCGCCGACGTGCGATGCCGCCCACGCCAGCGCGTCGGCGACGACGTCGGCGCCGCCCGCCAGCGCCAGCGGATCGACGTGGTACGACGGCGCCTGGGCGCACATCAGCGCCACCTGGCGCTGGGTCGCCTGCGAGCAGCTGCCGGCGATCACCGCGCGCGCGCCGCCGGTGGCCGGCAAGGCGTCGGCCGCGCCGTGGCCCTTGAGCAGGCCGCGGCGGCGGAAGTTTTCGGGCAGGCCGAGCGCGATGCCGGAGCCGCCGGTGATCAGCGGCATGTCGGCGCAGGCGGCGCCGATGGCCTCCAGGTCGCGGTTCGACACGGCGTCGACGATGGCGATATTGCAGCCCTGCTCGCGCAGCGCCAGCAGGCGCGCGCCGATGGCGGCAGCGCCGCCGGCGACCGCCTCGTAATCGGCCAGCATCACCTTGCCGCGCACCTGCTGCTGCAGCACGCGCACCAGGTTGGCGTCGGTCATCGGCGTGAGCGGATGCTGGCGCATGCCCGATTCGCTCAGCAGTTCATTGCCGACGAACAGGTAGCCCTTGTAGATGGTGCGCCCGTTGGCGGGGAACGCCGGACAGGCGATGGTGAAGTCGGTGTCCAGCGCCAGCATCAGCGCTTCGGCCACCGGGCCGATGTTGCCGCGCGGCGTGGAGTCGAAGGTCGAGCAGTACTTGAAGAAGAACTGGCGGCAGCCGGCCTGCTGCAGCCAGCGCAGCGCCGCCAGCGATTCGGCCACCGCGTCATCCGGCGCGCAGGTGCGCGACTTGAGGGCGATCACCACCGCGTCGACGTCGCCGGCATCGAACGGATGGGGGCCTTGCGGCACGCCGATCAGCTGCACCGTGCGCATGCCGCCCTTGACCAGCATGCCGGCCAGGTCGGTGCCGCCGGTGAAGTCGTCGGCGATACATCCCAGTAATACAGTCATGGCGCTCCTCTCAAGCCGCTTTGGCGGCCGGTAATGTTATACCCGGGAACAGCTTGATGACGGCCGCATCGTCTTCCGCGCCGTGCCCGGCGGCCGAGGCCTGCATGAACATCTGGTGCGCGGTGGCCGACAGCGGCAGCGGGAACACGCTCTTGTGGGCGTAGTCGAGCACGATGCCGAGGTCCTTGACGAAGATGTTCACCGCCGACAGCGGCGTGTAGTCGCCGGCCAGGATGTGCGGCACGCGGTTCTGGAACATCCACGAGCTGCCGGCGCTGTTGGAGATCACCTCGTACAGCGCGTCCGGGTCGCAGCCGGCGCGCAGGCCCAGCGCCATCGCTTCGGCGGCGGCGGCGATGTGCACGCCGGCCAGCAGCTGGTTGATCATCTTTACTTTCGAGCCCTGCCCCGGCTGGTCGCCCAGCCGGTACAGCTTGGCGCAGATGGCGTCGAACAGGCGCGCGCAGGCGGCGAAGGCGTCGGGCGCGCCGGCCGCCATCACCGACATCTCGCCGGCGGCGGCCTTGGCGGCGCCGCCGGAGATCGGCGCGTCGATGAAGCGCAGCCCCATCGCCTGCAGGCGCGCGCCGAGCGATTCGGCGAATTCGGGCGAGACGGTGGCGCTGGCGACGACGACCGCGCCAGGCTTGAGCCGGGCGGCGGCGCCGTCGGCGCCGAACAGCACCTGCTCGGTCTGGGCGGCGTTGACGACGACGATCAGCAAGGCGTCGACCTTCGGCGCCAGCAGCGCCGGGGTGGCGGCGCCGTGGCCGCCGGCGGCGATCACCTTGTCGACCGCTTCGGGCCGCACGTCGCAGGCGTGCACTTCGAGCCCCGCCCGCAGCAGCGATTGCGCCATCCCCATGCCCATCGCGCCGAGGCCGACGACGCCCACGCGGGTGATTTGTTCTGCCATGTTGTCGTGCTCCTGATTTAAGTAGTTTAGCGGTTCACCAGCCGCGCCGGGATGCTCATGACGATCACCGCGCCGGCCACCAGCACGCCGGCCAGCATGTACATGGCGATGTCGGTCGACTGCGTCATGTCCTTGACGGCGCCGATCAGGAACGGGCTGATGAAACCGGCCAGGTTGCCCACCGAGTTGATGGCGGCGATGCCGGCGGCGGCGGCCATGCCGTGCAGGAAGGCCGTCGGCAGGCTCCAGAACAGCGGCGCCGACGACAGCACGCCGGCGGCGGCGATGCAGAGGAACACGATCGCCACTTCCGTGTTGGTGGTGCCGGCCAGCGCGCTGCCGACCAGGCCGATGGCGCCGAGCAGCAGCGGGATCACCAGGTGCCAGCGGCGCTCGCCGTGCTTGTCGGAGCTGTAGCCCAGATAGAGCATCGTCACCACCGCCGCCGCATACGGAATCGCGGTGAACATGCCGATGTTGAGCACGCCCTTGATGCCGGCCGTCTTGATCAGCGACGGCAGCCAGAAGGTCAGGCCGTACTGCCCCATCACGCAGCAGAAGTAGATCAGCGCCATCAGCCACACGCGCGGATCGGCGAACATGGCGCGCAGCGACGGGTGGCCCACCTTGGCCTCGGCTTCTTTTTCGATGTTCGCCTCGAGCACGCGCTTTTCGCTTTCGTTGAGCCACTTGGCCGAGCGGATGCCGTCGTCGAGGTACAGCAGCACGACGATGCCGAGGACGACGGCCGGTACCGCTTCGAGCACGAACAGCCACTGCCAGCCGGCGTAGCCGTGGACGCCGGCGAAGCGCTCCATGATCCAGCCCGACAGCGGCCCGCCGATCAGGCCGGCGATCGGGATCGCCGTCATGAAGGTGCAGACCATGCGCGCGCGGCGCTGGGCGGGGAACCAGTAGGTCAGATAGAGGATGATGCCGGGGAAGAAGCCCGCCTCGGCCAGGCCGAGCAGGAAGCGCATGACATAGAAGCTGAGCGGCGTGGTGACGAACATGAAGGCGCCCGAAATGATCGCCCAGGTGATCATGATGCGGGCGATCCAGCGCCGCGCGCCGACCTTGTGCAGCAGGATGTTGCTGGGCACTTCGAACAGGAAATAGCCGAGGAAGAAGACGCCGGCGCCGAGGCCGAACACGGTGTCGCTGAACTTGAGGTCGCTGAGCATCTGCAGCTTGGCGAAGCCGACGTTGACGCGGTCGAGATAGGCGACGACGTAGCACAGCATCAGGAAGGGCACGATGCGCCAGGTGACTTTTCGATAGACCGAGGCCTCGTCGACGCTCGTTTCGGGGGAATAGACACCCGGGTGTGTTCCGCTAATCGCCATCATTGTCTCCTTGATCATGTCCTGCCGGTTTTTTTTAGCCCTGCGGGATGCAAGGTGGCAAGATGTATGAAAGCTGTATGTTTGTAGATTAGCTGTGTAATTTTTGTGTGTCAAGCGGTATTTATTTGTATAATCACCCCTAAGGTTCGACGCCGCTGGCGCCGAAAAAATCCATCGACGAGACGATAATGTTCAACCTGCCCGATCCGGCCGCCGAGGATGGCGGCTTTGCCACCGGCACGCTGGGTTCGCGCGTGGCCTCCAAGCTGCGCCGCAAGATCCGCGACGACGCGCTGGCGGCGGGCACGCGCCTGCCCTCCGAGCAGGCGATGGCGCTGCACTTCGGCGTCAGCCGCAGCGTGGTGCGCGAAGCGATCGCCCTGCTCAAGGAAGACGGCATCCTCAGCACGCGCAAGGGTAGCGGCGCCTTCGTGCTGCAGGCCGACGGCGCCAAGCCCGATGAGCAGACCCAGCAGTCGGTGCAGTCGCTGCTGAACCTGATCGAAGTGCGGCGCGGGCTGGAGGCGGAGACGGCGGCGCTGGCGGCGCTGCGGCGCACGCCGGCCCAGCTGGCCGACATCGAGCACGCGCTGCGCGGCATCGAGGCGGCGGTGGCGGCCGGCGTCAGCGGGGTCGAGGAAGACGTGCGCTTCCACCTCAGCATCGCCGAGGCGACCGGCAACCCGTACTGGGTCAAGTTCGTCGAAATGTTCGCCCAGCCGATGCGCTCGGCGGTGAAGGTGACGCGCGCCAACGAAGCGCGGCGCAGCGATTTTTCGAGCGAAGTGCGGCGCGAGCACGAAAAGATCGTCAGCGCGATCGCCGCCGGCGACCCGGAGCAGGCGCGCGCCGCCGCCACCGAACACATGGTGCGCGCCGCCGAGCGGGTGCGCCAGGCCGACCGCGAATTCTGGCGCGGCGACGGCGGCGAACTGGCGCGCAGCCTGGCGCGCGATCCGCTGATGAGCTAGGCGCGCGCAGCCTATAATGTGGCCTGGCCGCCTAGCGCTCGGCCAGTTCGTGCGAAAACGCCCACCGCGGCGGCACCGACATGCCTGGTGGTGCCGCTGGCCCAGCTCTGGTAACCGCCGGCGGTCAGGAAGACCGCCGCATCATGCCCGATGCGACCGCGCTCAGGATCATCGAGAACGCCAGCCAGGCAGCGCTCCACGGCCAGCCCATCGCCTGCAACAACAGGCGGCAGGCTTCCATCACGAGGAGCATGCCGACGAACATGAGCGCCACGCCGGCTGCCTTGCGCGCGCCGGATCCGGGTTCGAGCAAGGCGTGCCCGATCATCACCGCATTCGACAAGGGCAGCCATTGCACATGCTCGAGGAGCAGCGCGACCTGGTTGCGCCAGTTGGCGAGCCTGATGTCGCCGCACAGGGCGAGCAGCTGGGGCGGGAAAATATAGGTGAGATCGATGAACAGCGCGACGCAGACGAGGACCAGGAAAGGCAGCAGTGCGCGCTTGCCGGTGTGAGCGGCGCGTACGCCGCCCGCGCGCAGCGCAGGGAATTGGGCGGCCGAAGTGAGCCAACTGAAAAACACGGGGGTCAGTCGCACAGGTCCGCCCAGCGGTGAATCCGACGAGGTTGAACCCGCCTCCGGCGTGGCCGAAGACGGGCGGGCACGCTTACACCAGGGCGACGCGGACCTTGCTGTTCGCGCTCGCCTGCAATGACGCAGCCTTGTCCACCAGGCCGTCGCGGTTGCGGATCTCAATCTCGACCAGCGGTCCGCGCGCAGACTCTTCCTCGATGCCGTGCAAGGCGATGAACGCCTTGGTCTCCAGGTGCGTCTGGCAGTTCGCGCAACCCTGCACATTCCAGCGGCTGAACACCGCCTCGGTACCGATGTGCACCCTCTCGCCATCGACGCGGGCGAAGGCGGAGATCATGAACGAGCCGCGGACGTTCGCCCGGTTGATGCCCGAAACGCGCACCACCTTCGTGCTGCGGTTCGTCAGCACCGCCATGCCGGGCTCCCGTTCGGCCAGCGACCCGGGTCCGTAGGTGTAGCCCAACTGCTTCTCGATGTTGATGCAGTCGGTCGATTGGAACGGCCGCTCGACGCCGTTCTCGGTTTTCATGAAAGGATTGAGCGGCGTCTCCAGCGTCAGCCATGAATTGGGCGCGATGCCCGGCGTCGGCCCCTGGTTGTCGACCGAGTTGGTGCCGGGGTAGCCGGCGATGAGCTCGAGCCGGTCGGTCGCGCCGTGCCTGGTTTGCCACAACCAGAATACGCGGTCGATGAAGCAATGGTGAAAATAGAAGATCGGATCGAGGCCTGAGGTGTCGGCTTCGCCCATGTCGCCGTTGGCGCCATAGATCGGCGAGCGCTTCGAGCCTGGCAAGTCGTAGCCGCCGACGGCCAGGTGCATGCTGTTGTGCGGACTTTCCAGCGCCACCACGGCGGCGGTGGCGCCGTCGATATGGTCGTTCCACTCGGTTTGCGAAGTCGTGTTGGAAAACACCGTGTAATTCGGCGCTTCGAGGCAGGCAGTAAATTTGGCGTGGACATTCGTCGGTATATATTTGCCGCCGATGTTAATTCCGGAGGTCAGCCAATCGACGATATTGGCATTCAGCAGTTTCACGTTTTCTTCATAATTCGGAAACATGGCATTGTGTTCCGCGGTGGCCGCCTTGTCTTTATCGTTGCCAACCAGACCGGACAAGGGATAACGCACGGTCTGGTAGCCGGCCGGCTTGCTGTAATCGGCATCCGGGATGGCGACCAGGTTATCCTTGATGCTGCGGTTGAGGGTAAAGGAGATCAATGGATTGGGAATCGGCACGCCGTCGAGCATGAATTCCTCGTTGGTCAGCGCCCACGGCACGCCGTGCGCCAGCGATTCGTCGCCGGTCTCATCCCAGAACGGCAGCATGACATCGGCGCAGCCGGGAACGGACTGCAGCGCTTCCTCGATTTTCATCAGGTAGACGCGGTGCCAGGTCGGAAAAAGAACGTTGCCGTGGTTGCAGTAGCCGCCCCAGAAGGAGGCGTTGCCCCAGCCCGCGCCTCGGAACGGCTCCCCGTGATAGCCGCCCAGCGTGAAAAACGACTGCGGATGCTCGGCCGGGCGTTCCTTCATGCCTTTCCACGCGCGCATCAAATCCTCGAGCGGCTTCTTGTTTCCCTTGAGGTAGTCGTTCTGAAGGTCGGTCAGCGAGCGGCGAACCCTGAGTTGAGAGGCGGTCTGCATATCCATGTTTCCTTATCAAATGGTTGACGAGTCTTTACGCGGATGAGACGCACGCCGTCCTCACTATTCGACATGAGGATTAGTGAGAGAAGGCGAAACGGGAGGATTAGAATTACATGGTTTGCAGCGGCGGTCAACGTTAATTGGATAATAACAGCGCGCGAAAAAAACATTCTATTCCCGGGAGAATCAGCGCAGGCAAATCGGCAATACTCGTATATGAATCGGCGCCGGCATGATAATCAGTTTGATTGAATATCATGCCGCCCCGATGCGATTTGAATATATGCGAATCGCGTATGGCCATCCGGGTCAGTGCGCCAGCACCTGGTGCAGCGACTGCACCGCGGAGGCGCCCTCGCCCACGGCGGCGGCGACCCGCTTGACCGAGCCGGCGCGCACGTCGCCGACGGCGAAGATGCCGGGCCGGCTGGTCTCGAGGTAGTGCGGCTCGCGCGCCAGCGGCTAGGCGCCCGGCGCCAGCGCCGGGCCGGTCAGCACGAACTGTCTGGCGTCGAGCGCCACGCAGTCGCCCAGCCAGGCGGTATTCGGCTCGGCGCCGAGGAACAGGAACAGGTGGCGCACGGCCAGCACGTGCGGCGCGCCGCCGTCCCGTTCCAGGTGCAGCTGGCGCAGGTGGCTGTCGCCTTCCAGGGCGGCGACCCGGGTAAGCGCATGCAGCGTGATGTTGGGCGCCGCCTCGATGCGCTGGACCAGGTAGTGCGACATGCTGGCCGCCAGGCCGGGGCCGCGCACGAGGACGTGGACGTGGCGCGCGTGGCGCGACAGGAACACCGCCGCCTGGCCGGCCGAATTGCCGCCGCCGACCACCACCACTTCCTCGCCGGCGCAGAAGGTGGCCTCCATGTACGAGGCGTTGTAATAGACGCCGCGTCCCTCGAAGCGTTCCAGGTCCGCCAGCGCCGGCTTGCGGTAGCGGGCGCCGGTGGCGATGACGACCGCGCGCGCCAGCAGGCGCTCGCCGCTGTCGAGGCCGATGTCGTAACCGCCGTCGCCGTCGCGGCAGACCATGTCGGTGACGGTGAACGGCACCGCCACCTCGGCGCCGAACTTGCGCGCCTGCGACAGCCCGCGCCCGGCCAGCGCCACGCCTGAAATCCCGGTCGGGAAGCCGAAGTAGTTTTCGATCTTGGAGCTGGTGCCGGCCTGGCCGCCCGGGGCCTTGGCGTCGAGCACGACGACCTGCAGGCCCTCCGAGGCCGCGTACACCGCCGCCGCCAGGCCGCCGGGGCCGGCGCCGACGACGGCGACGTCGAAGCGGCGCCCGTGCAGGCTGTCCGGGCTGACGCCGGTGGCGTCGGCCAGTTCGCGCAAGGTCGGGCGCGCCAGCACCTGGCCCTGCGGCGTCACCACCGCCGGGATGTCGGCCGCGCCGATGCCGAAGCGCGCCATCAGCGCGGCGCATTCCCCGGCGTGCTCGTCGAGGGCGAAATAGGCGGCCGGCTGGCCATTGCGGGCCATGAACTCGCGCAGGCGCAACGTGTGCTCCGAGTCCTGCGCGCCGATCAGGATCACGCCGCCGGCCTGGTCCTCGATGAAGGCGACGCGGCGCAGGATGAAGGCGCGCATGATGGTTTCGCTCAGCTCGGCCTCGGTGATGACGAGCGTGCGCAGCGCCGCCTCCTCGATCACCAGCAGTTCGCAATCGGCGATGGCGCGCCCGGTGGCGACGGCGGCGCGGCCGGCCAGCGTGCCCGCCTCGCCGGTAAAGCTGCCGGGGCCGTGGGTGCCGATCACGTGGGCGCCGAGCGCGCTCTCGCGCGTTACCTCGATGGCGCCCGAAATGATGACGAACATCGGGATGTGGCGCTGGCCCTGCTGGTACAGCACGGTGCCGGCGGCGAAGCGGCGCCGCTCGCCGTAGCGGCCCAGCAGCTCGAACTGCTGCTCGCTCATGCAGGGAAAAATCTGGTGGCGGCGCGCGCCGTCGATGGCGCTGCCGGGGACGGGCGGAAAGGAAGTGCCCATGCTCGTTCCTTCATCTCGAAAATGCCAGCAACCAGTGTAGTCCAAGGCGCCAGCGCAAGGCGCCGCCGCCACCACCCCGGGGTCAGTTCCGACATTCGGACACGAGCTCTGCAGTACCGCCGGCGCCATGCGCGCAGCGGCCAAATCGCGCGATTCGGGGCGCGCATCGTTCAAAATCGGTGCAACCGGCAGTGCAGCGGCCCAACGCTGCCCCGCGCCGCGCTACAATCTACTCCTTTCTTTCAGACATACCGGGACTTCCCATGACCACCACCCAGCCACGCCTCGTCGTCACGCCTTCCGCCACCATCCTCAGCGACGCCGAGCGCGCCGAGCGCATGAGCAAGCTCAGCTTCGGTCGCCAGTTCACCGACCACATGGTGCTGATCCCCTACCGCGACGGCGCCTGGCAGCAGGGCGAGATCAAGGCGTACGGCCCGCTGATGCTGGACCCGTCGTGCTCGTCGCTGCATTACGGCCAGTCGATTTTCGAAGGTTTCAAGGCGTTCGCCCAGCCGGACGGCGGCGTGGCGACGTTCCGCCCGCAATCGAACGCCGAGCGCTTCAACCGCAGCGCCGCGCGGCTGGCAATGCCGGCGATCGCCCCCGACCTGTTCCTCGAAGCGGCCGACGCCTTCATCACGCTCGAGCGGCGCTGGGTGCCGCAGAACGTCGGCGAGAGCCTGTACCTGCGCCCGCTGATGATCGCCACCGACCCGTTCCTGGGCGTGCGGCCCGCCAGCGAATACCTGTTCGTGCTGTTCGGTTCGCCCGCCGGCGCCTACTTTCCGAAGGGCGTGCGCCCGGTCACGGTGTGGATCAGCGAGGACTNNGGGCGGCACCGGCGAAGCGAAGTGCGCCGGCAACTACGCCGCCAGCCTGGTGGCGCAGGCGCAAGCCGAGCAAAAAGGTTGCGACCAGGTGGTCTGGCTGGACGCCGTGCAGCGTGAATATGTGGAAGAGATGGGAGGCATGAACCTGTTTTTCGTCTACCAGGAGGGCGGCAAGACGACGCTGGTGACGCCGGAGCTGACCGGCACGCTGCTGCCGGGCATCACGCGCGACAGCCTGCTGCAGCTGGGGCGCGACCTCGGCTACGACACCGTCGAGCGCAAGCTCAGCGTGACGC
>CXWL01007006.1_pt1 | contig 18720 bp, 15 predicted proteins | sample 590931 | NCBI WGS metagenome assembly CXWL01 (sample SAMEA3498368, study PRJEB10139) | groundwater metagenome | biome: water well; material: biofilm material | place: Germany | collected 2015-04-27 | reverse complement strand
TACTCAAATTTAACTCAACATCCAGTGCCTTCGCCTGATACGGCTGCCCTGGTATTTTCTGCCACTGGCAGCGAATACAGGACTGGTAGAGGGTATTCACATCCGGCTCTATGTGATTTGTAGTGGGTAATGCGATAATGGCAGCATGAATAGTACAACTTTATTTAGTATGTCGCTCGGCTTGCAATCGCCCTGGCAAGTGGACGATATTTCGTTTGCTGCCGAAGAGTCCAGTCAGAAAGAACTTCATCTGCATATCGGTTTTGTTCGTGGTTCGCGCTTTCCCGATGAGACGGGCACGGCGTGTCCGGTGCATGATACGGTGGAGCGTGAATGGCAGCATTTGAACTTCTTTGAGCATCACTGTTTTTTGCATTGTGGTGTGCCACGTATCAAAACCGCAGATGGCAAAGTGGTAACGGTCAACGTCCCATGGTCTCGTCCTGGCAGCGGATTCACACTGCTATTTGAGGCGTTTGCGATGGCGCTAATTGAACGGGAAATGCCGGTAAATCGGGTTGCCGAAATATTAGGCGTCAACCCGCAGCGGGTATGGAAGGTGTTCGATCACTGGATTGAAAAGGCGCGCCAGGCAGATGACCCAACCTCCATCACCCAGCTTGGGGTGGACGAAACCTCATCACGCAAAGGCCATAAATACGTCACGTTAGGCATTGATCTGGAGACCTCTCGCGTCATTCATGCGTGCGAAGGAAAAGGCAAAAGCACTTTAAAAAATATTCAACAACACCTTAAAAATAAAGGCGTTCCAGAGCAGCAGATCAAACAGATTAGTATGGATTTATCGCCCGCTTTCATTGCCGGGGCGACCGAACCCTTCCCCGCTGCGGCCATCACCTTTACCAAAGGTGTCAAGTCTTGCAATACAACACCCACGGTAAATTTGTTCTAACCCCAGAAACTAAGAAACTCAGCATTTTCGGATAATCTTAAAATTATATGCTATTTAATAAGTTTCATCAGAGTTTATTAGTGATTTTTCGGTGCTAACCGGAAGTCAACGTAACATTATGTTTTTGAAAGTATTAGTAATCAGAACAAATTAACCCTGATACAACACCCATCATTTCTCAACCTTTTTAACAACCCGACTGACAGTAGCGTAATGCAAACCAAACGCATCTGCGATCTCTTTCATTGTATAGTCACCCGTTTGATAGGCAGCCGCAATCCCGGCATTTCTGTTGCCAAAAGATGAATAATAGGAAAGCGGCTTGGCCTGTGCTCTTCTCTGAATCCGTGGAACTTCACTGATATCTTTATCGGATTCCATATGCTGTTGCATTTCTTGGATAAACTGATCATTACCCAGATAAATTTGCCCACGCAAAGCATCCCAAATACTCGGCAATCCCACGCCCGCTCGAACAAAATCCACATAAGCAGTAATAGCACGCTTCCGTTGTTTACCGAACTGCCCCAGTATCCAATCCGTTTGCAACCACTCGAGGGGGCTGCTTTTGCCAATCATGGCCGGATAACTACTCCAAGGCCATTCCTCAATGTCTTTCACCATACCCGCCCGAACAGGATTCAACACCACATAGCGCGCAAGCTCAAGAAGATAATTTTCCTTTTCCACCAGAATAGCTTTATAACGTCCCTGATAAACATGCCCAATGCGGTTGTACGTACGATTAATGTACTGCGTATAAACACCATTCAACTGCCGCATCCCCTTGGACAAATTCCCTTCAGCCGTTTCCACAACAATATGATAGTGATTATCCATCAGACAATACGCATGACAAACCCAATTGAATCGTCTACAAACGTGACCTAACAACGCCAGCCAATAGACACGATCAGAATCGTCCAGATAAATAACCTCCCGACGATCTCCTCGCGATGTCACATGATATAAGCCACCGGATAGCTCAATTCTTAATGGCCTCGCCATTGCAAATTCCTCAATTTCAATAAATTGAAGAATAACGCATCAATTGTTGCAATGCAAGACTTGACACCTTTGGGAGACACCTTTGGGACACCTTTGCTTTCTTGGCTGTGCCAACAAAGCATCTAACACGCTCTCCGTGGGATAGAGTAAAACGAACGTAAATAATTCACAAGACCAACTCGATGCCGTTTAGAGTATTGCGCATCCATTTCATTATTGTTGGCGTGCTATCGGGTATATTTTTTTATGATATTGATTTTTTTCATTAAGTTACATAAAAATCTGATGCTGTGAGATGAGGTATGCCAGCCAAAATGGCAATCTGTATTGCATCGCCCTTGCCGCTTCCGTCCGCATCGTAAAAAAGCTCGCCATTCGCAGTATGGTAAAGAACGTAATTGCTACCTTCTTCTGCGGTTCCAGTTACGCTATCGCGGAAAAGGTCCGTCGACAGCGATCCAGTTATCGATAATTTTATAAGAATTATGTTTTCTAGCTGAATCGTGTTATCCAAGATATTGGAATCATTATTGTTGTCTATATGCGATTGGGTTTTGGTACTAAGCGCTGCGTCAAAGCGGGAGATATCCCGACCAAGAACTCCCGTCAGGATGTCATTGCCAGCCCTATGATTCAGGATATCATTACCATCAAGCCCGATCAGCATGCCATTATTATCGCTGCGGTCGTTAAGAGTGTTGCCGGCACTGCCGGCGGGGTTATCGGCAATGCTAGTCGCGTAGATGGTTAAGCCACCAGTCAGTGCTTGAACCTCAAGAGTCGGGAGACTGGCTACGCTTTCAAAGGTGCCAGAGCCGTCGGTGTATGAGACCGTCACCGTAATCGTTTTGCCGACATCACCTTCTGTCAGCGTGTATGCCGATTCTGTCGCACCGCTAATGTTCGTACCGTTGGAATTCCACTGGTACGTGATCGGTCCCAGATCATCGGCATCCACCAAGGTATTCGATGCCGTCAAAATCTGGCCCTGCGTTACTGAACCTGCGATCGTTACAGTGCCCGCCGGCGCATCGTTCACAGCTGCAAGGTTGAAAGTACGGATAATATTATCAACAGTACCTCCCGCACCGTCACTGACCTGATAAGTTAACGTTACCAGACCATTGTAATTGGGTGATGGAGTTATGGTGAAGGTGTCATCGCCGTTGTCGAAGATGCTGCCATGATCGGCGCTCAGGCCGCTCACGCTCAGGATATCACCGGTATCAATATCGCTGAAACCCTCCAACAGATTGGTCGCGCTGACAGTGTAAGGTATGTCTTCGGCACCCTCAGTCAATATCGCAGTGGCCAGGCCCACCGGCGCATCATTCACCGCTGCCAGGTTGAAGCTTTGTACAGCTGGAATGCTTGCGCCATTGTTACTGTTAGTAACATCGTAGTTAAGGGTTATCAGCCCGTTGTAATCGGCTGACGGGGTGATGGTAAAAGTGCTGTCACCATTGTCCGCAACCGTACCATGGACGGCTGTCAGATTGATTACTGCCAGAGGATCGCCGCCTGCGTCAAAACCCGCCAGTAGATCTGTTGCATTCACAACATAATCATTATCTTCAATGCCATCGATTAATACGGCAGTGGCTGAACCGGTAAGGACTGTTGTCAACGTGATAGGTCCAATCTTCATTCCATCGGCATCATAGCGCTGGGCGTATATACCCAACCTGCTGCCATCCTGATCAAAAGATGCCCAGCTCACCACAAATCCGCCATCATTAAGTGCGGTGATCGATGGATTTTGTTGAGCACCGGCTGTAGTGGTATTCACGCGAAATTCACTGCCCTGCGCTACACCGCTGGCATCATAGCGCTGCGCGTATATACCCCAACCGCTGCCATCCTGGCCATTAGATTGCCAGCTCACCACAAATCCGCCATCATTGAGTACGGTGATCGATGGAGAGGTTTGATCATTGGTTGTATGGGTATTCACACGAAATTCGCTGCCCTGCGCTACACCGCTGGCATTATAACGCTGCGCGTATATACCAGTGCCGCTGCCATCCTGACTACCAGACCTCCAGCTCACCACAAATCCGCCATCATTGAGTGCGGTGATCGATGGATAAGATTGATTATTGGGTTTATAGGTATTGACGCGAAATTCATCGCCCTGCGCCTCACCGATGGCGTTATAGCGCTGCGCGTAGATACCCCAACTGCTGCCATTATCCTGACCATAAGAGGCCCAGCTCACCACAAAACCACCGTCATTGAGTGCGGTGATCGATGAATAAGATTGATTATTGGTTGTGTAGGTATTGACGCGAAATTCACCGCCCTGCGCCTCACCACTGACATTATAGCGCTGCGCGTAGATACCGTCACTGCTGCCATCCTGGCCAGTAGACGTCCAGCTCACCATAAATCCGCCATCATTGAGTGCGGTGATCGATGAATAAGATTGATTATTGGTTGTGTAGGTATTGACGCGAAATTCACCGCCCTGCGCCTCACCACTGACATTATAGCGCTGCGCGTATAAACCAGAACCATTGCCATCCTGACCAGTAGACGCCCAACTCACCACAAATCCACCATCATTGAGTGCGGTGATCGATGGATGGAATTGATTATTGGTTGTATAGGTATTGACGCGAAATTCACTGCCCTGCACCTCACCACTGGCGTTATAGCGCTGCGCGTATACACCAGAACCGTTGCTATCCTGGCCATCAGATACCCAGCTCACCACAAATCCGCCATCATTGAGTACGGTGATCGATGGAGATTGTTGATCAATGGTTGTATAAGTATTGACGCGAAATTCGTCAACACCCAGTGCTTGAACCTCAAGGGTCGGGAGACTGGTTACGTTTTCAAAGGTGCCAGAGCCGTCGGTGTATGAGGCCGTCACCGTAATCGTTTTGCCGACATCACCTTCCGTCAGCGTGTATGCCGATTCTGTCGCACCGCTAATGTTCGTACCGTTGGAATTCCACTGGTACGTGATCGGTCCCAGATCATCTGCATCCGCCAAGGTATTCGATGCCGTCAAAATCTGGCCCTGCGTTACTGAACCTGCGATCGTTACAGTGCCCACCGGCGCATCGTTCACAGCTGCAAGGTTGAAAGTACGGGTAATATTATCAACAGTACCTCCCGCACCGTCACTGACCTGATAAGTTAACGTTACCAGACCATTGTAATTGGGTGATGGAGTTATGGTAAAGGTGTCATCGCCGTTGTCGAAGATGCTGCCATGATTGGCGCTCAGGCCGTTCACACTCAGGATATCACCGGTATCAATATCGCTGAAACCCTCCAACAGATTGGTCGCGCTGACAGTGTAAGGTATGTCTTCGATACCCTCAGTCAACATCGCAGCGGCTATGCCTGTTGTCGGCGCATCGTTTACAGATGCAAGGTTGAAAGTACGGGTAATATTATCAACAATACCCCCCGCACCGTCACTGACCTGATAAGTTAACGTTACCAGACCATTGTAATTGGGTGATGGAGTTATGGTGAAGGTGTCATCGCCGTTGTCGAAGATGCTGCCATGATCGGCGCTCAGGCCGCCCACGCTCAGGATATCACCGGTATCAATATCGCTGAAACCCTCCAACAGATTGGCCGCGCTGACAGTGTAAGGTATGTCTTCGACACCCTCAGTCAATGTCGCAGTAGCCAAGCCCACCGGCGCATCATTCACCGCTGTCAGGTTAAAGCTTTGTACAGATGGAATGCTTACACCTTTGTTACTGTTAGCAGCATCGTAGTTAAGGGTTATCAGCCCGTTGTAATCAGCTGACGGGGTGATGGTAAAAGTGCCGTCACCATTGCCCGCAACCATACCATGGACGGCTGTCAGATTGATTACTGCCAGAGGATCGCCACCTGCGTCAAAACCCGCCAGTAGATCTGTTGCATTCACAACATAATCATTATCTTCAACGCCATCGGTTAATACGGCAGTGGCTGAACCGGTAAGGATTGTTGTCAACGTGATAGGTCCAATCTTCATTCCATCGGCATCATAGCGCTGCGCGTAAACTCCCCAACTGCTGATATCATCCTGACCATAAGACATCCAGCTCACTACAAAACCACCGTCATTAAGTGCGGTGATCGATGGATTTTGTTGAGCACCGGCTGTAGTAGTATTCACGCGAAATTCACTGCCCTGCGCTACACCGCTGGCATCATAGCGCTGGGCGTATATACCCCAACTGCCGCCATCCTGACCATCAGACTGCCAGCTCACCACAAATCCGCCATCTTTGAGCGCAGTAATCGATGAATAGGTTTGATCATTGGTTGTATGGGTATTCACGCGAAATTCACCGCCCTGCGCTACACCGCTGGCATCATAGCACTGCGCGTATACACCAGAGCCGCTGCCATCCTGGCCGCTAGACTTCCAGCTCACCACAAATCCGCCATCTTTGAGCGCGGTGATCGATGGAATGTATTGATTATTGGTTATCTTGGTATTCACGCGAAATTCACCGCCCTGCGCTACACCGCTGGCATCATAGCGCTGCGCGTAAACTCCCCAACTGCTGATAACATCCTGACCATAAGAGGCCCAGCTCACCACAAAACCACCATCATTGAGCGCGGCGATCGATGGACGGTATTGTTGATTGGTTGTATAGGTATTGACGCGAAATTCACCGCCCTGCGCCTCACCGATGGCGTTATAGCGCTGCGCGTAAACTCCCCAGCTGCTGCCATCCTGACCACTGGACATCCAGCTCACCACAAATCCGCCACCATTAAGTGCGGTGATCGATGTATCGGATTGACCATTGACTGTATAGGTATTGACACGAAATTCACTGCCCTGCGCCTCACCATTGACATCATAGCGCTGCGCGTATACACCAGAACCGTTGCCATCTTGACCATTAGACGACCAGCTCACCACAAAACCACCATCATTAAGCGCGGTGATCGATGGATCGTATTGACTATTGGTTGTGTTGGTATTGACACGAAACTCACTGCCTCGGGTCACACCGCTGGCATCATAGCGCTGCGCGTAGATTCCATAGTCACTGCCATCCTGGCCATTAGATTGCCAGCTCACCACAAATCCGCCATCTTTGAGTGCGGTAATCGATGGAAAGGTTTGATCAATGGTTGTATAAGTATTGACGCGAAATTCGCCGCCATCCATAAGGGTAAGCTGGATAATCCCATCGGCAAACCGGACTACTTCAATACTGGAAAGAACATCCGTACCTTCATCACCATCCACCGGATTCAGATCATGAACAGTCAGTTTACCTGCTGCGTTATACGAAAATTCATAATCAGCCTGATTGCCGGAATAGATTGCTACGTCCGTGCCATCACTACCCACCAGCACGTCGTCACCCTGGCCACCTGTAAGTGTGTCGTCACCGGAGCTACCGATTAGCGTATCATTGCCAGCAGTGCCTGTGAAATTAGCCAGAACGCCGTTATACGACAGCCGCATGGCTCTCGATTCAATCGCGCCAATCTGCGCTCCTAACACCCAGTCTCCACCCATCTCTGCTGCGCCAGTCAGATTGGTAGATGCAGCGATATTCGCACCAGTCAGTTGTGACAGTTTCTCAATAAATCTTTGTCCTGCTTTTCCTTGTGCCACATTGCAGCCGTACAGCAAAATATCGCCGCCGTCATTTAAATGTGTTCCAATTTGTATCAACTGTGCAGCATAGTCAGCAAGATTATCATTATTTAATTCACCAGAACCCAACAACACTGCCCCAGGGATTCCATGAGAAATGATGTCAACCGTATCCAGCCCCGTCCTGCCATGCAAAGCATTAACAATCTGCATTACGCCATCTTGATCAGCATCCAACAGGATGACATCAGAATCGTGAGGCAGTTGTGCAACTAAATCCTGGTAATCTCTAACGTGTAGATCAATAAAAATAATACGATTAAACATAATATGCCTCCATAGTTCCAACTAGAGTTGGCGCTCGTTACCTGTTTAAAAATTTCAGGATCCGTCAGGTTAGGTTTATTTAATAACTAAAGTTTCGGGGTTCGCGAAATGTGATTAACAAATTGATATATAATGAAAATAGTGTTATAATTAGTAAGTTATTGTTGTCCTGTGGACTCTGGAACTTTAGTCAGGATAAACTTGAAATAATTAATTAGCGTAATTGTTGTTTTGATGCAACACCAGCTTAATATTGCCTTGACAGGAAAAAGCACCTTATATAAGCTGCGAATTGGTCAAATATGACACACTTATATTTATTAAGCAATATTAGCGGTAAGCGTTTGAATGAAAATATTCCAGCCAGCAAAAAATGCATTATTGGGAATTAATAATCAGAGTTGGCGCGCTCAACCAGGATTCCTTGCTTATAAAAGCAAGATGATAAGTACTATTACTTCGAGGGGAAGATCTTGAGTTCGACAATAACCAAGTTGAACGCTCCGCTAACGCAAGCGTTTGATTTTCAACCTTCAAGCGAATCGCAAATAACACCGACACCGACACTCAATACACTAACTCAGCAGTTGGCAGGTTTTGATACCCTAACGAGCGCTTTAGAATATGCAGCGGGGGGAACAACGGGGTATAATTTTTATGACGCGAGGGGTAATTTACGTTCGGTTCTGCCTTACAGTATACTTAGACAGAATGCACGTATCTTAGCTCAACGTTTATCTGGTTTTGATTTGCCCCGTGGTAACCGGGTAGCAATCATTGCTGATACTTCTCCTGAGTTCATCGAGTTATTTTTTGCATGCCGCTATGCTGGTTTGGTACCTTTTGCAATGCCAGTTCCAGTCAATCTGGGCAGCCATGCAATATATGTTCAGCAACTGAGAGGAATGATTGAAAGTGGTCAGGCAAGTGTTGCACTTGCGAATATTGATTATATTAACTTTCTGCAAGAAGCTGCTGAACAAACAACTTGCTTGCAATGGGTAGGAACACCAGGGCAGTTAAATGAACTACCTGCAGAAAATACTGAACTACTACCCAATCATCCTGATGAAACTGCATACTTGCAATTCACATCCGGCAGCACACGCACGCCCAGGGGTGTAGTCATTACTGAACGGGCTTTAATGTGCAATCTGCAAGGTATTGTATCTAATGGATTAGAAATAAAACCTGACGATCGTTCTGCATCATGGTTACCCTTCTATCATGATATGGGATTGGTTGGATTAGTCTTGGCGCCACTCGTTACACAAATCTCCGTTGATTATTTAGCAACACGGGATTTTGCAATACGCCCCTTACAATGGCTACGTTTAATCAGTCGTAATCATTGCACCGTTGCATTCAGTCAACCTTTTGGTCTCAAACTTTGTACCTTGCGTGTAAGGGAATCTGATCTAAAAGAATTGGATCTCAGTTGTTGGCGAGCTGCTGGCATTGGTGCTGAAATGATTCGACCAGAAACTCTAAGAAGCTTTGCTGAAAAATTTAAATCAGCAGGCTTCGACGAAAATGCTTTTTTGCCATGTTATGGTCTTGCAGAATCAACACTTGCCGTTACGTTTTCAAAAATTGGTCAAGGATGCAAAAGTATACAAGTAGATAGCAAGGTACTTATCGATAAAAGAATGGCTGTGCGATTACAGGCTGATGGACGTAAAAAAAATGAATTTGTAAATTGCGGGCGCCCATTACCTGGACATATAGTTAAGATAGTTGATGAGGATAATCAACAATTATCTGAAATGATGGTTGGCAGTGTTTTAGTGCATGGCGATAGTGTAATGATGGGTTACCATAACAATCCAGAAGAAACTGATAAGGCACTAAAATCCGGTAATTGGCTAGATACTGGAGATATTGGTTTTCTTTTTGAAGGTGATTTATATATCACTGGACGCCGTACCGATGTCATTATTGTTAATGGCCGCAATATTCGTGCACAAGACATAGAAGAGTTGGCAGAACAGCAGCCAGAAGTAAGATCACGTGAAGCCTCCGCATTTGGAGTTAATGATGAAGATGGAACAACGACCATTGTATTAGTTATTGAATGTAGACTTACATCTGTGGCGGAGCGGCAATCGTTAACCACCAGATTACAGCAGCTTGTTTATATGGCATTTGGTGTAAACTGTGTTGTTGAGTTAGTTCCACCACATACTTTGCCCCGGACTTCATCCGGAAAGCTTTCGCGTTTTGCAGCACGACAAGGTTATATTCAGAGAACAAACCTTACAGGTTATTTATCTGTTGTAGAGTCAGGCGATAGATAAAAAGAACATGCCAAAGTTAGTAGCTGTAACGGGTGCTACTGGTTTCATTGGTAATGTACTGGTACAAAGACTGATTGAGGATGGATGGACAGTACGTGCACTTACACGATCATATCGTCCTAACAGTGAGTCTATTCAATGGATTCATGGTGATTTAGATAATTTAAATGCGCTACATCATTTAGTTAATGATGTAGCGTTTGTTATTCACTGTGCTGCAACGGTAAGAGGAAACTCTTTTAAAGAATTCTCACATACAAATATTGAAGGCACCAAAAATCTTTTATTTGCTATTACTGAGCAAAAACAATCACCCCGCTTCTTGCTTATTTCATCATTAGCTGCAAGACTTCCCGAACTATCATGGTATGCTCAAAGCAAGTATTTATCTGAACAGCAACTCATTGAATGTAAAGATAAATTACAGTGTACGGTATTCCGGCCTACTGCAGTTTATGGCACTGGAGATAAGGAACTAAAGCCACTTTTTCAAGCGATGTACCGTGGATTACTTCCCGTCGTCGGAAAAATCCATAATCGGTTTGGATTAATACATGTAGAAGATTTAGTTGCCGCTATTCAAATTTGGCTTGCTTCAGATACACCTATCAATGGAACCTTTGAACTTGATGATGGTATGCCAGGCGGGTACAGCTACCAGAACTTATCCGTCTTAGCGCAACAGGTATGGGAACACCCCGTTCACTGTATAGTTATACCCAATTTGATAATCCGAACCATCGCTTTATCAAATCTATGGCTTGCTCGCTTATTCCATTATTCTCCTATGTTGACCCCAGGAAAAATTAATGAATTACAACATCACGATTGGGTATGTGATAATACACCTTTGATCCATGCGCTTCCTGCATGGCAACCTAGTATCCGTTTACAAGATGTGTTATCTAAAGTAATCTGATTTTAAATTTTAACTATTCTGAATCAACCTATGACTGAAAGTAATTACGATGAAATCATGCAACTACTCTGTGATCGCCTAAGTAGGCTAACTAATTCTGACTCACAGATCACCCCTGAAACAAACCTGATCAGTCAGCTATCTATTGATTCAATTAAACTGCTAAATCTAATTATGGAGATTGAAGACACTTTCGATGTTTCAATTCCCATCAATGCATTAACAGATATTCACACTGTTCGTGAATTGGTTGACTTGGTACACAAAATCAAATCAGCGTCATAATGAATTTACTTGAAAAACTAGATGCAGCCGCTGCTGCAAGAAAAGCGCTTTTACCCAACGGCGTTGGTGCTTTTGGTATCCCAATAGAAGAAGTTTACTCTGCTACTGAAGCTAGAATTGGAGATCGCCGTGTACTTCTGCTGGGCACTAACAACTACTTGGGGTTAACTTTTGCACCTGAATGTATTCATGCAGCCCATGAAGCAATTGATAAGGAAGGCACCGGTACCACAGGTTCCCGGATGGCAAATGGCAGTTATTCTGGTCACCGTGCCCTAGAAAGAGAATTTGCCGACTTTTATCAATGTAGTTCCAGCATTGTTTTTACTACTGGCTATCAGGCTAACCTGGGTACTATCTCCGGTCTGGTGGGTCGCGGAGATACTGCATTGATTGATGGTGATTCGCATGCGAGTATCTATGATGGCTGTATTTTAAGTGGCGCAGATATCATTCGCTTTAGACACAATGACATGGCCGACATGGAAAAACGATTGCGTCGGCTGGGTGATCGTGTCGAAACCACGCTAATTATTGCTGAAGGAATATACAGCATGCTTGGTGATCAGGCACCTTTAGCTGAAATCGTTAAATTAAAAAATGCTTATAACTGCATTTTACTCCTTGATGAAGCCCATTCACTTGGAGTGCTGGGGGAAACCGGTCAAGGACTTGTAGAAAAAACTGATTTATTAAAAGAGGTTGATTTTATTACCGGTACTTTTAGCAAAAGTTTATGTAGTATTGGTGGATTCTGTGTGAGTAATCATCCGCAGCTGGAACAATTACGCTATGTCAGTCATCCCTATATTTTTACTGCATCACCATCGCCGGCTACTATTGCTTCAACTCGAGCAGCATTGGAATTGTTACGCAAAGGAAGTAATCTACGTAAACAATTATGGAGCAATTCAACACAACTTTATTCACGGCTTAAAGAAGCAGGCTACACGCTTGGCCCAGATCCTGGTCCAGTAATTGCCGTCATTCTTGATACTCCACAACAAGCGCTCCTGCTTTGGCAAAATTTGCTTGAGCATAATATTTATGTAAATTTAATATTGCCTCCAGCTGCACCCGAGGGTAAATCGTTAGTACGCTGCAGCGTAAATGCGGCCCATACTACAGAACAAATTACATATGTCGGCGATACTTTTCACAAACTACACGACATGATATCTTTGTATAAATGAGTTTCTAATAACTGAAGTTTCGGAGTTCATTTTGCTTGGCGAATTCAAGTCATAAATACAACATATTATCCTAAAAACTCTATTCTCGGACAGTTTCCTGAACTACCCATCAGAATCGGGTTTATGAAGCCTGCCTTGCAGCAATCCAATCCCCAATGCCGCCATACCAATAGAAACCAGTGGATTCAGCAGATTCAGCAAGGCATAAGGCGCATATTCCAGCGTTGGAATTCCGAGCGTTGCAGCATAGAAGGTGCCGGCGGTTGTCCACGGGATTAAGGCAGTTGTCAGGGTGGAGCCTTCTTCTACCGAGCGGGATAATACGGCATTATCCAATCCTCGCTCCTGGTACGCGCCTTTGAATAGCTGACAATTAAGAATGATCGATATATAAGCTTCTCCCATAGCCATGTTGCCAATCAATCCGGATGCAATGGTGGTGGCAATTAATGTGCTGACGCGTTGGATGCGGGCGATGATGTGCAACAGCAATACGCGCAGGAAACCGGCATGATGCAAAATCCCGCCCAGCGCTAATGCCATGATGGATAGCAATAATGTCCAGGCCATGCTGTAAACACCGCCCCGCCCGAGTAAGGCATCGATATTTTCAATCCCCGTGGTACCCGCTGAATTCAGCCAGAGCGCATTAATCACATCGACTGCATCCCTGCCCTGATACACAATGGCAATCAGCATGGCCAGCACAATACTGCAAGACATGCTGACTTCCGGAGCATAGCGCTTGATGCTCAGGCCAAACATCAGCAACAGGGGCAGCAATGTCACCCACAGATTTAGCTGATAAGTATCGGCCAATGCAATGCGGATTTCATCAATGTGATCTTCCGGTATTGCATTGTCACCATATTGCAGGCCCCAAAAAATGAAAATGCATAACACAATGACAAATGTGGGGGCGGTGGTATAGAGCATGGAACCGATATGCCGATAAAGATTTGTCCCGGCACTCATGGCCGCGAGATTAGTGGTATCAGAGATAGGCGATAACTTATCTCCGAAGGTTGCGCCTGAGATGATCATGCCGACCACGAGCGGTAACGGGATACCCATGGCGTCACCGATACCGATCAACACGACCCCGATCGTTCCGGCTGTTCCCCAGGATGTGCCGGTTGCCACAGACATAAAGCTGCACAATATCAGACCGGTAGCCAGAAAAATGGTTGGGCTAAGTAAATCGACACCGTAATAAAGCAGACTTGCAATAGTGCCGCTTTGCATGAAGCTGGCAATGACCATGCCAATCAAAAGAAAAATATAAACAGCCGGCAGTGCTTTAGTGATACCACCATCCATCATGCGCCGGATATCCACAAAAGAATAACCTAGCCATGCGGCCTGGATACTCACCCAACCCAGTGCCAGAAAGATGATCGCGTGGATGCTGGCTTCATATACAAACAGACTGAGCGAAATCATCAGGAACATGCCGGTAAAGCACACAACGGCGTGCAGAAAGGAAGGCAGTCGCTTAACGGACAATAATTCTTCTACCGGTGCATCGCTGTCAACCATGAGTTATCCTACTGATCCACCTCATCAGCAAACAATGCGGTCAGTTCCCCGTAACCCATCGCTTGCAAATCTGCCTTTTTTATAAACTTTAATGCCGCAGAATTTATACAATAGCGCATGCCGGTGGGTGGCGGACCATCATTGAATACATGTCCTAAATGACTATCCGCATAACGACTGCGAACTTCCGTGCGCGGAACCCATAGCTCATAATCGCTTTTGAGTTGGATGGCCTGTTCATTAATCGGCTGGTAAAAACTGGGCCAGCCGGTGCCCGAATCAAATTTATGTATCGACGCAAACAAGGGCTCACCCGATACAATATCGACATAAATCCCGGCTGCCTTGTGATTCCAGTATTTATTCTGGAAAGGTGGCTCGGTTCCCGCCTTTTGTGTCACCTGATACTGTAAAGTAGTCAGATCCGTTTCCAGTGACAGGGGATCTTTTCTAAAATGCTCATAGGGATTAGCCATAGCGGATTTTCCTTATCATTAAAAAAACAATAACCAATCTTAAACATGAAATTCAAAGGCACTATTACACATTTATCACAGAAAGGTCTGGGTGTTGTCAAAAATGACCAAAACCACATTTCCTATTTTGTATATGGCACATGGCCTGGAGATGCCGGTGAATTTGAAATCATCGACAAGCCACTCAACAATAAAAAATTCGCCTATGCAAAACTCATTCATCTCATTCACCCATCCGCACAAAGACAATCTCCCGCGTGTGCCTTTCACGGCTTGGAAGAGAATGCCTGCACTGGCTGCCCCTGGATGATTGCTGATTATACAAGTCAGCTTGAACAAAAAAGAAATCGTTTTATGTATGCCATGAAAAGAGCCGGATTTGATACAGACCTATTAAATATAGGGCCAATACATCCAGCTCCGCATTTATATGGCTATCGCAATCGTTGCCAGGTGAAAACAGATGGCCAGAAACTCGGCTTTATATCAGAAGGTTCTTACAAAATTGCCCCTGTTAATGACTGCATCGTGCTGAATGATGCCTGCAGACATTTATTAAAGTCAGCCATACAACATTTACCCAACACAGCATGGCAAACCCATTCCGATCACGATTGGCACTTTATTGAACTGGATGACGACATGCCAGGCAATGAAATCCACATCGATCAAAAACGCCCTTTCAAACAGGGCAATTCGGAACAAAACAAATGGATGCAAACCTGGTTGAGGCAAAAACTCGCACACAATCCTAATCCGGGCAAAGTAGTGGAATTATTTTGTGGATCAGGGAATTTTACGCAAATCATCGCCGAATCCAATTGCACCGCCATCATCGCCTATGAATCTGATCGCAAGGCCATCCAGTCACTCAAAGCCAAGAATCTTGCCAAGGTTACCCTCCAGGTTGCAGATCTTTTTAAACCTTATATCTGGAAAAACATTCAAAAAAGCGTCATCGATGCAGAAACTTTGGTGCTTGATCCCCCCCGCTCCGGATTAAAAAAACTGCAAGGTTTTTTTGAAAGCTTCGTTTCTTTAAAAACGGCTTACTATATCTCCTGCAACCCAGAAACATTCGCCCGCGATGCCTGGTTCTTTAACCAGAATGGTTGGTCAATCACCGATATTCAACTCATTGACCTGTTTCCCCACACCCCGCATATTGAAGCGTTGGTGGAATTTAGAAAGGCATAGGTGTTCCGGTCACTCGTATAAATTGAATTAGCCTGCTATAGTTACGCTAACCGATATGCTAATATAATGAAAATAAACATGAAATAAATAAATTACCATCTTATGCAACTGCGCAGACAACCATCACCCGTGACCGGCAGGAATGCCGCGTGTCATATATATTACGTTGAACTAAACCGCTATCGCGGTGGCAGCTCGCCTCAGCATTGCGGATGATGACTTTGTTGGGTTAACTCAAAAAAGCGATTACCTTGGAAATTAGGGAATGTTCCCTGCTTTTCCGAGGAGATCGTCATGGCTCCGCTGCGCCAATAAATGCACAATGCCATGCTCTCGTGCGCGCGGCTTGGCCGAACATCACCAGTGCACTGGTGATGTTACACGCCCATTCTCGGACAGCCTCCTTAAAGCCCGTGAGATTCAAAAAGATATTTTCATAGAGAATAGGGCACTTTGGAGCCGGGCTTGTCCAACAACCGGTTCAGATTGTGGCTTGCTTCGCTCCCGCAATCTCATTCGTTAGAGTTCACGAATGATTGTTGAGCGGCGTAATTCATCATCTGGAAAAGCTCTGCCGCTCTTTAAGCAGGTGTATATGTGCTCAAAAACCAAACCTGGCTCTCCTTTCTTTCTTCCGCTTCGAAAATAAGAATGCCCCTTTGGGTTGTCATAAGCATTGTTCACATCATCGCAGTCAACCACATAAACATTCTTTGGTGTTAGCTCGATGTTTTCTGGCCCGGTATGACCCAGGCGACGAGAGGTGATCTTGTTTTTTAAATTTGAAGCTTTGCTTGCGCGCAAAGCCAAATCATCTGAAGCAAAATAAACCACGACATTTCGGGATGCATCACAGATCAACTTGGCCCTCTCAGTACGATGAATAGATTCGTTCTCTATGTCTGCGGCAACAAGAAATGTATTGCGGAACAGGAGTGGAACACCGTCAGCAAGATCATATTTATCCCATGCGCACAGTGTTTCCCGAAGCACTCTATTTCCCATAGAGTGTGCAAGAACATTAATCCTTTTCAGGCAAGGGTCAGTATCAGGGGAATTTAAATTTGACTCCCTCCAATCAAGAAATCGACCAAGCGCCCTTGAGAGTGATAATGCACTGCCATCTGCTGACTTTTGATCATCCCAATAATCCTTGACAATTCCCAAGTCGTTATCGCACGGCCAGATTACTGGAACAACCAGAACTTCTCTTTCATCCTTCTTTTGGCAAAGTTCTTGAAACTCGGACGCTGCCTGAAAAACGTCGTCCGGAAGGTTGGAGAATCCATGTATGTAGAGCAAGACTTGGCGGTAGTCAGAGTTTTTTAGATCTGATAGGAAATTCATTCCGCCAACCTCGGTGATGCTCCCATCATCATCATCTCTCTTGCAGAAAAACACTGAGTTGCTCGGTGCGTTATTTTTCAGATCGAACTCAAATTTTCTGCCTGCTCTTGATTGAATCGAACCTTTTGGAAATCTATTGGTGATAAACAGCATGGTAGTTCCTCCGTGTGATAATAAAATTTAACATCCAAGCTCAGCAGCGGAGCGCCTCGTTAGGCAATGCTGAGCATTCTATTTGCGTAGTCTTTGCCTGCTGTTGCAGGAGGTAAAGATTTGCCGTCTTGTTTATACAATTCGATAGTTTCCTCGACTATTTCGCACAGTTCAGCGAAGACCCGCTTTTCATCGCTGCCATGACAGCCGCCATAAAAAAGGCCAGGGCAACTACCTACAAAACATTGATCTTCTTCAGACCACTCCACAATTTTCACATAACGGATGCCTTCATTCATTTCTTTGAATCCTCTATAGCCACCTTGACTGCTTTCTCTTGATAACGCTGAACGTCAGCGCCAAGTTGTCCAGAAATAACAACCGGTTTCATCACGTTCGGATGTACGAAGTTTCTGTGATTTCCTTTTCCGCCTCAGTTGACGAAACCGGCTTGTTCAAGTTCTTTGATCAGTTCTCTAATTTTCTTTGGCATTAATTATTTGATAAAGCAAAACGAAAAACCCATTCTTTCCCACATGTTCGATAGATACACCCTGCGCGTCGGCCACTTCATGCGCGTGTTGATGAAGACGTTCACGCCAAGGGCCGGCAAATACTTTGACTTTGGCGTAGTCGAATATCTTGATGTGACGGAAATTCAGGAAGCTGGTCATGCCACCTGCGTAACAGGCACCTGGCAAGGTGCCGGTAATAATCATTCTGCCGTAGCAGGAAAGCCCGCCAGGAAGGTCTGCTTGATAACGTTCGGTCAGGGGTTTCATGATCAGTGTCTCCTTGAAAGGCGGGCTACGCAGATTTTAACTTTTTTTGGTTCCGGCTTGTCCGGCTTAGGGCGTAATCCGCGAAACAAGGGGAAACCGCTCTGGATGACGGATTGAATCAACGTGCAAATCAACGTCCAAATCGGGCCAATAAAGATGGTGTGATTGTGGACGTTCAACTTGAAATAGCTGTTCTATCGGTGCCTTGCGAAACCAAGGAAACTCCGCGAACGAGACAAAAAGCTCCTCTTCTTCATCGAGAAGAAGCCAAAAACCATGTTTTGAAACCCCAGATATTTCAACTTGGGAAATGTTTGTTCCAAGCATCCCGAATCTCCTGTTCATGCGACCTGACTAAATCCTCCGCTTCGCGTATTTCTTGGGAGGATAACCCAAAATTTTGCTTCGCCATCCGAATGATAAACATGAACGTGCACTCTCGATTCTTCCCGGGAAAAGAAATAGAACCGATAACCTCGTTCGCGAAATATAGTTGGACTCATGTTGCCCTAACGTGGAGCTAAGGGGCGCACCGAAGGCGCGTCCTGCTTGAACGTTGAACGAAGCCGCTATCGCGGAGAAATGCCCCTCAACCGTCCAATTAAATAACATAATTCATCCTCACCCCCGAAAGGGGTTTTTCGAATTTTACCATGAGGATGAACCCTATGAAATCAGAATTTCCAGCACCTTTTGCGCA
>CXWL01039901.1_pt1 | contig 18742 bp, 17 predicted proteins | sample 590931 | NCBI WGS metagenome assembly CXWL01 (sample SAMEA3498368, study PRJEB10139) | groundwater metagenome | biome: water well; material: biofilm material | place: Germany | collected 2015-04-27 | reverse complement strand
GAGTTGGCAGAACAACACGCGTCTCGACGCCACGCTGTTGCATGAGAGCGCCCATCTCTTCTTTTCGAACTTTCAACAGCAAGCAGCGCGTGGCCAGGTTGACCCCTCGGCTTGGGAAGTGGCGCGCCGCAGCGATCACCTCGCTCCCAGCAACTATGCCGAGCTCAACAGAAACGAAGATTTTTCAGAGAGCGTGCTGATGTACGTTTCGCATGTCGGCACCCCCAAAGAAGCAGGGGCCCGCCAGATGTTTCCCGCGCGGTGGAAGCTCTTGAGCCGGCTCTTTCCTGACGTCGGCCACGGTAGTGAGCCGCGATGACCGCGCCCTTTCCTCCTCACCCTGGAACCGTGACCTGCGACGACGGCACCGACATCAAAGAGGTAGCGGTCGAGGAAATACCTTTGGGTTTGCGCTTCGCTGAAACGAAAGAAGGCTGGGTACCCGTGGTTCGCATCACCGCGCGGACCGTCGGCGTTGTACGACGCATCTACGAGTACGGTGCGAAAGGTGAGCTGCTGCGGTCCACGGTTCAGCGCCGCGGCTAATGCACTTTGGTTCGGGCGTTACCGCATCACGCTCCAAAGGCTGTGGAGATCATCGGTCCACACCACGGCGTGGCTCGAGCTCTTGCGAATCAGGCTGTCTTCCTGTTCCTTGAGCGTGGAAAGCAACGTCGCGTCACGGCTGATCAACACCCACGTTGAGCCACTGGACTTGTCGCTGCCCGCATTTTCGTAGACCACGGCTGCAAGCCCCATCGCTTCGCTTAGGCCAAAAGCCACGCGTTCCAGAACCAGATGACGGTTGCTCACGTGTAGCGCCAGAATTCCGTCGGGCACCAAGTGCTTCAAATACAGCTCGAAGCATTCACGCGTAAATAAATGCGCCGGTATGGCATCGCCGCTGAAGACATCGACCACAATCACGTCTTTCGCGACAGGGCCACCCCAACTTCTCGCCTCTCTCTCGAGCAACAACCGCGCGTCACCTAAACGCACGTCGGTTTTTGCCGCCGAGTCGGACAAGAAGCTGAAATACCCACCACGGCCCTCGGCCAATTCTACCACCAGAGGGTTGATGTCGTAGAACGTCACTTTGTCTTCGGCTTTGAGGAGTGCGGCGGTAGTGCCGACGCCCAAGCCCAAAACCGCAACGTGCAACCCGGGCCGATGCCACGTTTTCGAGCGGGTGCGCGCCAGCCTGAGCGCCTGCCAGACCCCTGTCTCCTCGGTGAAATAGGTCGTGGGCCGCTGCCTGCGCTCGGGCGCGACGAATTGGGCGCCATGAATGATGCTCCCGTGGCGCAGCGCATAGCGGTGGTCTTCTTTATCCTTGCTGCCCCATTCGTCGACGCGCAGCACTCCAAAGAAATCGCGCATTGAAATCACGCGCTCGCGCCGCTGCTCGATGAAGCCCACGGCAAAAGACGACACCAGCACCACTCCGACGCTCGCCAACACTGCCCGCCGCCAGAGCGGTGCCTGTTTCTGCTGCTGCAGCAGGAGTGTCAACGCCACCACCGTGATCAGCACCACCGCGGCCAGGTATTCCCAGTAGTCGTCGAGCACCAGGGGAGCGACCACGCTGACCAACACGGCCCCTAGCGCACCCCCGGCCGAAAGCCAGAGATAGAACTCGCTCAACCGGGGTACCCCAGGCCGCCGCGCGAAGAGCTCGCCGTGGCAGTACAAACTCGCCGCGCCCTGGAGCACACAGAAAGCCGCCACCTGCAGCCACAGCTTGACTGCGGGCAATTTGAAAAACAGATAGGTCACCCACACCACGCCCACCACCAGCAGCGGCAGCACCCACGCGCGCCGGTACCAGCCGGCTTGCGAAAACGTCACCACGAACGAAAGCAGGTAAACGCCCAACGGCAGCGCCCACAGCATCGGAGTAGGTGCCACGTCTTGGCACATCACATTGTGCGTCGCCCCCAGCAGCGTCGACGCCAGCGCGGCCCAGCCCAACCACCTCAGACGTTGCGGCCAACCCAGCGGCTGATCGGGCTCCCTGGTCACCGCGGCAATGGGAGCGGTCGGCTTCAGCGCAAACGCCAGCATCACCACCATCGCCGCGTAGAGAAAGAACGCACCCACGCCCACCTGTTCCTGGTGGTGGAGCCCGACGCGCGGTTCCAACAAAAGGGGGTAGATGAGGAGCGCCAGCAGCGAGCCAGCGTTGGAGAACGCATAGTACTTCCACGGAAAGGCGCTCGTGCGCGACTGCACCCACCACACCTGTAAGAGCGGCGTGGTGGTGGAAAGCAGAAAGAACGGCAGCCCCACCGTGCGCCCTAAAAACAGCAACACGCCGCCCACGCCGGGGTTGGCGTCCCCTCCGGCCTTGAGGGGAAAGAGCAGCGCCACGATGGCGGCAGTGAGGGCGAGCGCCACGATTCCGGCATGGAACCTGCGTTGACGCGCCGGGGAAAAACGGGTCGTCAACCAGTGCGCATACCCGTACCCGAGCAGGAGCACGGTCTGAAAGAACATCAGGCTCGTCGTCCACACCGAAGCGGTGCCGCCAAACCGGGGCAATGCCATTTTTCCAGCCCACAGCTCGAGGCAGAAGAGCAGGCAGGCGCTGAGCGCCGTGGCTACTCCGACCATGTAATGTCCACGCGCTTTTCACTTGAAGCGAAGAACGCTTTCTCGAGCGCCTCGTCTTTGGCGTGCTTGGCGCTGCGCGTCTCGCGGGCGTCGGCGAAATAACGGCCACTCACTTCGCTCAACGTCGGCGCCGTGGCCACGTACACCGAAGTCTTCGCCCCCGTTTCCAAAGGGGCGCCCCCAGAGCCGAAACCCAGCGCGAGCAGCTTGGTGCGAATCACCCCGGGGTGGAGCGCGTTGACGGTGACCCGCGTACCTTGAAGCCGCCGCGCCAGCTCATGCGTGAAGAGCACGTTCGCCAGCTTCGATGACGCGTAGGCGGCGTTGCCGTCGTACTTTGAAGCGAAGTCGAGGTCCGTCAAGTCGATGCGCCCGTAGGCGTGTGCCATCGAGCTCACGTTTACCACCCGGCCCCCAGGCGCGGCCTTGAGCGCCGGCAACAGCAAGTAAGTGAGCAAGAAGTGCCCATCGTGGTTCACCGCCATCGTCATCTCGCGGCCGTCGGGCGTCAGCACCCGCGTGGGCATGAACACACCGGCGTTATTGATGAGCACATCGAGCACCGGCGCCATTTCAAGAACCCGCTTCGCCATCGCCCGCACTTCAGTCAGCGAGGCGAGGTCGGCGGCCACCGGCTCGAATTTTCGCGAACGATACGCGGCGACGAGCTTGTCGCAGGCTTGCTGCGCCTTGGCTTGCGTCCGCCCATGCACCAGCACCCGCCCTGCTTCGCGCCCCAATTCCATCGCCGTCTGCCAACCGATGCCGTCGGTGGCTCCGGTGACGAGGTACACAGGCGAGGTGTCGCTCGAGAGGTTGGACGACATTTTCGCTAGAGCGCAGAGACGCCGACCACCAGCGGGACCTTCACGTCAGCCTCGTCGTCGCCCTCGAAGGGTGGAAACACCATGCGCTTGGCGCGTTCTTTCAAGCACACGCCCCATTCGGCGGTGTCGTGCTGCTTGGGAGCAATCGCGCTGCGCAGCACGCTGCCCGAATGCCCGACGGTGACCGTCATCTCGACCTTGCCCACCTTCATATTGGGGTTGCGGCGCAGGGCGTTCTCGATGCACCCCTGAAAGGCGTTCTGGCTCTGCGCCACCACTTTGGCCGCCGCCGCGTCATCGAGGCCGCCACTGCCTTGGGCGGGAGCGGGCGTGGTTCCCATGCCACGCAGCTTGGGCTCGAAGGTCTTCTTACCGGCTTGGCCGATGTCGAGGCCGATGCTGGTGCCGGGCAAGGTGGGGTCGCCCATGGCCGCGGTGCCAGTCTGCGAGCCCTTGCGAGAATCTAAATCGAGATTCGTGCCGCCAGTCTGCGCCTGGGCAATCAAGTCTTTCTCGCGCTGTCTTCTCGCCTGCGCTTCACGCACCACCTTCGCGTCGCGTTCGGCTTTTCGCTTCGCTTCCTTGCCCGAGAGAAAATCGGCCACGCCCGACACTCCGCCCGACGAGAAGAACGACTCGGTCACTACTTCGCCGTTCTCGTTGGTGTGGGTGACTTCCATCGGTACGATGCGAAAGGTGGCGAGCAGGTACAGCACCGCCACCGGGCCGCCGATGAAGGCCATGCCGAAGAGCGCAATCTTCCACGGAGGGTTGCGCTTGTTCGCCCCCGACTGGTTGATGAAGTACTTGGTGACTTCGCCCGGCGGCTTAGCGGGGTCGGTGGGGGCGAGTGCTTTCAGGGCCGCTTCTTCCGTCGCTTCTTCGGCTTTCTTCTTTTCGTCGTGGTCCGAGAGCTTGAGCTCGCCTTGCGAAGGCGCGTGGTCATGCACGTCATCGAAGAGCGCATCACCCAGGCCGCTCGCGGCCACGGCGGGCAAAAGCGCCTTCACTTCATCGACTTGCGCGGCGGCTTTCCATTCGGCCAGGCCCTGCTTCCACACCAGGGTCTGCGCATCGAGCTCTTGGGCAGCGATTTTGGCCTTCAGCTGCTCGACATCGAACGGCCCTGCTTGCGCGCCTGCGAGCATCGCGTACCAAACGGCGGTGACGGCGCCACCCGACTTCACGTCAATCATCGTCTGGCAGGCTTTGCAGCGAATGCGCATTTGCGCGCCGCCGGCCAGTGCCTCATCAGGCAGGGAATACACTTTCTTGCACGCAGGACAAGAGACGTTCACGACGCGTTACCCCTTACAAGTGCCTACAAATCGTCGCAGGGAGTTCCCAACTTCTCTTTTTCGTACACTCCGAGCTCGCCATAAATCATCGCCACGTTGGCTTCCACCGGCACCTGGGTGAGCTTGGTTTCTTTCTTGCCCGCCACCCATTTGGCTTCATTCAAGTTGCCGACGAAGCGGTACTCACCCGACTTGGTGGAATAGATTTCGCCCTCTGAATCGGCGACCAGGTTGGTCATCTGCAGGCGCTTCATCTTGCCGCGGGGGCCGACCCAGATGCGCCGCTCGTTGCCAAACTCGTCGCGCATTCTGTCGATGAAATAGTAGTTGCCACTGTCGTCGCGGGCGAGACGGTGGGCCTGGTGCTTCCACTTCGTCTTCATCAAGGCGACCTTGGCCAAGAAGGCTTTGGTTTCCTCTTTGCCCAGCAGCTTGAGCTCGGTCTTTCGCTGCCCGCAGCTCACCGAATACGCATCGTCGCGAAAGTCGAAGGAGGCCTGCCCCCGGGGGTCCCAATAACTGGCGTTGAAGCTCTCGGTACCGACCGCGCCTCCACCGTACACGCGCTGCGACCACACCACTTTGTCATCGCCGTAAAGGAGCGGGCCGTCGAACGCCTTCTCGGGGAAAAACACCACGTAATGGCCCTTGCCATCGGTGACCACCGCCAGCTTGGCGAGGTCAGCGCTCAGGTCGAGCTTGTCTTTAGGGTCGGCGGCGGGCGCGGGTGCAGCGGCCGCGCTCGCGAGCCAGCAAGCGGTCAACAGTGCATTCATAGGGCTTGCGACTATACGCCCCGGTATCGCGGGGTGCGCAAGTGAAGACTCGAGGCTCGCAGCGGGGGCAAGTCACTCTATAGTGCGCCCGCGATGTCGAACGGCATGCCCCCGGTGCTCAAACCTGGCGATCTGATCGCCGAGACTTATGAAGTGGAACGGCTGATAGGCCGCGGCGGTATGGGTGAGGTGTGGCTGGCCACCCACCGGCGCCTGCCTGGCAAACGGGTGGCGATAAAAATTCTCCACAACACGGCGGTGGGGCTCTCTGACGAGTCGATGAAGCGCTTCAAGCGCGAAGCCGAAATCGCCTCACGCATTGGCCACCCCAACATCGTCGAGGTGCACGACTTCAACCTTTTGCCCGGGGGCACGCCTTACCTGGTGCTGGAGTACCTGGTGGGTGAGAGCCTGGCCTCGCGGCTTCGCCATGGCGCGCTGCCTCTGGAGCAGACCAAGACCATCATCTACCAGGTGGGCTCGGCGCTGGCGGCCACGCACAGCCACGGCGTCGTTCACCGCGACCTGAAGCCCGACAACATCTTTCTCATCACCAGCCCCATCGGCGAGCGGGTGAAGGTGCTCGATTTCGGCATCTCGAAGATTCAAGACTCGCAGACCGTGCAGACCATGGAATCGGCGCTGGTCGGCACTCCCCAGTACATGGCGCCCGAACAGGCGCTGGGGCAGAACAAAGACATCTCGGGTCAGACCGACGTCTTCGCGCTCGGCGCCATCACCTACGAAATGCTCTCGGGCCAGCCGGCGTTCTCGGGCGACAACATCGCCAAGCTGGTCTTCAACGTCGCGTACCAGCCACACACGCCCATTGCGCAGCTGTGCCCGGGGCTGCCCGCTCGCGAGCGCGACGCCATCGAGCACGCACTGGTCAAAGACAAGGCCCAGCGCACGCCCACCATTCAGGCTTTCATCGAAGCCTTCACCCGCCAGACGTTGACGGTGTCGGAAAAAGCACCGGGTGCGCCCGACCCGCTGCTGGGGGGCATCGCCACTCCGGGTATAGAATCGTCAGAGTCTTTGATGATGGCCAAGACCGCGGCGCCGCAGCCTCCCTCGCAGAAGGCGACTCCAGCGATTTCGGCGCAGCCCCTGGCGACGCCGACGGTGGTGAAGAAAAGCTCCACGCCGCTGTACGCGGGCCTCGCCGCGGTGGTGCTGATCGCCATCGGCGGTTACCTGGCATTCGGAACGGGCAAGATTCCTCCTGCCCCCGGCGGCGGCCCGGTGGCGTTACTGCCTCCCCAATTCTCTCCCACGCCTGCTCCCGTCGATGCAGGCAGCGCCGCGGCAGCGGTGGAAGTCACGGCCGATGCGAGAAACCCGACCACCGGCGAGAAAGCGGTGAAGGCACCCAAGGCGTTGTCACCGGCAGACAAAGCACGGCTCGCTTCCGCGCAAGAGGCCCTCAAGAATGAGCAATGGAGCGAAGCGGCGCGCCTGGCCATCGCCGCCCTGCCCGACTTGAGCTCGGGCGCAGAATCGCGCGCCCACGCCATCGCCGCCAAAGCTTTCTGTGGCCAACACGATTTGCAGAACGTGCGTACTCGCTGCAACAAAGTCACCGGGGACGCGCTGCAAGCCGAGGTCGAAAAATTTTGTCGCCGCAAGGGCATGAACGTGGTCTGTCGGCCCTGAACACTCCCACCGACGAGAACCGCAATGCCGATACGCTTGGTCGTCACCGACATGGACAACACGCTGTACTCGTGGATCGACTACATCGTCCCTTCATTGGAAGCGATGATGAGCGCGGTCTGCCATGCCACCGGCTACCCGCGCATCAAAGTCGTGCAGTCGCTCAAGGCCGTATACGCGAAGTACGAATCGAACGAGTACCCCTTCGCGTTACAAGAATCGACGCTGTTTCAAGAGTTCCCCGACTTTCCCAGCTTCGACAAATTGGTGATCGAGCCGGCGCGCATGGCCTTCGGTGAAGCGCGCAAGAAGTACCTGCGCCCGTACAAGGGGGTGGTGAGCACGCTGGACGCTCTGAAGGAACGACGCATACCGGTGGTGGCCTTGACCGACGCGCCCCGCAACCCCGCCGAGCAGCGGGTGAAGCGCATGGGGTTAGACAAGCATCTGACCGCGCTCTACACGCTGCCGGGGTTTCAATTTCCCGCCAACTCGCAGGGCGAGACGCTGGTGGCGCCGGACATTCAGGCCAAAGAAGCGCGGGGAGACTACCGCTGCGCCTGTCCGGTCATCGAGCTGCCGCGGGAATACGAGAAGCCGAACCCGAAGGGGCTGCTGCAAATCTGCCGCACCTACAGCGTCGAGCCGACGCAGGTGTTGGTGATTGGCGATTCGCTGCGCAAAGACATCGGCGTGGCGCGCGACACCGGGGCACTCGACTGCTGGGCCGAGTACGGCACCTATCTCTCGCTCGAGTACCGCGAACGGCTGGACATCGTCTCGGCCGCGGCGGTGACCCGAAGGCACGCCGCGAGCGTGATGGAAGGTGAAGTACCGCGCACGGCCACGCACCGCGTTTCGAACTTCGAGCAGATTCTGTCGATTATCGATTCGAAGTCTTGAGCTTCGCCGCGCGCCACTTCTTGTAGTGCGGCGACTTCACGAAGCCCGCGTACACCTCGACCTTGCTCAAATCATCGATGCGGGTGGTGGTCTCTTTCTCGATGGCGGTGAGCCACTTCGCCGTCTCATCGAACTTCTTCACGTTGAGCGACGCTTCCACCAGCGCCCAGTAAGGTTCCACCAGCGAAGGCTCGGTCTTAATGGCTTCCATCATCGTGGCCTTGCTTTCGGCGGCTTTGCCCCAGGCCGCGAGCATCGAGCCGCGCATGAACTTCAAGTACGCATCGCCACCCACCGTCTTCTCGAGCCGGTCGATGGCCCCGATGGCGAGGTCATACTTCTTGCGCAGAAAGAAGCCGTCGATGGCCATCAGGTCTGACGCCGGGTCATTGGCGAAAGCGGCGCGAAAATCGTCGATGGCCTTCACATATTCTTCGTCATCGACTTCAAGCGCCGCCTGCATGCGCGCCGAGAGAAAAATCTTTTCCTTCTTCAAAGACTCGGGCAGCGATTTGTAGAGCTCGAGCACTTTGGCGTGCTCCTTGGCGGCGAGCGCTTTCTGCATCGCGGTCAGGGTGGGTACGTTCTTCAGCAGCAGCTGTTCCTTGCCTTTGAGCTTGTCGAGCAGGCCCTGGCTGGCCTCGGCCGCGGTCTGCAGATAGAGGCGGCGAATGGTTTCGCTGAGCAGCTCACCGCTGGTGAAGATGTAGACGTCGACGACTTTGGGCACCGCCGACATCAAGAGCTCGAAGTACGACACCCCTCCACCCGGCATCAGCAGCCGGTAGAGCACTTTGGTCTGGCCGCCCACTTCGCGCACGCGCATCAGCGTGAAGCGGCCACCCTGCTTCACGGTGCCGACGATGCTCTCGCCGAGCGAATTCTCTTTCGACCGGTACCCCTTGCTGAAGCCCTTCTTGAATTCAGGGTTGAAGTCGTCGCTGCCTTCAGTGACTTTGGCGAGGAAAGCGTCGGAGTCCCACGCGGGGGTGAGGCCGTCGGTGCCGGCTTGCACCCGCGTCTCGATGTCGTGGGCGAGTTTTTCCTGTTTGCTCACCAGCGCCGGGGCGGCGACGACCAGCGTGGCGGCGAGCACGAGTTCGGTCAGCATCGTTCAAGGCTCCTTCGGTTTTTCGAAAACGAAGGCTGGCCGCATAGCAGCTTTGTCCGTCTCCGTAATGGTGGACGCGCCGTGCTCACAGCTGTTGCGAAATGCCGGCGTTTTCGCTTTGAGGGTGGTTGATGACGACAGCCGCCACATTTGACCGCGTGATTTTGGGCGCTTCGGTAGTCACTCCGCGGGGCATCGCAGCCGTGGACATCGGCATCGCCCAGGGCCGCATCGCCGCGCTGGGCGATTTATCGGGCGCCCAGGCCGGTGAGCGCTTCGAAGCCAAGGGGCTGCACGCTCTCCCGGGCGTCATCGACAGCCAGGTACATTTTCGTGAGCCGGGGCTAACGCACAAAGAAGACATTGGCACCGGCAGCGCGGGCGCGGCGATGGGAGGCGTCACCACCTTCTTCGAGATGCCGAACACCAAGCCCAACACCGACTCGGCGCTGCGTCTGGCGGAAAAAGTCGCGCTCGCGAATGAGAAGAGCTGGGTCGACTTCGCCTTCTATATCGGGGCGACGAAAGAGAACGCCGACCGCTTGGGTGAGCTCGAGAACTTACCCGGCTGCGCGGGCGTGAAAATTTTCTTGGGCAGCTCCACCGGCACGCTGCTCATCGATGACCCCAAAGTGTTGGAACGGGTGCTTCAATCAGGCACCCGGCGCATGGCCTGCCACAGCGAAGACGAAGCACGGTTGAAGGCGCGCTTTCCGCTCACGGAGGGAAGAGATGTCTCCTTCCACCCCCAATGGCGTGACGAAGAAACTGCGATGTTGTCGACGCACCGGCTGCTCGAAATGGCGAAGCGCGTGGGCCGCAAGGTGCATGTGCTGCATGTCACCAGCGCCGGTGAAATTCCGCTCCTCGCGGCGGCACGAGAGATCGCCACTTTCGAAGTGACGCCGCAGCACCTCACGCTCGCGGGTCCCGACTGTTACGAGCGACTGGGCACTCTGGCGCAGATGAACCCGCCCATTCGCGAAGCGCATCACCGTGACGCGCTGTGGAAAGCGGTCACCGCCGGTCTGGTCGATGTGCTCGGCTCTGATCACGCTCCGCACACGCTCGAAGAAAAGCAGCAGCCTTACCCGAAGAGCCCCTCAGGCATGCCGGGTGTACAGACGTTGCTGCCGTTGATGCTGAACCATTTGGCGCAGGGCCGGCTGACGCTGGAGCGGCTGGTCGATTTGACCGCGCACGGGCCGGCCCGAATCTTCGGGTTACAAGGCAAGGGAGGCATCGTGGTGGATAACGACGCCGACCTGGTGCTGGTGGACTTGAAAGCCGAGCGCACCATCACCAAAGAGTGGATGAAGACGCGCTGCGGGTGGACTCCGTTCGATGGCATGCAAGTGATGGGTTGGCCGATAGCGACGATGCTGCGCGGTGAATGGGTGATGCGCGACAACGGGCTGCTCGGGGCTCCGCGAGGCAACGCGGTGCGCTTCAACGTGTAGGCAGATGTCCCGCGTGCGTTGAGCCGCGAAGTGTCGATTTGGCTGAGCGTGCCGAGTAAGATAACCGCCGTGTCCAGCTCTGCCGGTACTCCCAAATCACGCGCGGCGGCACGAGCCCAGCTGCCAGGAAAGCTCGAGCGCATGCGTGACCAGGAATGGGCCGATGATCTGAGCTCATCGACAACCCCCGAGGCGCGCTTGGCCATGATGTGGGAATTGGCCAGCACTGCCTGGGCTCTTTCTGGGCAACTCATGCCTACCTATGACCGGCGCCATATGCCGGGGCAGATGGTTCGGCGGGCATCACCGTGACCATTGAAGCGGGCTTGAACGATGACTTCCGCGACATCATCGAGGCCTTTTCGCGCCGGGGGGTGGAATTCTTGGTCGTCGGCGCGCACGCGCTGGCCGTTCACGGGGTGCCGCGCGCAACGGGAGATCTTGATTTATGGGTACGCCCAAGCTCCGCCAACGCTGCTTTGGTGATGCAGGCGCTTCACGACTTCGGGGCCCCGGTCGCCCAGCACGGAGTAGGTCAGAGCGACTTCGAGCGGCCAGGTAACGTTTATCAGCTCGGCATTCCGCCCCGACGAATCGACATTCTCACCGAAATTACGGCCGTCGACTTTGCTGAGGCCCTCGCCGACAAAGTCACGGTCGAAATCGGTGGTCAGTCCATCGGCTTTCTCGGCCGAAAGACACTATTGGCGAATAAGCGCGCGACGGGCCGAGACAAAGACAAGCTCGATGCCGACCTGCTCGAACGAAAGAAATAGTGCCTAGTCCACCAGCAGGCCAGGCACGCGGCCGCTACCGGTGTCCAAATCGCCGATGGTCTGCACGTCCGCCAAACCCATGTACCGGGCGATGGAAACGAGCAGGCGCTGATGAAACGCGCCCTGGGTATCGAGGAACTGGCCGGTTCGCACTCCGTACGCTCCGCCGCCGGCGACGATGAAAGGCACGTCGGTGAAAGTGTGGTCGCCCTTAGCGACTTCAGTGCCCCAGACCACCATCGTGTGGTCGAGCAACGTGCCATCGCCTTCGGGAATGGCGTTCAGCTTGCCGAGCAATTGCGCGAACATCTTCGAATACCAGGTGCAGATTTCGACGCGCTTGGCACGCACACCGACGTCGCTCTCATCGTGCGTCAAGTTGTCGTGATGCGCGCCCGCGTAATTGAGCCACGGGTACGGCACGTTGTCGTGCCCGTTCGAATATTGAAAGCTGAGCACCCGGGTGAGGTCGCACGCCAGGGCGGCGGCGATGAGAGTCGTCTGCTGGTCGACGAGCTCGGGCCGGTTGGGCACCTGGTTGAAGTCGACGGCCGCAGGCTTGCCTGGCGTGGCGCAGGCGGACATCGTTTCCGCCAGCGTCCGCTCCAAATCGCGCACCGCGGTCAAGTGCGCCTGAAGCTTTGGCCGGTCGTAGATGCTGGTGTCGCGAACCAGCGTGTCGAGCTCCGCCTTGTGCAAATCGAAGAAGCTCTGTTTGTCGAACTTCACCTGCACTTGCGCCGTATTTCCCACGTTCAAGTTGGCGAACAGCGACTGGTAGATGCTGGCCGGGTCAATCTGCGGGTTCACCGCCGACTTCGCCGCCGTGTAAATCGTGCGAAACGCGCATTGGCTGATACCCGTCTGCAACCCCAGCTCGAGCGACCGGTACTTCGTTTCCAGCGGCAGGCGCTGGGCGATGATCTGGTCTACCGAGGGGCTCGTCGCCCACACGCCCGTCGGCACATTGCCGGGCACGGTAGCGGTCTCGATGTCATTGACGCGTGAACCCGTCCACAGCGTGGCCATGCCGACCGGGTGCGGCACGCCGCCCACATTGGCGTGGAAGTTGGCGTTCATTCGCATTTTGTCGAGCACCACCAGCTTGTTCTGAAGCGGCGCCAGCGGCTGCAGAATGGACCCCAGCGTGAATTGGTTGTTACTGCCCGCGGGGCGCCATTGGTCGTAAATCGTGCCGTGGGGCGTGAAGAACAAGAGCACTCGCTTGGGTATGACCGGCTCGGCGCCGCTGACATTGAGCAGCGGTATCAGCGGGCTGGCCAGGGCCGCCGCTCCCACGCCTTTGATGAGCGAACGCCGGGTGAGCAAGGGCTTCTTCATGGCGCGCCTTCCACGTAGGCGAGGCGAAAAGTCTTGCTGAGCACAATCGCCTTCACCAATGCGCGAATGTCGCCGTCTGATTTGCGAAAGTTCTCGGCGAGCAATTCGATTTCGCACCCATCGCGCGGTTGCTCGGGCCGCCCCAGGCCAAAGCGCACCCACTGGCCCGCGTAGCACGACTGCACTTCACTGCTCGTCGCCAGAGCGCTCGAGAGCTCGCGCGCCCCATCGAAGGCGCCGTCTGACGCCAGGGTGCCAGTGAGCTTGCCCGAGGCGTCGACCGTGAGCCCGTTGTCCAAATCGCGCCACTGGCCCACTGGGTCATAGTGCTCGAAGCCAAAGCCGACATCGTTGATGAAGCCGTGGCAAGTGCCGCAAATCGTCTTTTGCGAAGTAATGCGCGTCACCCGCTGGCGGGTGGTCTCACCCGGCATCGGCGGCGGCACCATCGTCGGCACGTCAGGCGGAGGGTCAGGCAATTGCGAGCACATCAGGTTGCGACGAATCATCACTCCGCGCCGCACGGGTGAAGTGGTGTCGGGGTTGGCGAGCGCCGCCATCACGCTGGCGTGGGTGAGAATGCCGGCGTGGCGCGCGGGGTTCAAATCTACCGGCTGGGTGGCGTCATGCCCCGAAGGCTCAGCCACTCCGTAGTGCGCGAAGAGCGGGCCTTCGAGCAGCGAGTAAGGAGCGGACAGCAGCGTCGCGAGCTTGCCGTCGCCTTGGCGCACCACGTAGTCCGAGAAGTCAGACGTCTCTGACACCATCGCGGCCCACAGGGTGGCGTTGAACGCCGGGTAGAGCGCTGGGTTCTTGTTGGGCACGTTGGCGGCATCGATGCCCAACAGCTGCGCGTGAAAGGCGCCGATCGCCCCCTTGGCCTTCGCATCGAGCAGCATGCGCTCAGTTTGAGCGGCGAGGTCTTCGTCGCTCGTCAGTTTGCCGTCGCGCACGGCGTCGAGCAGCGCTAGGTCCGGTGTGCTGTTCCACAAGAAGAACGAGAGCCGTGAAGCGAGCTCGTACGGCGCCACCGGCACCTCAGTCGCGCTGCCGAGGGGAGCCATGCGTTCGACGTGGTAGAGAAAATTCGGTGAGTGCAGCATGCCCTGCACCACGAAGCGCACCCCGTGGGTGAAGCCGCCGCGGCCGGCGTGGGTGGCGTAGAACGCGCGATAGCGGTCGCGTTCATCGGTGGTGAGCGGCCGGCGATAGACCTTGAACCCAAATTCATCGATGAACGCATGCGCGCACGCTTCGTCGCCCACTGACACGGGGTCGCAGGGCAGCAGCGAAGAGAGATTACCTTCCACGCTCTTCGCCAAGCTCTCGGCGAGATTGCCGTACTGCTCGAGCATGCTCCACGACATCAACGTCGAGGTGTTGCTCAAGAAGAGGCCCGTCTTCTCGTCGGCGGGCAACCCCGTGCGTGAAACCTGCGTCACCTTAAGGAGATCGCGAATGCTGTTGGCGTATTCGACTTGGGTGAGCCGGCGTAAGGGCAACGGTTTCGTCGTCACCACCGGCACGCATTCACTCGCGGGCTTGGGCATCACGACGACCGGCGGGACTTCAGAGGGCGGCGTGCTCGGCAACTGCGTGGGGGCGAGCGGAGTCACGGGCGACAGAATCTTTCCCGCTTCGCAGGCCGCAAAGGGGAGCAGCACCAGAGCCAGCCGGAGGGCGTGCTTCACAACCCCCCGAAACAGCAAGGCATGTGCCACTGTGGAGATCCTCTAAAACACTCGGCCGCAGGGGGGCACCCTCGCTAAAAAGCGCGGGAAGTTCCACCCACCTGTGCGCACTCGCCTGCACACCCGGGGTGAGAGGCGAAGCGGGCTAGCTGCCCGCTTCGAACTCCACGGGCAACTCGAAGCACCGCCCCGACGTCTCGCGCGGCAGGGGGCTCGCCCGCTCAAAGACGCAGCTACCCGCCGCCGAATCGAGGAGCGCCGAGCCGCTGCTGTCAATCAACCGCACTTGCGAGACTTCACCCTCGCCTCCGACGCAGAAGCCGACCTTCGCCGTGCCCTGCAGCCGATACCGCGCCGCCATCGGCGGGTAACAGCTGCGCGCGGCCGCACGCAGTTTCTGGTTGAGCGGCGTCAAATCGAGCACAGCGGCATGCACCGTACCCGCCGCCGCGACGGTGGTGCTGGTTTCGGCAGTGGCCACGTTCGCTCCAACGGCCAGCGCTTCGTCAGCCGCGGGTGGCCTCTGCGCTTCGCCCACCACAACGGAAAGCGCCACGGCCGGCCTCGCGATTGCACGGGGCGCTGTCGGTTGGCTCGGCGGTTGCGGAAGAACCGCGGAAGGAGTCGACGCCCCCGGCGCATTCCACAGCGTCACTGGCATGCGCTCCATCGCCGTGGGCCGCGTCGAAGGCGAGGTGCCGCGCACCCACGAAACACTTTTGAGCAACAGCAAGGCGATGGCCAGGTGCGTGCCCAACGACAGCAACACTGCGAGGGCGAGACGGGCGCGCCTAGCCCGCATTTTTCACCGCCCACTCGAAGCGAAGCCGACAGGCTGTGAGCAGATTCGCGCTGGCGCGGAACGAAGGTGCACCTGTCGGTGCACCGAGTGAGCACGGCGTGAAGATGCCGCAGACCGTCGGTTGTAGCCGAGGGGGTGGTGAAATATGCGGGCTAATCAAGGAGCCCTCAGTTTCGGCGCGTAAAGCAGCCCGGCCTGCTCGTGCTTCACCTGCGTCATCGGCACGCCGTAGAGCTGGCTTAAATTTTCTTGGGTCACCACTTCGGAAAGTGCGCCCTGGGCCAACACCTGCCCATCTTTGAGTAGCAGCGCGTGCGTGCACACGTTCACCGCGGCGTTCACATCGTGCAGCACCGCCACCGCCGCCAAGCCCCGGCCCGTCTCTTCCTTCAACTTTCGCAGCGCCGCGAGCTGGTGATTCAAATCGAGAAACGCGGTCGGCTCATCGAGCAGAATCACTTTGGGCTTCTGCATCATCGCCCGCGCCAGGCCCATCAAACGGCGCTCGCCTCCGGACACTTTGGCCGCGCTGCGCGCCGCGAGATGACCGACACCGAAAGCATCGAGCCAAGCTTGCGCTTCGGCGAAGTCTCTCTCACCCGGCAACGCCAGCGCCGACAGCCAGGCGGTGCGGCCCATCAACGCCAGCTCGAGCCCGGTGAATTCGATGTCGTCGGGTATCGACTGCGGCACCCAGGCCAGAGAGCGCGCCACTTCTTGCCGGCTCAAGGTGGCGATGTTTTTCCCCTCGAGCGTCACCGTGCCCTGCGAAGGTACCAGCCCCAGCATCGCGCGCAGCAGCGTGCTCTTGCCGGCGCCATTGGGGCCCCAAATGGTCCAGAACTGGCCCGGTTCGACCGTCAGCGAGACGTCGCGCAAGACCAGCCGGCCCAACAGCTCCACACGCAGATTTTCGACGGTGAGAAGCATGGCGTCTGTCCGCTCGCATAGCACACCTTTGCGCACACCGATTTCTCACCGAATTAGGGGTGCGTGCCATTCCGAAGTTGGAGGGTGGATCAACCCTGACTATCGTCTGGAAGTACAACATGACCGTCGTCTCCAAGAAGCCACGCGCCACCGCCGCAAGTAATGCCAAAAAAGCTGAGAGCGAGTCTGACGGCGCGTGGATAGACGCGAAGGGAGTACAGCTCGGCCACATTCGCGTCGGTGACATCATTCCGGTGAGGCCAGCCAAAGCCAGCAGCGAGACCGTGGCGGTATTTGTCAACGGCATGCTCTTCTCGGCCGACCAACATTTCAAAGCACTGCAAGAAGTAGCCGATGCCACCGGCTACCCCGTGGTGGGCCTGCACAACGCGACCCAGTCACTCGTCAACGATGTGGTGGAAGCGGTTCGCCAGAAGCTCGGGTACGCGACCAAAGACCCTTCGGTGCGCGCGCTCACCGAGTACCTCAAGACCGGTTTGGAATTGAAGCGGGAACTGGTGTTGATTGCCCACAGCCAAGGCGCGCTGGTCATCGCGGTCGCGCTGCAGAACGTGGTCACCGACATGCGCAAGAGCGGCATGAGCGACACGCAAATCGAGCGCAAGCTGAAGGCGATTTCAGTCGAGACCTACGGTGGCGTCACCAATGGTTTTCCCAGCGGCCCCCATTACAAGCACTACATCAACTGCAAAGACGCGCTGCCCAAGCTGATCGGCCCGGGCGCGACGACGATCGGACAGTTGATAACCAGGGCCCGCCAGCTGGGAATGGATCACTTCGAGCCGGGCGTGCGCAACAACGCCGAGGTTCACCAGGTCGACCTCGGCACCGAGCCCACCGGCGAATACCTGCCGGGCCACGGCCTCGGCATCTATCTGGGCTTTCGCTCGAAGAACAAAGAGTAACCGCTAGTCCTCGTCGCGCAGCACGCCTTGCAGCACCTTCAGCTCGTCAGGGCTGACGTCGACGTAGCGCAGGCCGACTTCGAACTTCGCCGGCGAACCGCTCTTCAACTCGTCGACCCACACCACTTCGGCCGTCAAGGTCAGCGAGTCTCCGGTGGGCAGAAACAATTCGAGCTCGAGCCTGTGCCCCTTCTTGTGCTTGTCGTCGGTGTAGACCCGCACGCCGCCCATGCTGATGTCTTGCACGCTGCGCTTCTCTGGTGGGCCGACGCCAGCACCGACGCCGCCTAGCGGCCGCGCGAAAACCGGCGCGTTCAGACGTTTGTACTTTCGTCGCTCAGGGCTGCCTGGGTCTGACAAAATCGTTCCCCTTTTGAACTTTAAGCTCTTCGCTTTTTCGCTAGTCCTTCGTCTTCAAAGCGCCCGCGTTCGCTTCGATGAACGCGCGAATTTCCTGCGTCATGTCCAACAGCTTAAGCCATTGCTCCTTGTAGAGGCTCACCGGAAAACGCCCCAGCCCGTACACCGACACCCCACCCTTTTCGCTCACCTTGAGCGAGACCGCCCGGCTGCTGCGCGTCTTCAGGGCTTCGTTTTCCGCCTTCAACCGTTCCAGTTCCGCCTTCATCTCTTGTTCGTTCATGGTGTTCGCGACGCTACAACCTCGCAGCCCGAAAACGAAGGTATGTAGGCATCTTGCCGACACCACACAGGTGTGACAGGAACAAAGCCCGCCTCGTTGTTCGTTTCGCCGAAAGAGCCTTCCCCATGTCGCTGCGTCTGTGCATACCGATTCTGCTTTGCGTCACCGCCGCGTGCCAATGCGGCCGCGAGCCACCCACCTCGGGCCAGCTGAAAAAAGAAGGCGAAGAATGTTTCGACGACAACACCTGCAAGACAGGGTTGTGCGAAGCCCTGCCGGGAAAACCGGCGCTCTGCGTGCGCAAGTGCACCAACGGCTGCAAGGACGATGAGGTCTGCACCCAGCTGACCCCTGAACGTTTCTCATGCGCGCCCGAGCGCGGCGGGTTGTGCGTGGCCTGCATGCGCGATTCTGACTGCCCGTACCCGTCAGACAAGTGCATCGTCGTCAACGGCGAAGCCGTGTGCGGCCGTGATTGCGCGTACGAAGGCCGCTGCCCCATTTCGTACAAGTGTCTCAATGGCGTAGGCGTCGACAGCCTGGCCAAGAAGCAGCAGTGCGTACCCGCCTCGGGCAGCTGCGAGTGCACCTTCGCCACCAAGGGCCAGACGATTTCGTGCACCATCGAGAACGGCTACGGCAAGTGCGCGGGCCAACGCACCTGCGACGGCACCATGGGCTACGGCGCCTGTGACGCCAAGACACCCACCGGTGAAACCTGCAATGGCATCGACGACAACTGCGACGGCGTCATCGACGAAGGGCAGCCCTTGACTACCTGCGGCGTCGGCGCCTGCCAGCGCAGCGTATCGGCCTGCATGGCGGGCCAGGTGATGGCGTGCGTGCCCGGAACGCCAGTGAGCGAAACCTGCAACACCTTGGACGACGACTGCGACGGCAAGACCGACGAAGACTTCAACCTGGTGACGAACGTGAACCACTGTGGCGAGTGCAACCACGCCTGCATGCTCGACCACGCGACCGAGAAG
>CXWL01017101.1_pt1 | contig 18742 bp, 15 predicted proteins | sample 590931 | NCBI WGS metagenome assembly CXWL01 (sample SAMEA3498368, study PRJEB10139) | groundwater metagenome | biome: water well; material: biofilm material | place: Germany | collected 2015-04-27 | reverse complement strand
CGTTCCGGCCGGTAGCGGTGAGCCTGGGCAAGACCGTCACCAACGGCTGGGGTGCCTACGAATGTGTCTGGGCGCGCACCATGCTGGCGGCGCTGGTGGGGGGCCTCGAAGTGCCGGGCGGCACGCTGGGCACCACGGTGCGTCTGCACCGGCCGATGTCGCAGCGGCACGAGAGCGTCAAGCCCGGACCGGACGGCTTCATGTGGAGCCACTTGAACCCGACCGACAAGGCGCACTGGTCGCCCAGCCCGAATATCCGCAATGCCTACCGCTCGATGGTGCCCTTGGCCACCGACGGTCCCTGGAGCCAGGCCTTGGGGCCAACCCACTTCTCGTGGATGTTTCTCGATGAAACGCCCAAGGGCCTGCCGCGTGTGACGCTGCCCGACGTGTGGTTTGTCTACCGCACCAACCCGGCGATTTCCTTCTGGGATACCGACGGCATCACCGACAAGATGACGCGTTTTCCGTTTGTAGTGGCCTTTGCCTACACCCGCGACGAGACCAATCACTTTGCCGACGTGTTGTTGCCCGATGCCACCGATCTGGAGAGCCTGCAACTGATTCGTGTCGGCGGCACCAAGTTCATCGAGCAATTCTGGACTCAGCAGGGCTTTGCCTTGCGTCAGCCGGTGATCGAGGCCCGCGGCCAGGCGCGCGACTTCACCGAAATCGCCACCGAACTGGCGCGCCGTACCGGTCTGCTGGAGAAATACAACGCCGCCATCAACAAGGGCGCGGCCGGCATGCCGCTCAAGACCGAGTTTGGCGACTTCTCGCTTGCGAAAGACGTGGCCCACACGCGTGAGCAGATCTGGGATGCGATTGGCCGCTCTGCCAGCGCCGAACTGACCGAGGGTGCCGAGGTGCACGGCCTGGATTGGTGGAAGGAGCATGGTCTGGCCACCAAGGCATTTGCCCAGTCCGACTGGTACCTGTACCCGACCTTGGCCAAGCAGAATCTGCGTTTCGAGTTGCCCTATCAAGAGCGCTTGCAGCGTGTCGGCGCCGAGCTCGGCCGGCGCCTGCACGAACACGACATGCACTGGTGGGACGAGCAACTACATGAGTACCAGGCCTTGCCGGTGGCCAAGGATTTCAGTGAACTGTGGACTGCGGAGCTGTCCAAGGCGATTGCGCCGAAGGGCGGCAAAACTTCCGACTTCCCGTTCTGGATGCTGACCGCGCGCAGCATGCAGTACGCCTGGGGCGGCAATGTCGGCATGCAGATGATCAAGGAGGTGGCCAGCAACATCGCTGGGCACCGTGGCGTCATCCTCAACACCGGCAAGGCGCGCGAGCTTGGCATTGAGGACGGCGACGACGTGACCATTTCGACACCCATTCGCAGCGTCTATGGCAAGGCCGTGTTGCGCCAGGGCATACGGCCCGACACCTTGTTGCTGATCGGCCAGTTCGACCACTGGGTCACGCCTTTCGCCAAGGACCAGGACATGCCGAGCATGAACGCGCTGACACCCATGTCGATGGCGCTCACCGATTCCACCGGCTCCGGCGCCGACATCGTGCGTGTCAGCCTGATCAAGGGCCGCACCGCCGTACAGGCCCAACCCCGAGCGAGGGCACACGCATGACACGCTGGGCCATGACTGCGGATTTGCGGCGCTGCGTCGGCTGCCAGACCTGCACCGCCGCCTGCAAACACACCAACGCCACGCCGCCGGAGGTGCAGTGGCGTCGTGTGATCGACATGGAGTTTGGCGAGTTTCCCAACGTCAAGCGCGTGTTTGTACCAGTGGGCTGTCAGCACTGCGAAGATCCGCCCTGCATGGAGGTCTGCCCCTCCACTGCCACCAGGAAGCGCCCGGACGGCATTGTCACCATCGACTATGACCTGTGCATCGGCTGCTCCTACTGCGCCGTGGCCTGCCCGTATCAGGCGCGCTACAAGACCGACAAGGCCAGTTTTGCCTATGGCGAGCCGACCGAAAACGAGACCAAGCGGCACGACCCCAAACGCCTGTCGGTGGCCACCAAGTGCACCTTTTGTGTTGACCGCATTGACGCCGGGCTGGAGCAAGGCCTCACGCCAGGTGTGGACCCGGCCGCCACGCCAGCCTGCGTCAACGCCTGCATTGCCGATGCGCTGGCCTTTGGTGATCTGGAAGACCCGCAGAGCAACGTTTCACAGTTGTTGCAGAAGAACCAGAGTTTTCGCATGCATGAAGAGCTGGGCACCGGCCCTGGCTTTCACTACCTCTGGGACAAGGTGGAACCATGAGCTCAAACACAGGCGCGGGCGGGTTTGGACCCAATCCCTGGCAGCAGACCAGTTGGGACTGGCGCGCTGCCGGCAACTTCATCGGCGGTGGCGTCGGCACCGGCCTGTTGATCACCAGCAGCCTGTTTGCCGCGTTTGACTCGGGCGGGGCCGGGGCGCTTGCCTGGCTGTTGTTCGTCGGACTGGCGATGGTCGGTGTGGGCCTGTTATGTGTCTGGCTGGAGATTGGCCGGCCCCTGCGTGCCATCCACGTGTTCTTCAACCCACGCACCTCCTGGATGTCGCGCGAGGGCTTTGTGGCGCTGCTGCTGTTCCCGGCGGGCTTGCTGGCGATGCTGGGGCTGAGCGGCTGGCTGTGGGCGATGGCGGGCCTGGCGCTGGCCTTTTTGTACTGTCAAAGCCGCATGCTGCCGGCCGCACGGGGCATACCGGCGTGGCGTCCCAGTCTGGTCATAGCCTTGATGTTCGTCACCGGTTTGACGGAAGGTTGTGGCGTCTATCTGTTGTTGGGCCTGTGGCACAAGCAGGTCGGCGGTGTGGCGATGCTGCTGGCCGCAGGGTTGGTGCTGGTCCGGTTGGTGGTCTGGCTGTTGTACCGCCGCAAGGTGGATGCCAGCCTGGCACCGCGGGCTCGCGCGGCCCTGAACGTGGCGGGACGCCGTCTGCTGATTCTTGGCAGCATCCTGCCCGTGCTGGTGCTCGGTGTGGGCGCGGGGTTCACCGCTGGCGCCACCCAGATGACGTTGGCGGCCTTTGCTGGCGCGTGTGCGGCGTTTGCCGGGGCGGCCATGAAATACACGCTGGTCACGCGCGCCAGCTTCAACCATGGTTTTGCACTGACGAAGATTCCGGTACGCGGCGTCAGGTCGACGCACTAGATTTCAACCCACCTGAAACCTTGCGGGACAGACCTTCAGCTCTGTCCTCAACTGATTAAGAGGAGACACCATGGGCGCTTCCACCCTGACAGAAGTCGGAGTCATCCAGAACACCGACGCTGCCAACTACTTTGATGCCCGCGCGGAAACCATGCCGCGCGAGGCCTTGGGGGCCTTGCAGTTCGAGCGCTTGCGCACGACGTTGCGCAACGCGTATGACCACGTTCCGCTGCACCGCCAGCGCCTGGACGCCGCCGGTGTGGTGCCCGAAGACGTGCGCACGCCCGACGATTTGCGTCGTTTGCCCTTTACCTTCAAGACCGACCTGCGCGACCACTACCCCTATGGCATGTTCGCGCGGCCGGTCTCCAGCCTGGCGCGCCTGCACGCGTCCTCCGGCACCACCGGCAAGGCCACCGTGGTGGGCTACACCCAGGCCGACCTGAACAATTGGGCCGACCTGATGGCGCGCTCGATGTACTCGGCCGGCGCACGTCCTGGCGATGTGATTCACAACGCCTACGGCTATGGCCTGTTTACCGGTGGCCTGGGCGCACATTACGGCGCCGAGCGGCTGGGCGCCGTGGTGGTGCCGGTGTCGGGCGGATCGACCGAACGCCAGATCGCGCTGATCATGGACCTGGCCCCGCGCGTCTTGTGCGCCACCCCCTCGTACGCGCTGGCGATGGCCGAGGTGGCCGAGCAGTTGGGCGTGGACCTGCGCAAGAGCGCGCTACGTATTGGTGTGTTCGGGGCCGAACCCTGGAGCGCGGCGATGCGGGCTGAAATCGAAGAGCGCATTGGCGTCAAGGCCATCGATGTCTACGGCCTCTCGGAAATCATGGGCCCTGGCGTGGCCTGTGAATGCAGCGCCCAGGCCGGCCTGCATGGTTGGGAAGATCATTTTCTGTTCGAAGTGCTGGACCCCGAGACCCAAGCCCCCGTGCCCGAAGGCCATGCCGGTGAACTGGTGATCACCACCCTCACCAAAGAAGCGCTGCCGATGCTGCGTTACCGCACGCGCGACATCACCAAAGTCACCACGGCTCCCTGCGAGTGCGGCCGCACGCACCTGCGCATTCTGCGCATCACCGGCCGCAGTGATGACATGCTGATCATTCGCGGCGTCAACGTCTACCCCTCGCAGATCGAGGCGGTGCTGGTCGGGCGCCCGATGATTGCGCCGCACTATCAACTGGTGGTGGAGCGTCATGGCACGCTGGACCAGGTCACGATTGAGGTCGAGGTCCAGGCCGGCGTGGCGACCGAAGCCTTTGCGGCGATCGCCCGCGATGTGGCGCACCACGTCAAGTCGCTGGTGGGCATCACCGCCACGGTGGTGGTCAAACAGCCGGGCGAGATTCCCCGTTCACAGGGCAAGGCGGTGCGGGTGCGTGATTTGCGACCCAAGGACTGATCCCATGGCCAAGCGATTGCTTTCCCTGCAGGTCAACGGCCGCGCGCGTGAAGACGCGGTGGCCGACAACACCCTGTTGATCGACTACCTGCGCGAACAACTTGGTCTGACCGGCACCAAGCAGGGCTGTGACGGCGGCGAGTGTGGCGCCTGCACCGTGCTGGTGGAGGGTCGACCCCGGCTGGCTTGCTCCACGCTGGCGCACCAGGTGGCCGGCAAGCGCGTTGAGACCATTGAGGGCCTGGCCACCCATGGCAAGCTGTCGCGGCTGCAGGCCGCGTTTCACGAAAAGCTGGGTACCCAGTGCGGCTTCTGCACGCCCGGCATGGTGATGGCGTCCGAAGCCCTGTTGCGGCGCAATCCCGATCCGTCGGTCGACGAGATCAAGGCCGCGCTGGCGGGCAACCTGTGCCGCTGCACCGGTTACGTGAAGATCATCGAGTCGGTGCAAGCCGCCGCAAGCGGCTGCGCCGGCACCGGGGTTGTGCCATGACCGTTCGGAGCGTCAAGCACGGCATCATCGGCGCGCGCACGCCCTTGGTGGACGGTGTCGACAAGGTCACCGGCAAGGCCCAGTACACCGCCGACATTCAAGTCACTGGTGCGTTGGTCGGCCGCATCCTGCGCAGTCCGGTGGCGCATGCCCGCATCCTGTCCATCGACACCTCGGCGGCCCAAGCGCTGGAGGGTGTGATGGCGGTGTGCACCGGCGCTGACACACCGGTGCCCTACGGCGTGCTGCCGATTGCCGAGAACGAATACCCCTTGGCGCGCGACAAGGTGCGCTACCGGGGCGACCCGGTGGCCGCCGTGGCCGCCATCGACGAGCGCACCGCCGAGCGTGCGCTGAGTCTGATCCGGGTCGAGTACCAAGCGCTGCCGGCCTACATGACACCCAAGGCCGCCATGAAAGCGGGCGCGCTGGCGATTCACGATGACAAGCCCAACAACGTGTTGCGCGAAGTCCACGCCGAGTTTGGCGATGTGGAGGCCGGTTTTGCCCAGGCTGATCTGGTGCGCGAAAGGGTTTACACCTTCGCCGAACTGAACCACGCCCACATGGAGCCCAACGCGACGCTGGCGCAATACGACGCCCAGCGCGATGCGTTGACGCTGCACACCACCACGCAGGTGCCGTATTACGTGCATCTCAAGGTGGCGGCCTGTTTGCAGATGGACGCGTCGCGCATTCGCGTCATCAAGCCGTTCCTGGGCGGCGGCTTTGGCGCGCGCACCGAGTGCCTGCACTTCGAAATCATCGCCGCGTTGCTGGCGCGCCAGNNCCCTGGACACAGGTGACGATGAAGCTCGGCCTCAAGCAAGACGGCAGCATCACCGCCCTGGCACTGCAGGCCACGCAGGCCGGTGGCGCCTATGCGGGCTACGGCATCATCACCATCCTGTACACCGGCGCGCTGATGCACGGCCTGTACCACATCCCGGCGATCAAACACGATGCCTGGCGCGTCTACACCAACACGCCACCGTGTGGCGCGATGCGCGGCCATGGCACGGTGGACACGCGGGCCGCCTTCGAGGCCCTGCTCAATGAGATGGCGCACGAACTGGGCATCGACGCCATCGCGGTGCGGCAGATCAACCTGTTGCCGGAGATCCCCTACACCACCCTGTACGCCCAAAAGGTCATGAGTTATGGCCTTCCCGAGTGCCTGGAAAAGGTCAAGGCGGCCTCTGGCTGGGCGCAGCGGCGCGGCCACATGCCCAAGGGGCGGGGGCTGGGCATCGCTTGCTCCCACTTCGTATCGGGCACGTCCACGCCCAAGCATTGGACCGGCGAGCCGCACGCCACCGTCAATCTGAAGCTTGACTTCGATGGTGGCATCACCTTGCTGACTGGCGCGGCCGACATCGGGCAGGGCTCCAACACCATGGTCACGCAAGTGGTGGCCGAGGTGCTGGGCGTCAGCATGAACCGCATCCGCGTGATCGCCGCCGACAGCGCCCTGACGCCCAAGGACAACGGCAGTTATTCATCGCGTGTCACCTTCATGGTGGGCAATGCGGCGCTGGAGGCAGCCGAGACCTTGAGGGGGCTGCTGGTGCGGGCCGCGGCCCAGCGGCTCAAGGCGTTGGAGACCGACATCGAAGTGCTCGACGAGGTCTTCGTGGTGCAAGGCGGCGACATGGCCGGGCTGCCCTACCACGAGGTGGTCAAGGCGGCGCTGGTGGACACCGGCACGCTCACGGTCAAGGGCACCTTCACCTGTCCGATCGAATACCAGGGTGACAAGAAAATTCGCGGCAGCGCCATCGGCGCCACCATGGGCTTTTGTTATGCCGCGCAAGTGGTCGAGGCCTCGGTGGACGAGATCACCGGCAAGGTCACGGCGCACAAGGTCTGGGTCGCGGTGGACGTGGGCAAGGCGCTCAATCCGCTGGCGGTCGAAGGGCAGACTCAGGGCGCGGTCTGGATGGGCATGGGCCAGGCCCTGTCGGAAGAGACCCATCACGACGACGGCCGCATGCTGCATGGCAACTTGCTGGACTACCGGGTGCCCACTATCGTCGAGAGCCCCGACATCGAGGTGATAATCGTGGAGAGCATCGACCCCAATGGGCCCTTTGGCGCTAAGGAGTCGTCCGAAGGCATGCTGGCCGGGTTCTTGCCGGCCGTGCACGACGCGGTGTTTGAGGCGGTGGGGGTTCGCTCCGCGCACTTCCCACTCAGTCCTGACCGCATCCTGGAACTGCTGGATGCGAAGGAGGCCGCGAAATGAATCTGCTTCCAAGCTTTCGGACCGTTCGTCCCGAGACCCTGGCCGAGGCGGTGTCCGCCCTGTCGGCTGAAGGCGCCCAGGCGCTGGGAGGGGGCACCGATTTGCTGCCCAATCTGCGCCGGGGCCTGGGTCTGCCCACGACCCTGGTGGACCTAGGTGCCATCGGCGATCTGGCCGGCATTGCCGTCTTGCCCGACGGCAGCCTGCGCATCGGCGCCGCGACCTCGCTCGAGACCCTCGCCGAGCATCCAGCCATCCGCGCCGGCTGGCCGGTGATTGCCACCGCCGCTGCCCTGGTGGCCGGACCGACGCATCGCGCCAGCGCCACGCTGGGNNGTGGCAACGGTTACTGTCTCAAGTACAAGGGCGACACCTGTCACGTGGTGGTCAAGAGCGACCGTTGTTACGCCACTTACCATGGGGACGTGGCACCGGCTCTGATGGTGCTGGACGCCCAGGTCGAAGTCGATGGCCCGACGGGTCGGCGCCGCTTGCCGCTCAGTCAGTTGTTCGTCGAAGACGGCACCCTGCGGCTGACCCTGAGGCCGGGCGAACTACTGACGGCGGTGGTGGTGCCGCCGCCAGGTGGCTGGAAAGCGCACTACGTGAAGGTGCGCATCCGCGACGCGATCGACTTTCCCTTGGCCGGCATCGCCGTGGCGCTGCAGCGCGACGGTGACCGGATCGCGGGCCTGAGGCTGGCCATCACCGGAGTCAACTCCGCACCCTTGATGGTTCCCACCGAGTCCGTGGTGGGCGCCACCTGGAACGTCGCCAGCGCCGGGGCCTTGGTCCAGGCGGTGCGCAAGACCGCCAACGTCCTCTCGACCACGGTGGCCACCGTCAAGTACCGGCGCAGGGTGCTGTTGGCCATGACCCGTCAAGTTGTGGACCAGCTTTGGTCCGACTCCTGAAACACCCTATTGACATGTCCAAAATGCATGCCAGCAGAACCCGTCATTGCGATTGCCGCGTCGCTGTTGCTCCTCGCAATGACGAATACCGCGCGGCCATCCATCGTTGTGGGCACATCCACCGTGGATTGCCGCGCTGCGCTCGCAATGACGACGTATTGTCATGAATTCCGGAAGTTTCCATAAAGACTAGAGACCGCCCCATGTACACCATTGTTCGCCACGAACGCTTCTCCGAAAACGCCTTTCTATGGGAAGTGCTGGCACCCGACGTCGCCGCCGCGGCGCAGCCGGGCCACTTTGTCATGATCCGCCTGAATGAAAGCGGCGAGCGCATCCCGTTGACGGTGGCCGACTTCGACCGCGCGCGCGGCACCGTCACCATCGTGGTGCAGGCGTTGGGCAAGACCACGCGCGAGATGCGCGATCACTACCAGGCCGGCGACACCTTCGACGACTTTGTGGGGCCGCTGGGCCTGCCGCAGCACATTGGCAAGCAGGGCCATGTGGTGCTGGTCGGTGGTGGCCTGGGCGTGGCGCCGATCTTCCCGCAACTGCGGGCCTTCAAGCAGGCTGGCAACCGCACCACCTGCATCGTCGGTTTTCGCAGCCAGGATCTGGTGTTCTGGGCCGACAAACTGGCCGAATTCGCCGACGAGCTGATCCTCTGCACCGACGACGGCAGTACCGGGCGCGCCGGTTTCGTTACCAGCGCGCTGAAAGACCTGCTCGATGCCGGCAAGCCCGACGTGGTGGTGGCCATCGGCCCCATGCCCATGATGCATGCTTGCGTGGACACCACGCGCCCTTATGGCGTCAAGACCATGGTCTCGCTCAACACCATCATGGTCGACGGCACCGGCATGTGTGGCTCGTGCCGCGTCACGGTCGACGGCCAGGTCAAGTTCGCCTGTGTTGACGGTCCGGACTTCGATGGCCATCAGGTCGACTTCAAGGAATTGCATGCGCGCCAAAAGCGATTCAAGAAGCAGGAAGCGCAGGCCAACGAGGACGCGGCGCACATTTGCAGCCTCGAAGAGAAGCTGTTCGTGCAAGGCAAACGCACCTACAAGAAGTATTCGGCGCTGGAGCGCCACCAGGTCAAGATGCCCGAGCGTGATCCAGTGGAGCGCGCCGGCACCTTTGCCGAGGTCAATCTGGGCTACAACTATGCATCGGCGTTGCGCGAGGCCGAGCGCTGCATCATGTGCATCAAGCCCACTTGCATCGCCGGTTGCCCGGTGAATATCGACATCCCGCGCTTCATCCGGCATCTGCTGGTGCGTGATCTGGATGCGGCGGTGCAGACCATTCACGAGTCCAGCATCTTCCCCAGCGTCTGTGGTCGCGTTTGTCCGCAAGAGAGCCAGTGCGAGGCCCAGTGTGTGCTGATCAAGGCCAAGATGGAGCCGGTGGCGATTGGCCGCCTGGAGCGCTTTGTCGGCGACAACGCACACCCGGCCAAACCGAAACTGCCGCGATTCGAGCGCTCGCTGGGCAAGGTGGCCATCGTCGGCTCCGGTCCCGGTGGCCTGGCAGCGGCGGCGGACCTGGTGAAGGTCGGCGCCGAGGTCACGGTGTTTGAAGCCTTGCACGTGGTGGGGGGCGTGCTGCGTTACGGCATTCCGTCTTTCCGCTTGCCGCGCGACATCATCGACAAGGAAGTGCAGCGTCTGCGCGACGGCGGTGTGCAGTTTCAGACCAACAAGGTGATTGGCAAGACCTTCACCGTGGCGCAACTGACCGGGAAGATGGGCTTTGACGCCGTGTTCGTGGCCGCCGGTGCGGGGGCGCCCTCGTTCCTCGGTATTCCGGGCGAGTTCGCCGGCCAGGTGTTCTCGGCCAACGAGTTTCTGACCCGCGTCAACCTGATGGGCGGTGATCAATTCCCCTACCTGGACACGCCAATCGGCTTGGGTGACCGGGTGGTGGTAATTGGCGCCGGCAATACCGCCATGGACTGCCTGCGCGTGGCCAAGCGGGTCGGCGCCTCCAGCGTGCGCTGTGTCTACCGCCGCTCCGAGGCCGAGGCGCCAGCGCGGGTGGAGGAATTGCGCCACGCCAAGGAGGAAGGCATCGAGTTCTCCTTCCTGCACGCGCCGGTGGAGATCTTGCTCAATGAAGAGGGCGACGTGCGCGCCATCCGGGTCGAGAAGATGGCCCTCGGTGAGCCCGATGCACGCGGCCGGCGCTCGCCAATTCCCCAAGGCGAGTTCGTCGAGTGGGAGTGCGACACCGTCATCTACGCGCTGGGCACCAAGGCCAACCCGATCGTGGCGCAAGCCACCGAGGGACTGGCGCTCAACAAGTGGGGCTACATCTTGGCCGACGACGACACCCAGGCCACCAATTTGCCGGGTGTGTTTGCCGGCGGTGACATCGTTACCGGCGGCGCCACGGTGATCCTGGCGATGAGCGCCGGGCGCCGCGCGGCCAAGGCGATGGCCACCTATTTGCAGCAGGGGCGCACCCGTTGGCCGATACGGGCCGCCGATCTGGAAACCTTTGTGCCGCCGACAGCCCTGCCGTCGTCCAGTCTCAGTGAAGGAGCGATGTGATGTTGTGTCCCAAATGCCATCAGCCGCTGGAAGACGGCGAAGAGTCCTACATTTGCTGCGCCCATGCGTCGCTGCAGTGGCGCTGCGTGCACTGTGCCAAGGTCAGCGAGGGTTTTGCGTTGCCCTACGGCCTGTGCCCGCACTGCGGCGGCAAGCTGGAGGCGGTGCAGCCGCGCGCCGTTACCGAGGCCGCATCGCTGGACGCGGTGCGCAAGGCGTTCGAGATCGAACTGGGTGGTCAGGCGTTTTACCTGCGCGCCGCGGCCGACAGCTCCGACCCGGTGTTGCAGGACCTCTTTGGTCGTTTCGCCGCGATGGAAGAGGAGCATATGCAAACGCTGCAGCGGCGCTACCACGCGCGCGCGCTTGACGCAGCGGGTGATTTCAAGCTGGAACTGGCGGCGATCTTCGCCGGCGTGCCGGTGCGCCCGGCCGACCCGGCCAATCTGTTTCGCATTGCCATCGGCATGGAGCAACGCGCCGCCAACTACTTTGAAGAGTGCGCGCGGGCCGCCGCGTTGAACTCGGCCGAGCGGCAGTTGTACCGGGAGCTCGGTGCCGAGGAGCGTGAACACGCTGACCTGTTGAGTACCGAATATGCACGCTGGCGCGCTGGCAAGCCCGGCCTGTTGCCGGACACCGACGCGTGGCTGCCATGACTGGCATGCAGGCTGCACGCGGCGCTGGCGCGCAATGGACCGAGCCCGACGGCGTGCACATCGAGGTGCGNNGAGGGCGAGCCGGGCGAGTTTCGCTTGCGCCTGAGTCGCGGCGCCTGATGGCCATTGCCAGCAGCTTCCTCGGCGGAGCCAAGGGACGCTTGTTGGCGGCCACGATTGTGGTTCGGTTTTTTGGGACGGCGCTGCTGTTTCATGTCGTGGCGTGGGCCACGTTGGCCTGGGCCGCACCGGCCGTGCCGGCCTTTCAAGGCGGCTTGGGTCCGACGCTGGCGGCCGTGCACGTGTTGACCCTGGGTGTGCTGGTCATGACCGCGATCGGTGCCAGCCTGCAACTGCTGCCGGTGGCCACTCGCCAGGCGGTGGTGGCCAGCCGCTGGCCCTATGAGGCGGTGTGGGCGCTGTTCACGGCCGGCGTGGCCGCCTTGACGCTCGGCATGGCGCTGGTGCTGCCGGGCTACTTGCTGGCGGGCGCGGTGTTGGCGGCGCTGGCCTTGCTGGGTTACCTGGTGCTGCTGGCGCACAATCTGCGCGGCGCCCGGGGCATGGGCTTGGTGGTGGTCCACGGCTGGGCGGCCACCCTGTCGCTGCTGCTCGCGCTTGGCACCGGGCTGTCGCTGGCCAGCGCCTACAGCGGCGTGCCGGGGTTGCCGCGCGCCAGCGCGCTGGGTCTGCACCTCACGTTTGCCGCCTATGGCTTCATGGGGCTGCTGGTGATGGGCTTCGCCAGCATCCTGGTGCCCATGTTTGCGCTGGCGGACAACCCGTCGCCGCGCTGGTCCCGTTTGTCCTTGGGGTTGGCCTTGGCGGCCTTGGGCGGCGTGCTGCTGGTCGCGCTGGGGTACTTGCCGCGCGCCTATTCGGTTGGCGCCATCGGGCTGGGCGCGTTGGCCTTGGCGATCCACATTGCCCAGATGCTGCAGGCCTTGCGCCGCGGCATGCGCCGCGATCTCGGTGCTTCGTTTGTCCTCGTGCGCGTGGGCTGGGCGGCGCTGCTGGCGAGCCTGTTGGTGGCCCTGGCGCGCGCGCTTGGCGCATCGTCAGTCTTCAACGCCAGTCTGTTTGGCGTGTTGTTGTTGGGTGGCCTGCTGACCGTGCTGCTGGGGGTGTTGTCGCGCATCGTGCCGTTTCTGGCCGCCATGCATGCGGCTGGGGGTAGCCGACGTGCGCCCACGCCGTCGAGCCTGACCGCGCAGCGCCCCTTGGCGGTTCATTTTTATTGTCACCTCACGGCCATGCTGGGCCTGCTGGTGGCGGTGCTGTTGGACAGTGTTTGGCTGGTGCGCGCCAGCGCCCTGGTGGGCGTGGTGGGTGCGCTGGCCTTCGGCGTCTTCGTTGTAACGGCCTGGCGTCGCATGACGCAAATCGGTCAAAAAAATGTTCTGCCGACCGGCTAGAGAGCGCAGTAGTTGCGGCAGATCAACTAATTTGGTATTCTGATACCGTTATTATCCAAGCATGAATTTATCGCGCCAAACCAGTCATGCCTTGCACGAGGAGCATCGTGCCAATCTCGACCTGCTGGGACGCGTCGAGCAAGCGTTGGCGCGCGCACCACGCGGGGATGGGCCACGCGCGGCGGAACTGCTCAAGCTGGTGGTGGCGCTGGCGCGCAACCTGGAGCAAGACCTCGATCGCCACTTTGGCTTCGAAGAGGCTGAACTGTTCCCGCGCATGAGCCAGGCCGGTGACGGCGAGATCGCCCTGCTGCTGACCGAGGAGCATGACGCGATCCGAGAAGTGGCCCAGGAGTTGTTGCCGCTGATCCGCGCCGCCGCGGCCGGTAGCGCGGATGGGGCGCTGTGGGACGCGCTCAAACGCAGTGCGCTCGAAATGGTGGAGCGTCAGGTGGCGCACATTCAAAAAGAAGAGATGGCGCTGCTGCCATTGCTGGACGATTTACTGGACGACGAGACCGACCGCCAACTGGCGTTCGACTACGCGGCGGGTTGACGCCGCACTACCTCACTCAAGGAACCCGCCATGGAAACCATTGCCTCGCGAAGCATCGCCATTCGCGCGCTTGCCAAAGACGACCTCGACGCCGTGGTGGCGATCGACGCCAGCATCGAAGGGCATTCGCGGCGCGCCTATATCGAGCGCCGGCTGGCGGCGGCCCTGCGCGAGCCCAAACTGCATGCGCAGTTTGCCGCCACCGACGCTGGGGAACTGGTGGGTTTTGTCCTGGCACGGCTGTTGGTGGGCGAGTTTGGACGTCCCCAGCCGGGTGTGCGCCTGGAAATGGTGGGGGTGCATGCCAACGCGCGCGGCATCGGCGTGGGCGATAAGTTGCTGAAAGCGCTGATCGGTCACGCCGGCAAACACGGCGTGACCGAGTTGCACACCTCCGCGCTCTGGAACGAACACAACATGTTGCGTTGGTTTGACGCCATGGGCTTCACGCTGGCGGCGGACCGCTGGCTGGAGTGCCCGGTCGAAGGCGGCGCTTACCGCAGCGGCCGCGACGACGCCGTGGGCGCACCGGAGGGCCATGGTCCCGGCCGAGAGATCGACTACGGGGCGCCCGGTGACAACGACTTTGAAAAGTTGGCGCGCGACTGCGCCGACGTGCAATCCATGAAGCCGCAGGACCTGCAGGAAATCACCCGCATCGACCGTGCCATCACCGGGCGCGACCGCGGCGAGTACATACAAGGCAAGCTGGCCGAGGCGATGAATGACTCGGCGATCCGGGTCTCCATGACCGCGCGGCTTGACGGCGTGATCGTGGGCTACCTGATGGCGCGCGCCGACATTGGCGACTTTGGCCGCACCGAGCCCGCTGCCGTGATCGACACCATTGGCGTTGATCCCGAGTATGCCAACCGGGGGGTCGGGCGCGCCATGCTGTCCCAGTTGTTTGCCAACCTGGGCGCCTTGCGCGTGGAGCGGGTCGAGACCATCACCGCGCCGCGCGACCAGGCCTTGCTGGGCTTCCTGTTTGACGCCGGTTTTGTGCCGTCGCAGCGGCTGGCGTTCACGCGTGCGGTATCGGCGTGAACATGCCCGACGAGAGTGCCGTGCGCGATGCGTTGTGCACGGTCGACGATCCCGAGGCTGGCATGAGCATCGTGGCACTGGGTCTGGTCTACAACATCACCGTCACGGACGATGCCGTCAATGTGGACATGACCATGACCACGCCCGCCTGCCCGGTGGCGGACTCGCTGGTGGAGCAGTCCAGGGCGGCCATAACCACCATCTCGCCGCCCGGCACGCAGGTCAACGTCAACCTGGTGTGGGAGCCGTTCTGGACGCCCTCCATGATGAGCGGCGTGGCCAAGGACTTCTTCGGCTGGCCAGGCTAACAGTTCAACCCGAGCCCGATTGAGGTTTGGTGTGGCAACTTCCCCAACGACCCCCGCATCCGGATTGCGGCCGGCGCAGCGCGTGCCCCTGCTGATGCTGGGTTTCGTGGCGCTGTTCGTCGGTGCTGGCGCCGGGTTGGTCAGGCTGGCGTGGCCCATGCCTGACTTGGCGGCAACAGCCGCCGACTTGCACGGCCCCTTGATGGTGTGTGGCTTCTTCGGGGTCGTGATCGCGCTGGAGCGCGCGGTGGCCCTGTCGCGGCTGTGGGCTTACCTGGGCCCCATGGCGGCCGGGCTGGGTACCGTGCTGTCGCTCATTGGCGCAGTGCAATGGGGCGCCGGTTTGTACGTGTTGGCTGGCCTGGTGCTGTTAGGCGCCTCATTGGACGTGTTTCGCCGTCAGCGTGCGCTGTTCACCTTCACCCTGGTGCTGGGCGCGTTGGCTTGGGTGGTGGGTGCCGTGCTGTGGTCCAGCGGCTGGGCGGTGCACACCGTCGTGCCATGGTGGATTGCATTTCTGGTGCTCACCATTGCCGGCGAGCGCCTGGAGCTGTCGCGTTTCATGCCGCCGTCATTGTTTGCCACGCGGGTCTTTGGTGCGGTGCTGGTCGCCGTCGTGCTGGGCCTGTTGACGGCGCGCGCCGCGTGGGGCGTTTCGGTGTTCGCGGCCGCGCTGCTGGCACTGTCGATCTGGCTGGTCAAGCAGGACATCGCGCGGCGCACCGTGCGCGCCAAGGGGCTGACACGCTTTGTGGCGGTGTGCCTGTTGTCGGGCTATTTCTGGCTGGCGGTGGGTGCCTCGGTGTTGCTGTGGGCTGGCGGCCTGCATCCCGGCAGCGCCAGTTATGACGCGGCCCTGCACGCCATCATGCTGGGTTTTGTGTTTGCCATGGTGTTTGGCCATGCGCCGATCATCTTTCCGGCGGTGCTGCGCGTGCCGGTGCCCTACCACACCTGGTTTTACGGTCCGCTGGGCTTGCTGCACGCCTCGCTGCTGGTGCGCCTGGGCGGCGACGCGATGGGCCATTTCGGCTTGACCCGCCTGGGCGGCGCGCTCAATGCACTGGCCCTGATCGCATTCATCCTGAGCACGGTTACCGCCGTGCTGATGGGAACCCTTGCCCTACCGAGGGCATCAAAACAAGAGACGAGGAAGACCCCATGACCGTTTCCGATCACGAGTTGGAACATTCCGCATCCATGGCGCCCGCCAGCGCGCGCGCCGCCGCACCGGCGTCGGCCTTGCTGGACTACCGCCTGGATGACAATCTGACCGCCCAAAGTGGCCCGATCCTGATCTCGGGCACCCAGGCCCTGGTGCGCCTGACCTTGATGCAGGCCCGGCTGGACCGCGAGCGCGGCTGGAATACCGCCGGCTTCGTATCCGGTTATCGCGGCTCGCCCTTGGGCGGCGTCGATCAGGCACTGTGGAAGGCACAAAGCCTGCTCGATGAAAACAAGGTGCGCTTCATGCCCGCCATCAACGAGGAGTTGGCCGCCGCCGCCGCCTTGGGCACGCAGCGTGTGGCCAGTGACCCGCAACGTCAGGTCGAGGGGGTCTTCTCGATGTGGTACGGCAAGGGGCCGGGCGTGGACCGCGCCGGTGACACGCTGCGCCACGGCAACGCGTATGGCGCCTCGCCGCGTGGCGGTGTGCTGGTGGTGGCGGGCGACGACCACGGTTGCGTGTCCTCCGGCATGCCGTTCCAGAGCGACCTGGCGATGCAAGCCTGGAGCATGCCGGTGCTGCATCCGGCCAATGTGGCCGAACTGATTGAATACGGCCTGTACGGTTGGGCCTTGTCCCGATTCTCGGGGGCCTGGTCGGGTTTGATTGCCTTGTCCGAAACGGTCGAGGGCACCGCCACGGTGGACCTGGATCGGTTGCACACCGAGTGGACCGCCCCGGTGGATTTCACCGCGCCCGCGGGTGGCTTGCATTACCGGCTGCACGACTTGCCGGGCCTGGGCATCGAGGCGCGCTTGAGCGCCAAGCTCGATGCGGTGCGCGCGTTCGCGCGCGCCAACCGGATTGATCGGGTGGTGGTCGCCTCGCCCCAGGCCAAACTGGGAATCGTGACCTGTGGCAAGGCGCACCTTGACTTGCTCGAAGCGCTGCGCCGCCTGGACCTTTCGCAGGGCGCGCTGGCCGCCGCCGGGGTGCGCATCTACAAGGTGGGCCTGGTGTTTCCGCTGGAGCCGCAAGGCATGCTGGACTTCGTGCAGGGTCTGGACGAGGTCTTGGTGGTGGAGGAAAAGGCGCCCGTGGTCGAGACCCAGTTGCGCGCCATGCTCTACAACCTGCCCGCGGCCACTCGTCCGCGCATTCTTGGCAAGCGTGACGACGCTGGTCAGCCGATGCTGTCGGCGCTGGGCGAGTTGCGGCCGTCGCGCGTGATGCCGGTGCTGGCCCAATGGCTGGCCGGGCATGTTCCGACACTGGATCGGCGTGACCGCGTGCCGACTTTCGTCGCCACGCCGGTGCTGGCCAACGATGCCGACGGTGTGCGACGCATTCCCTATTTCTGCGCCGGCTGTCCGCACAACCTGTCGACCCGTGTCCCCGAAGGCTCNNATGGGCAGCGAGGGCATTGACTGGGTGGCGCAGTCCTTCTTCACCGATGCGCCGCACCGGTTTCAGAACATGGGTGACGGTACCTACTCGCACTCGGGCTATCTGGCGATTCGCCAGGCGGTCGCGGCCCAGGCCAACATCACTTACAAGGTCTTGTACAACGACGCGGTGGCCATGACCGGGGGTCAGCCGGTGGATCGGCGCCTGTCGGTGCCGGAAATCGCGCGCCAGCTCGAAGCCGAGGGGGTCAGCCGGATTGCCGTGTTGACCGAGGAGGCGCAGCACTGGCTGCCCCGGCGTGCCAGCTTCCCCGCCACCACCACCTTTCATGCACGTACCGAGATCGATGCGGTGCAACGCGCGCTGCGTGACACGGCGGGCGTGACGGCGTTGATTTATGACCAGGTTTGCGCCACCGAGCAACGTCGGCGCATCAAGCGCGGGCTGGCCACGGCGCGCAGCACGCGGGTATTCATCCATCCGGACTTGTGCGAGAACTGTGGCGACTGCGGCGCCTTGTCCAATTGCGTGGCGATCCGACCGCTGCAGACCGAGTTGGGGCGCAAGCGCCACATCGACCAGACCGTGTGCAACCAGGACTACGCCTGTCTGCAGGCGACGTGTCCCGCGATGTTCACGGTCGAGGGGGCCGCGCTGCGCCGGCAGGTTGGCGCCGGCGTCGCCAACGAGGCCTTGAGCCGGGCCATTGCCAGCTTGCCCGAGCCCTCTGCCTGGAACTGGAACGCCCCTTACGACCTGGTCATTACCGGCGTGGGTGGCACCGGCATCATCACGGTTGGCGCGCTGGTGGCCACGGCGGCACACCTCGAAGGCAAGAGCGCCTCGGTGCTGGACTTCATGGGTTTCGCGCAGAAGGGCGGCTCGGTGATAGCGTTTGTGCGGCTGGCCCAGAGCGCCGACTTGCTCAACCAGGCCCGAATCGACACACAACAGGCCGACGCCATGGTGGTGGGCGACCTGGTGGTGGGCGCCTCGCCCGACGCGCTGCAATGCGCCACCCATGGGCGCACCCGGGTGGCGGCCAACCTGAACCAAATTCCCACTGCGGCCTTTGTGCAAGACCCGGACGCCGATCTGCATGCCGCCGGTCTGCTGGGCAAGATTCGGCACGCCATTGGCAGTGATGCGGTGGCGGTTTGTGACGCACAGGCCTTGGCCGAGCGCCTGCTCGGCGACACCTTGGCCGCCAACGTCTTGTTGCTGGGTTTTGCCTGGCAGCACGGACTGGTACCGGTTGGGCGCGCGGCGATCGAACGCGCACTGGAACTCAATGGTGTGGCGGTCGACGCCAATAAGCTGGCGTTTGCTTGCGGTCGCTTGGCCGGCGCCGACCCCGCCGCGCTGGACGCCCTGCTGGGGCTCGGCGAGGAAGCGGCGCTCGCCACGGACGCGGCGCAGCTCGATGTGATCGTGC
>CXWL01011728.1_pt1 | contig 18750 bp, 16 predicted proteins | sample 590931 | NCBI WGS metagenome assembly CXWL01 (sample SAMEA3498368, study PRJEB10139) | groundwater metagenome | biome: water well; material: biofilm material | place: Germany | collected 2015-04-27 | reverse complement strand
CGGTGGGCGAGCGAACGCGCAGCGCGGCGCCCGACCACCGCGACCTCCCCTCTTCGATCAGTTGCGGACCGGCTTGCGGATCCCGCGGAACTCCCAATCGCCGCCCAACGCCGTCGAGACGACCTCCTCGCTCTCGGTCGGCTGCGCCCCGCAGTCGGAACGGATCGGGGTGGGCCCCGTCACGATGGTGTTGGTGAGGGCTCCGAGGCCCTCCACCTCGACGGTGACGACGTCGCCGGGTTGCACCGGGCGGCTGAAGGCCGGTGTGCCGGAGAAGATCATGTCGCCGGGGAGCAGCGTGATGGTTCTGGCCAGGTCGGCGACGAGGTAGTGCATGTCCCACGTCATCTCACCGGTGTTGCCGTCTTGGCGGACCTCACCGTTCACGAGCGTGCGGATGCCCTTGTCGCGGAAGTCCCAGTCGGTCACCACCATCGGTCCGACCGGGCACAGCGTGTCGCTGCCCTTCACCCGCAGCATCGATCCGGAATCTGTGTCGCGGAAGTCATGAAGGCCGTAGTCGTTGCCGATGGTGTAGCCGTGGATGAAGTCGCCGGCCTCTGCCGGGCTCACGTTGCGGCACGGCGCGCCGATGATGATCACGACTTCGCCTTCGTAGTTCAGCCACTTGCAGCGGTCTGGACGCACCACCTGGCCGCGATGCGTGTTGAGCGAAGAGGTCGGCTTGTGGAAGTAGGTGGGCGTCGGGGTGAGGTCGATCTGGAACTCCTTGACCCTGCTGATGTGGTTGAGGTGGACGCAGAGGATCTTCGAAGGCGTGCTGGGCGGAAGGTAGACCGCGTCGCGTTCGGCGATTCGCCGACCGTCGGCGGCTACGAGATCGGCGCCGTCGGCGACCACCTGGGTTGCCTGGCCCTCGAGCAGGATGCGGCTGTAGCTGGCCATGATGGCGTCGATTCCGATCTGTGCGCGGAGAACCCGCGGACGGGAGCACCTGACTATAGTTTCGGGTCTTGGTTGGCCTGGCGGTGACACAGCATCGGCGAGCGCCGCTCGCGTTCATACCGCTCATCGCGAAGAGTGCCACGCGGCGCCATCGCCGACCCCAGGAACCAGAGGTCCACCTCCGCGCCGCCCTCGAGTGGCTGTGCCGTGCGCAAGATGAGAGCCCGGACGGCGGTGTGAGCTACGGCTACAGCGCTCGCGGTGGCTGGAAAGATCCGTACCGCGAGACCTCCGGGTACATCCTCACCACGATGTACCGGGCGGCCGACGCGCTCGGCGACCCGACGCTGGCCGACCGCGCCCTGCGTATCGCGCACTGGCTGGTCGACGTGCAGAATGCCGACGGTTCGTTCGCCAATCCCAACTACGGCGACGAGGGCATCGTCTTCGACACCGGCCAGGTCCTGTTCGGTCTGGTGCGCGCCCACGAGCGGTCTGCCGACGCACGCTTCCTCGACGCGGCCACGCGTGCAGGGCGATGGCTGGTCGATGTCGCCGACGATGATGGGCGGTGGACCACCCACGAGCATCTCGACACGCCACACGCCTACAACACCCGCACCGCCTGGGCACTGCTGGCACTCGACCGGATGCTGTCCGACCGGGCGCTCGCCGACCGCGACCACCGGCGGGTCGCCCGCGCCAACCTCGACTGGGCAGTGGAGTGCCAGCAGGCCAGCGGCTTCTTCACCAACGCCGCCTTCGTCGCCGGTGAGCACCCGTACACGCACAACATCTCCTACACCACGTGCGGGCTGCAGGAATCCGGCTGGATCCTCGGCGACGACCGTTACGTTACGGCGGCGCGGCGATGTGCCGACGCCGCGCTCGCCCTCCTTCGCGATGATGGGTTCCTCCCCGGTCAGATCACCTCCGCCGGCCGCCCGGCGGCGCGGTACGCGTGCCTCACCGGCATCTGCCAGTTCGCGATCGTGTGGGCGAAGTGGTTCGACGTCACCGGCGATGCGAAGTATCAAGCGGCGTCGCGCCGCGCCCTCGGCTTCGTGATGAGCCGACAGGATCTCACCTCGGCGAACCTGGGCGCGCGTGGCGCCATCGCCGGATCGTCCCCAATCTGGGGACGGTACGCGCCGCTCAGCTACCCGAACTGGGCGACGAAGTTCTTCGTCGATGCCGCACTGCTGCAACGTGGGTGGAACTGAGATGAACCCGCACCGGGTTCGGCTGTTGAACAGCGACTTCGATCCGCTCACCCTCGACGAAACTGTCGACCAGGTGTTCGAGGTGGTCGACGGGCCCGGCCGCGGTTGGCTCTGCACGGTCAACGTCGCCATCTTGATGATGATGCGTAGCGATCCGCAACTGCAGCGATTCGTCGACCGCGCGGCCTGCACGGTGGCCGACGGCCAGCCGATCGTCTGGCTGTCGCGGGCCTTGCGCACGCCGTTGCCGGCACGCGTCGCCGGCATCGATCTCGTCGAGCGGGTCTGTGCGCGGGCCGCCGCGGCCGATGTCGGGGTCCATCTGCTGGGTGCTTCGCGCGCTGTGGTCGACGAAGTCACCAACCGGATCCATTCGGCGCATCCCGGCGTTCGGCTCTCCTTCGACGATGGCTACTTCGATCCCACAGAGGCGGCCGATCGTGCCGCGCGAGTGGCGGCGAGCGGCGCCCGGATCCTCGTCGTCGGTATGGGAGTTCCCCGGCAGGAGCGCTTCATCGAGGACCATTGGGAGGCGATGGGCGTCGACGTGGCGATCGGCGTCGGCGGAAGTTTCGACGTGCTCGCCGGCCTCCGCACCCGCGCCCCGGACTGGATGCAGCGAAGCGGGCTCGAATGGGTGCATCGCCTGCGCGAGGAACCGCGTCGACTGTTCTCACGGTACTTCTCGACCGGGTTCCGCTTCCTGCTGCTGGGTGGCCGTGCCATCCTGCTCCCCCGATACCGTCGACGCTGAGATGGATCTCTCACGACCACTGAAGCTCTCGTTCGTCCTCGGCACCCGCCCCGAGGCGATCAAGCTCGCCCCGATCATCCTCGCCGCACGCGATCGACCCGCGCAGTTCGAGGTCGAGGTCATCAGCAGCGGCCAACACAGGGAGATGCTCGATCAGATGTTGCGGTGGTTCGACATCGACACCACCGTCGATCTCAACCTGATGCGTGCCGACCAGACCATCACCCACATCACTACCGCAGCCATCGAGGGAGTCGGGAACCACCTCGCGCGGAGCCGACCCGACTGGGTGCTCGTGCAGGGCGACACCACCACCACCTTCGCCGGCGCACTCGCCGCGTTCTACCACCGGATCCCCGTTGCCCACGTGGAGGCCGGTCTGCGCACCGGCGACATCTACTCGCCGTATCCGGAGGAGATGAACCGACTGCTCACGACGCGGCTCGCCTCGCTGCACCTCGCACCGACGCCCGCGGCACGCTGCAACCTCGTCCGCGAAGGTGTAGACGAGGATCAGATCGTCGTCACGGGCAACACCGGGATCGACGCGTTGCTGCTCACCCTCGAACGCTCGGGCAGCGAACTCGGGCACCGACCCGGTGAGCCGAACCTGCTCGTCACCACGCACCGTCGCGAGAACCACGGTGCGCCGATGCGGTCGATCTGCGAGGCGGTGCTGGAGCTGCTCGGGCGCTACCCGACGATGACAGCCACCGTGCCGCTGCACCTCAGCCCCCAGGTGCGCCGAACGGTGACGCCGCTGCTCGGCGACCATCCGCGGGTCGAGCTGTGCGAACCCCTGTCGTACCCCGACTTCGTGCTGGCGATGGCGCGCGCCACGCTGATCCTGTCGGATTCCGGCGGCGTGCAGGAAGAGGCGCCCTCGCTCGGCAAGCCGGTTCTGGTGCTCCGTCAGACGACGGAACGTCCCGAAGCCGTCGATGCCGGCACGGCGCTGCTCGTCGGTGCCGACCGGGAGCTGATCGTGTCGACTGCGGTCGGGCTGCTCGACGACCCAGTCGCCTACCGGCGAGTAGCAACCGTGGCGAACCCGTTCGGCGACGGCACCGCAGCACGGCAGATCCTCGCCGCCCTGCTGTCGCGTCGCTGACCCGAGCACCGTCGGAGGGTCGGAAGGCCGGGTGGTCGGGTGGAAAAGTCGTTTGGGTCCTAATGATTATGATGCACCTCCATGACCGCTGGATTCATGTTCCCGAGGACGGCGACCGGGATCGCTTCACTGGTGCCGCCGCCGCCGTGGCACTACAGCGGCCAGATGCTCACCGTCGAGTACCGGACCGATCCCGCCGCCGTCGCTGAACTGCTGCCCTCGCCGCTCGAACCGGCCGACGAGGATCCCGGCGCGGTCGCGATCATCTGGGCCGACTGGCAGAGCTGTCGCGACGACCTCTCGGAGCTGCTCGACCCGGTCCGCAGCCAATACATGGAGACGTTCGTCGTGGTGCGCTGCAAGTACCGCGGTCAGCACTACAGCCGGTGCGTGTACATATGGGTCGACAAGGACTTCGCGATGGTGCGTGGCCACCACCAGGGATACCCGAAGAAGATGGGCGAGCTGCATCTCACCCGAGCCGTTCGCGTCGGCAAGGCGGGGCCGCGGCTCGAGCCGGGGGGTCGCTTCGGTGCAACCTGCTCCACTTACGGTCGGCGGCTGATCGACGCCACCTTCACCATCACCGGCACGTGCGGTTCGGCGGGGTTCGTGAACTCGCTGCCGATGTTGCACAGTCGGGTGATGCCGGCGATCGAGAGCGACGGTACCGACAGCTTGAACGAGCTGGTCACGATGAGCGGCTTCGACGCCGACATCGGACCGTGCTACTCCGGCGACGCCACGCTGTCGTTGTACGAGTCGCCCGTCGAGGAGCTCACCCGGATCGCACCGATCGAGATGATCGGCGGGTTCTGGCGTGAGGTGGGCACATCGTGGAGAGCCGGAACGACGTTGGAACGACACAACCTTCCTGGGGGGATCTCGAATGAGTGAACGGATCGAACACGACCTCGGGCCGGCCGACGCCGACATCACCGACCCTGACTCGTACACGAGTGGGGTGCCCTATGCCACCTTCGAGCGGTTGCGCAACGACGACCCGGTCAGCTGGTGGGACGAACACGGCGTCGACAACGGCTTGAACGGCAGTGGCTTCTGGGCAGTGACGAAGTACGACGACCTGCTCGACGTGAGCCGCAGGGTCGAGGTTTTCTCGTCGGCCAGCGGAATCACTCTCGAAGAGATGGACCCGATCGACTTCGCCGCTCGGCGCAACATGCTGGAGTACGACCCGCCCGAGCACACGCGGTACCGGCGCCTGGTCTCTAAGCCGTTCGCCCGTCGGGAGGTGTACGCGTACGAGAACGCGATTCGGCTGCTGGCCCGAACCGTCGTGGACGAAGCACTCGCCGGACCGTCCACTTTCGACTTCGTCGAGCGTGTGGCCAAGCAACTACCGATGCGCATGCTCGGCCGGCTGCTGGGGGTGCCCGACGAGGACGGACCCTGGCTGGTCGAGCGCGGCGATGCACTGCTCGGCAACTTCGATCCGGAGCTCACCGATCACCCGCTCGGGTTGACCGACACCGACGAGTTCAAGCACATCCCGTTCCGCTCGCCGGCGGCGCTCGACCTCTACCGGTACGCCGAGGACGCGGCGGCTCAGCGTCGCGCCGTACCGACCGACGATGTGATCTCCCGGCTGCTCGCCCCCACGATCGACGGTGAGCAGCTCACCGAGCTCGAGTTCAAGAACTTCTTCGTGCTGCTGGTGAGCGCCGGCAACGACACCAGCCGGTACACGATGGCGGCGGGGATGAAGGCGCTCATCGAGCACCCCGAGCAGATGGCCGAGTTGCGCGACTCGATCGGCAAGGACCCGACCGTGATGGACAGCGCCGTCGAGGAGATCCTGCGCTGGGGCACCGTCACGATGCACTTTCGGCGTACCGCGACGCAAGACGTCGAGCTGCGCGGCCGGAAGATCAAGGCCGGCGACAAGGTGGTGATCTGGTTCGTGTCGGCCGATTACGACCGCGACCAGTTTCCGGAGCCGTACCACTTCGACATCCACCGCACACCGAACGACCACGTCGCCTTCGGCCGGATGAGCCCACACCTGTGCCTTGGTGCACAGCTGGCCAGGATGGAGGTGAAGGTGCTGTTCGAGGAACTGCTCCCGAAGCTGAGCGATGCCCAGTTGGCAGGTCCCGTCGACCGGCTCCGATCGAACTTCATCAGCGGGATGAAGCGGATGCCGGTGGCCGTTTCGCTCGCCTGACGGGTCGCGTCGACGGAAGTCTTCCGCCCGTGTCTCCCTTGTATGTATTATTGATCAAACATTCACAAGGGGGACACCATGAGACGAGTATCAGCACTTGCCGCAGTCGCGGCTCTCGTTCTGGCCGCGTGCGGCGGGGACGAGGAGAGCGATGGCACGACGGCGCCGGCCGGAACCCAAGCGCCCGGCGCCACGACGGCGCCGGGCGAATGCACGCTCGACGAGCCGTTGAAGATCGGCTACGCGGCCGACTTCGACCTCGGCGGAATCGGTGACGTGCCGGCAACGAGCGCGGCGCAGTTCATCGTCGACCAGGTCAACTTGGCCGGCGGCGTCGGCGGCAAGCCGGTCGAGTTCGAGATCAAGCAGATCAGCCAGACGCCACCCGACTACGCCGCCGCCCAGCGCGCGGTGCAAGAGCTCATCGACGGCGGCGCCGACATCCTGCTCGGCCCCCCCTTCTCCGACTACGGCCTGCCCTTGCTGGAGGTCACCAAGGGAGCGCTGCCGGTGCTGTTCGTCACCTCGACGGAGATCACCTTGAGCGACCCGTCGCAGGGGTCGTTCCTAGTGTCGTTCAACGACCGGGTGCAGGCCTCGGCGGCCGCCGAGTTCGCCACGAAGCAAGGCTTCAAGTCGGCCGTCACGTTGTCCTCCGCCGACATCCCGTACCTCAACATCACGACATCGGCCTTCGCCGAGGTCTTCAGCGGTGCCGGTGGCACGGTCGACACCGACCTGTCGTTCAACCTCGGTGACACCGACTTCTCGTCGCAGGTCAACGAGATCGCGGCGATGGACCCACAGCCCGACGTCGTCTACTCGGCGTTCTTCCTCCCCGAAGCCGGAGTGTTCCTGAAGCAGCTCCGCGAGGCCGGCGTCACGTCGACCGTGATCAGCGCCGACGGGCTCGACGCCAGTGCCATCTGGACCATCGGGGCCGATGCCGAAGGAGTGTTCTTCACCACCCACACCTTCCCGGGTGAGGGCAACAAGGTGCAGGCCTTCCTCGACGACTACGCGAAGTCGGGCCTCCCGATCATCGAAACCGTGTCGTTCGGTGCGCTCGGCGCCGATGCGGCACAGATCGCGATCGGGGCCACCGAGGCTGCGTGCTCCACCGACGGCAAGGCGCTCATCGACGCGATCTCCAACCTCACCGTCGATGTCACGACGGGAACCACGAGCTACGTCGGTTCCGAGGGCACGCCGAAGCGCGACGTTTCCATCCTCACCGTGACCAACGGTGCGCCGGTCCTCGCAGATGCCTTCTACCCATCAGTGATCGCGGCCGGCTGATCACACCAATGCTGGCGGTCGACGAGGTCACCACGAAGTACGGCGCGCTCACCGCGCTGCACGCTGTCTCACTCCACGTGAACGAGGGAGAACTGGTGGCCCTCGTCGGCCCCAACGGTGCCGGCAAGACCACATTGCTGTCGACCGTCGTCGGGCTGCTGCGACCGACGGGTGGCACGGTGCGCTTCGATGGCCGCACCATCAACGGGCTCGACCCGGCGGCCCTCGTGGCCGCCGGGCTGGCCCTCGTACCGGAGCGCCGGCGGATCTTCAAAGACCTCTCGGTGGCCGAGAACCTCCGGCTTGCCGGCGTCACGGCGAAGGCGCCGGACCGCAAGCAGAGGATGGAGCAGATGGCCGAGCTGTTCCCGGCGCTGCACGAGAAGTGGGACCTGTCGGCGGGGTTCCTGTCGGGCGGTCAGGCACAGCAACTGGCCGTTGCCAGGGCGCTGATGTGCGACCCGAAGCTGTTGCTGCTCGACGAGCCGTGCCTNNGTGTTGCGCACCGGCACGGTCGTCGCCGAGGGCGCCGGGCCCGAGCTCGCCTCTCGCGCCGACCTGTTCGAGACCTACGTCGGCGGCTCATGAACACGTTCGTCCAGAACCTCATCGATGGCCTCGGCAACGGCAGCACCTACGCCCTCCTGGCGGTGGGCGTGTCGATGTTGTTCGGCGTGATGCACCTGGTGAACTTCGCCCACGGCGAGCTGCTCACGGTGTCTGCGTACGTGATCTACGGGCTGCGCAGCAAGGACGTTTCGTGGTGGATCACGGTGCCGATGGCGATCCTCGGCGCCGTCGCCCTGTCGGTGGCCATCGAGTTCACGGCGTTCCGCCGGGTGCGAACGGCGAGCGCGTTCACCCTGCTGCTCACCTCATTCGCGCTCGAGATCCTTTCGCATGCGGTGTGGCGCATCGGCGTCTCGTCGAAGCCGCGTCGTTACGCGACGCCGGAGATCGCCTTCAAGACGTTCGACCTCGGCCCCTACCGCGTCGAGGTGTGGGATGTCATCAGCATCGTCGTCGCGGTGCTGTGCTTCGTCGGTACGGCGATCATGTTGCGCAAGACCCTGTTCGGTCTCTCGATCCGAGCCGCGTCGGAGGACTTCGACGCCGCCCGGTTGATGGGGGTGAAGGCGAACAGGGTCATCTCGGGCGCCTTCGCGTTTGCGGGGCTGCTGGCCGGAATCGCCGGTGCGCTCTATCTGCTGCGGCGCGGGCAGGCCGATCCGCGGATGGGCGCCGAGCCACTGCTGAAGGCTGTCATCGCGGCGATCATCGGCGGCCTCGGCAGCTTGAAGGGTGCGGTAGTCGGCGGCCTCGCCCTCGGGGTGGCCGAGGTGTACTTCCGATCGTTTCTGCCCAACGATCTCCAGGGCCTCACCGATGCGTTCGTCTTCGTGCTGATCGCGGCACTGTTCGTGGTGCGACCGCAAGGCCTGTTCAACGTGCAGACCGCGGAGCGGGTGTGATCAGCGATCGGCGTCGTGTGGCGCTCGGCTCGTTGGGCGGCAACCTCGTGCTCGTCGCCCTGGTCGTGGTGGGCGGCGTGGTGTACGCGGCGTTCGGCAGCTCGGCACGAGATGCGCTGATCACCGACCTGCTGATCAACCTGGTGATCGTCATCGGGTTCCAGATCTTCATCGGCAACACCGGGGTGCTGTCGTTCGGTCACCTCGGCATCGCCTCGCTCGCCGCATACGTGATGGCCCTCCTGGCGATTCCGGCGGCGCGGAAATCCGTGCTCATCCCCAACGCCCCGTGGGGCATCCCCGACATCGAGGTCGACCCTCTGCTGGCGACGGTCATCGGGATCGGAGTGGCCGTAGTGGTGTCGGCACTGCTCGCCGCGGTCGTGGCGCGCACGTCGGGGCTCTCCGCCACGATGATCACGCTCGCGTTCCTGTTCGTCGTGCGCCAAGTGGCCGAGAACTGGAAGGATCTCACCAACGGCGCCGGCAACCTGTCGAGCGTGCCCCGCCTCGACGGCAACGGGTGGGCCATCGTCGGGGCGGTGCTCGCCGTGTTCGTGGCGGTCTCGTTCCGGGCCAGCAAGGTGGGTCGTCTGGCGGTGGCCACGCGTGAGGATGAGCTCGCCGCAGGCGCGATGGGCATCGACGTGTTCTCGCCACGCTTCATCGCCTTCGTCGTGAGCGGAGCAGTCGTCGCCGTCGGGGGGATCCTCAGGGTGCAGTCGCTCGGTTCGCTCGGGCCATCGCAGTTCAGCTTCGACTTCACGATCCTGATCCTGGCGATGCTCGTCGTTGGTGGCATGCGCACGGTGAGCGGTGCGATCGTCGGAACGGCGTTCATCACCATCGGCAAGGAGATCACCCGGTTCCTCGGCGATGGCCCACACTTCCTGGGTTTCGAATGGCCGGTGGTCGATGGGCTGCCCGACCTCTTCCTCGCCGGATCGCTGCTCGTAGTGCTTCTGCTGCGACCGAGCGGTCTGCTCGGCGAGTACGACGTCGGCACGTTCGTGGCGGCACAGCTGTCGCGGTCGGGCAGGCGCAGCAGTGGCCCAGCCGCGTCAGCGATCGCGAGTGCGATAGCGCCGGATCACTCCGACGCGGTGCTGCGAACGAACTGCCTGGGCGTCACCTTCGGCGGCTTCACCGCGGTCGACAGTGTCACGATGTCGGTCGAGCCGGGCCGCATCCATGGGCTGATCGGCCCCAACGGCGCCGGCAAGACCACGCTCATCAACGTGCTCACCGGCGTTGTCGAGCCGACATACGGCACCGTCGAGATCGGGGGCCGCGAGCTCACCGGGCCGCCCCACAGCCGCGCCCGTCAGGGCATCAGCCGGACCTTTCAGAACCTCCGCGTGTTCGGCGCGCTGTCGGTCCGCGAGAACGTCGCGGTCGCCGATCTGGTGGCCCGACAGCACCGTGTCGACCGGGCCGGCCCGGGCGTCGACGCGCTGCTCGAGCTGTCGGGCCTCACGGCGATGGCAGATCGGCCGGCATCCACGCTCGACTACGGAAACCAGCGGCGACTCGAGATCGCGCGTGCAGCAGCGCTGCGGCCCGACTTCCTGCTGCTCGACGAGCCGACCTCGGGCATGAGCGAGGCGGAGTCGCGTGAGATGGTCGACCACGTGCGTCGCATCGCCACCGCGGTCGGCGCGGGGGTGCTCGTCATCGACCACGATCTCGGATTCATCACCAGCATCTGCGAGCACATCACCGTGCTCGACCAGGGTGCCGTGCTCGCCGAGGGCACGCCCGACGAGGTGCAGAGCGATCCTCGGGTGATCGAGGCGTATCTTGGCACGCAGGGCGCTTGAGGTCGGTTGGCGCCGGCGCCTTTGATCTGAACCAGAGAGGGGCATCGTGGCCCGAACACCGACAACACCTTCAACACCGACAACACCGACAACGCCGAACGGCGCCGAGAATCGCTACGGCCAGCGTCCGGTGAAGCGCGAGCGCTTCGCCGAGGAGGTGGCCACCGAGCTGCGCGAGATGATCCTGTCGGGTCGGCTGTCGCTCGGTGAACGGATCGATCAGGACGCGGTGGCCGAGGCCCACGGCATGAGCCGGTTGCCGGTGCGCGAGGCGCTGATCGCGCTGGAGCAGGAGGGCCTCGTGGTCAACACGCCCCGCCGCGGTGCCTACGTCGCCGAGCTGGCGCCCGAGGACGTGCACGACCAGTACGAGGTGTACGGCCTCGTCGCCGGTCTCGCTGCCGCGCGTGCCGCCGAGCGATTGACGATCGAGCAGCTAGCCGACCTGCGCGGGGCTCACGAACGGTTCATCAAGGCCAAGGGCGGTGCCGCGCAGCAGCGGTCGAACGAGGAGTTCCACCGCATCATCAACCACGCGGCCGGCAGCCGGCTGCGCTCGGTGCTGGGGTTGCTGGCCCGCAGCCTGCCGTCGCATCACTACATGTTCGACAGCGCGTGGGCAAAGCTCGCCGCCGTTCACCATGAGCGCGTGTTGCTGGCGATCGAGCGACGCGACCCGGTGGGCGCACGGGCGGCGATGACCGAGCACCTGGTGGCGAGCGGTCATCAGGCTGTGGTGGCGCTCACCAGCAAAGGGTTCTGGAGCACTCCGACAGGATGATCCGCTTTCCCGATGGGGCCGGTCGTGCTCAACGCAGCACGAACGGGTCGCCCACCGGCGCGTCGTCGGTCTCGAACCAGATGCCCTTGGTCTGGGTGAACTCGCGCAGCCCGTCCAGACCGTTCTCGCGCCCGTAGCCGCTCAGCTTGGCGCCGCCGAACGGCACCGCGAAGTTGAGGGCGCGATAGGTGTTCACCCAGACGGTGCCGGCGTCGAGACGGTCGGCCACCCGGTGGGCGCGGCGCACGTCGTTTGTCCACACCCCGGCGGCGAGTCCGAAAGGTGTGTCGTTGGCGATCGCCAACGCCTCGTCATCATCGTCGAACCGGATCACCGCGAGCACCGGGCCGAACAGCTCGGTCTGGGCGATGGCCATCGAGTTGTCGACGCCGTCGAGCACGGTCGGGGGGTAGAACCAGCCCTCGTCGGGTCGGTCACCTGCCGGTCCGCCGCAGCGCACGGTCGCACCGTCGCGCACCGCCGCTTCGACCCTGCCGACGACCCCGTCGAGGATCTTGGTCTGCGACAGCGGGCCCATCTCGGTGTCGATCGACAGCGGGTCGCCCAGCTTGATCGACGCGGCCCGTGCCGCGATCCGCTCGGTGAGCTCGTCGGCCACGGATCGGTGCACGACGAGCCGGGACCCGGCGACGCAGGTCTGGCCTGCTGCCGCGAAGATGCCGGCGATGATGCCGTTCACCACGTTGGCCACGGTCACGTCCCCGAACACGATGTTGGCCGACTTGCCGCCCAACTCCAGCACCACCGGCTTCAGGCCGCTCGCCGCCCGGGTTGCCACGGCCCGTCCCGACTCCGGTCCACCGGTGAACACGACCTTGCGCACGTCGGGGTGGCCGACGAGGGCGTCGCCGACTTCGTTGCCGAGGCCGTTGACGATGTTGAGGCAGCCGTCGGGGAGCCCGGCCTGCTGCGCCAGCTCGCCGAGCCTCGACAACGAACCGGCGTTCACCTCTGGCGGCTTCACGACGACCGTGTTCCCCGCCGCTTACGCGGGCGCGAGACCCATCGAGCCGAGCAGCATCGGCGAGTTGAACGCAGGGATCACCGCGATCACGCCATAGGGCTCGCGCTTGGTGGAGATCTGCATCGTCGGCGAGTCGTGCGGGATGGTGGTTCCGTCGAGCTGGTAGGCGAGTGAGGCGTAGTAGTGGTACCAGTTGCGCAGACCCATGATCTGACCCGTGGTCTCACGGATCACCTTGCCCGCATCGCGAGCCTCGAGCGTGGCCAGTTCGTCGGCGTTGTCGAAGATCAAGTCGCCGAGCCGCCACAGGATGGCGGCTCGCGTCGATGGCCCGGTGCGACGCCAGCCGGCGAACGCTCGCTTGGCAGCGGCGACTGCTTCGGTCGCGTCGTCAGCGGTGCCCCTGGCCACGAGCGCCCACGGTTGGGCGGTGGCGGGGTCGTACGACTCGATCGTCTGCGAGCCGGCGCCTGGCCGCCGCCCGCCGTCGATCCAGTGCTGATGAACCTGCATGCGTTGAACCCTCCTGACCGTCGGATGATAGTTTATCTTTGATCAAAGATCGGTCGAGGGTGATTGGTTGGTAGGAGCGATGGAGCGATGGATTTCGGGATCGATGAGGAGTTCGACAGCATCCGTACCGAGGTGCGCCGGCTGTGCGACAAGTTCGGCAACGAGTACTGGCGCAGCCTCGAGCCCGACAAGTACCCCGAGGCCTTCGTCGACGAGCTCACCCGCCAAGGCTGGCTCGGTGCGCTGATCCCCGAGGAGTACGGCGGTGGCGGGTTGTCGCTCGCCGGTGCCTGCGTGATCCTCGAGGAGATCGCCGCGTCCGGCGGCAACCCTTCGGCGTGTCACGCCCAGATGTACATCATGGGCACCGTCGTCCGGCACGGCACCGACGAGCAGAAGCAGCGATACCTGCCCTCGATCGCATCGGGTCACCTTCGGCTGCAGGCGTTCGGGGTGACCGAACCCGTCGCCGGTTCGGAGACGGCGCGGATCCGCACCAGGGCAGAGCGTGTCGGCGACGGTTGGGTGATCAACGGCCAGAAGATCTGGACGTCGCGCGCCCTGTACTCCGATCTGATGATCGTGCTCGCCCGAACGACGCCGTACGAAGACGTGGTGAAGAAGACCGACGGCATGTCGGTGTTCCTGGTCGACCTTCGCGATGCTGCCGGCATCACCATCCGGTCGATTCCGACGATGATGAACCACAACACCACCGAGGTGTTCTTCGATGACGTCCACGTGCCGGCCGATGCGCTCGTGGGGGTCGAGGGGATGGGGTTCCGGCACATCCTCGACGGGATGAACGCCGAGCGGATCCTCATCGCCTCGGAGTGCATCGGCGACGGTCGGTTCTTCCTCGATCGTGCCGTCGAGTACGCCGGCACCCGCCATGTGTTCGATCGTCCGATCGGCGCCAACCAGGGCGTGCAGTTCCCACTGGCTCGCGCCTATGCCTCCCTCAGCGCGGCCGATCTGATGCGCAAGAAGGCGGCTGCCCTTTTCGACGGGGGACGACCGTGTGGCACCGAGGCGAACACGGCGAAGTTCCTCGCCTCGGAGGCTTCGTGGGCGGCGGCGAACGCCTGCATGGACACCCACGGCGGCTTCGGCTTCGCGGTCGAGTACGACGTCGAGCGCAAGTTCCGCGAAACACGCCTCTATCAAGTTGCGCCGATTGCCAACAACCTCGTGCTCGCGTACCTCGGCCAGCACGTGCTCGGCCTGCCGCGCAGCTACTGATTCCGAAGGGAACCGCAAGATGACACCAGGGAGCATCAGTCCTGCCGTCGAAGCCCAGCTAGCGCACATCGCCGCATCGATCGCCGAGCACCGGATCCACACGGTCGAGGTCGGCGTGCCCGACACCTACGGGCACCTTCGCGGCAAGCGCGTGCCGGCGGAGCGATTCCTGTCGAGCGTCGCCGTCGGTGGCTTGAACATCGCCGATGCGATCTTCGTTTTCGACGTGCAGTGCGAGATCGTCGACTCGCCGATCATCAACATGGGTACCGGTTTTCTCGACATGCACCTGTCACCCGATCTCGGTACGTTTCGGCTGCTGCCCCATCGTCCCGGGTACGCGATCGTGATGGCCGACGCCTTCGACGAGCACGGCGCACCTCATCAGCTCGCACCACGTGGCGTGCTCGCCAGGCAGGTCGAACGGGTCGCCGCGCTCGGGTTCGACCCCGTCGTGGCAACCGAGCTCGAGTGCTACATCTCCACGCCCGACTGGCAGCCGATCCAGCACCACGTCCAGTACAGCTCGCTCACCGATGCTGTAGGCCTGGAGACGATGGTGGCCGACATGCGTCATGCGCTGCTGGGTGCCGGCATCCCGCTGGAGTCGTCGAACCCCGAGTACGGGCCCGGCCAGCTGGAGATCAACTTCGGCCCTTCCGACCCGGTGACCGCAGCCGACAACACCGTTCTGTTCAAGTCGATCGTGAAGCAGGTCGCCGTGCACCACGGCGCTCGCGCCACGTTCATGCCCAAGCCGCTCTCGGGGCAGAGCGGATCGGGCATGCACATCCACACCAGTCTCGGACGCGGTGGAGTGAACCAGTTCGGCGCCGGTCCCGACGGGCACCCGAACGAGGCGATGGCGCGATGGACTGCCGGCCTGCTCGAGCATGCTTGTGCCTTTCAGCTCGTCGGCATCCCGACACCGAACGGGTATCGCCGGGTGCGGCCGTACACGTTCGCTCCCACCCATGTGCACTGGGGAGAGGACAATCGCAGCGTGCTCGCTCGACTCACGACCAACGCCGGGCCGGCCAACCGCATCGAGCTCCGGTCGGCTGGTGCCGACGCGAACCCTCACATCGCCATTGCCGCCGTGCTCGCTGCCGGTTGCGACGGCCTCGAGCGGTCGCTGGCGTTGCCGCCGAAGGCCGTCGGCGACATGTACGCGGAGCCGGGCGACTCGCCGGTGCTGCCGGCGACGATCACCGAAGCGATCGCCGCGTTCGCGTCGAGTGGCCTGGCGGCGTCGCTCGGCTCGGCCTTCCGCGAGAACTTCTTGGTGCTGGCAAGGTACGAGGAGGCAATCGCCGCCGGCCCGATGGCAGGCGATGCCGATGAGGTGACCGCGTGGGAGCGGGCACGGTACCTGGAGCACACCTGATGTCCGCCGCGACACCGCCGGTACCCACAGCGGCCGATCTCGCCGCTGTCGACATCGCCAGCCCCGAGGTGTACGAGAGGGGCATCCCGCACGAAGCGTTCAGGCTGCTCCGCCGGCACGACCCGGTGCACTGGCATCCGTGGGACTGGTCGGGCGGCGGGTTCTGGGCGGTCACCACCAAGGATGACCTCACCACGGTCACCCGCGACTGGGACACGTACACGAGTGAGCAGCACGTGAACCTCTGGGAGCTCTCCGCGGAGGCGCAAGAGGCGCGGCGGTCGCTGATCGAGACAGACGGCATCCCCCACACCCGCTTGCGGCGGTTGGTGACCGCACCGTTCACGTTGAGGCGGATGGCCGCCTACGAGGATGCGACCCGCGAGATCCTCGACGAGTTGCTCGACGAGCTGGTGGGCGCCGGGGAGATCGATCTCGTGCCGCTGCTGTCGGAGCCGTATCCGATCAGGGTGATCGTTTCGATCCTGGGCATCCCGCGCTCCGACGGGGACTTCCTCGTGCACCTCTCCAACCAGCTCGTCGAGGGCACCAGCAACCGCGAGGTCGACGCCACCGAGTACGGCAACACCACGCCACTCGAGCTGTTGCCGTTCAACAGCCCGGCAGCTCACGCGCTGTTCGAGTTCGGGCGCAAGCTCGGTGCCGAGCGCCGCGCCGCGCCCGGCGATGATCTGGTGTCGAAGCTGATCACGGCCGAGATCGACGGCGACCAACTCACCGACGCCGAGTTCTGCAACTTCTTCCAGCTGCTGGTGTTCGCCGGCAACGAGACAACCCGCACCGCGATCTCCAACGGTCTGCTTGCGTTCATGCAGAACGAGGGCCAGCTCGCCGCGCTCAGGGCCGATCCGGCACTGATCCCGCAGGCCGTCGAGGAGGTCATCCGCTACGCGACGCCTGTGCTGCACATGCGTCGCACGGCGACCAGGGACACCGAGCTGCATGGCGTCAACATCGCCGCCGGCGACAAGGTCGTCATCTGGTACGCCTCGGCGAACTTCGACGAGGCGGCGTTCCCGGCGCCACTGGCGTTCGACGTCAGCCGGCCGCTGAAGCCGGAACACGTCGCCTTCGGGGCGTTCGGCCCGCATCACTGCCTTGGCGCACCCCTGGCCCGGCTCGAGATCAGGCTGCTGCTCGAGCAACTCGTCCGGCGCAACATCGAGGTCGAGCAGTCGGGGCCGGTCGTGCGGGTGCGTTCGAACTTCGTGAACGGCGTGCTGTCCCTGCCGTGCCGGTTCACCGCGGTGTGATGTCGCTCGCCCGCTCGTTCCTCTACGTGCCGGGCGATCGTCCCGACCGACTGCTCAAGGCCTTCGCGTCAGCAGCCGACGCGGTGATCGTCGATCTGGAAGATGCCGTGAAGCACGGGGCCAAGCCCGCCGCGCGCGAGACCGTGCGCGAGATCGCGGCCGATCGCCCTGGCTCGGCCGAGCTGTGGGTGCGGATCAACTCAGGTGACGAAGGTCTGGTCGATCTCCAGGCTCTCGACGGGATGACGCACATCGATGGGATCGTTCTGGCGAAGTGCGAGTCCACGGCATGGCTCGATCGTGTCGTCGACGTGGTGCGCCACGATGTGGCTCTGTCACCGCTGATCGAGACCGCTCGGGCGCTGCGCGATCTCGATCAGGTCGCGGCGCATCCCCGCGTGTCGCGATGTCACCTCGGCGAGGTCGATCTGATGGCAGACCTCGGCGGTCGGCTGCCTGGAGGGCGGGGGTTGCTCGATGCCGCGCGGGTCTCGCTGGTGGTTGCTTCGGCTGCGGCCGGCATCGATCCACCGGTCGGCGGAGTGCACCTGGAGCTCGACGATCTCGATGGGCTGGGCGCCTCCTCGGCGACCCTGGCCGATCTGGGCTTCGGTGGTCGAGCGATCGTGCATCCCTCGCACTGCCCGGCGGTGAACCGTTCGTTCACGCCGAGCGACGCGGAGCTCGCCTGGGCCGCCGACGTGCTGGCCCGCTGGTCGTCCACCGCCGCCGGCGCGCTCCGCGCCGCCGACGGCTCGATGATCGACGAAGCCGTCGTCCGCCGAGCCCGCCGCCTGACCGGCACCTGACTGGAGGCGGCAACGTTTCGCTCGGCGGCGGACAGGCCGAGACGGCGGAGATCGTCGCCAACCTGGTCGTCGCGCTGCGATGGCGAGCCGAACCGCGCGGCATCGACGTCGACCCGAAACGCCGGCCGGTCATCGAAATCGACAGCCGAGGTTTCGAGACGACATGCAGGGGCAGGGGTGTTTCATCACCGTGGGTGGGTGTCGGTGGTGTTGTGGGGGTTGTTCTTGCCGGTGGCTTGATGGCGTTCGCACGGCCGGTGGGCAAGGGTTGAAGCACGCCGAGGAGTTGGGGGTCTGAGCATGAAGAGCCGTTGGGGTCGCGTTGTGTTGTTGCCGTTGTTGGTCGTGGCCTTGGTGGGTGTCGATGTGCCGTTGGTGCCGGCGCGTTATGTGTCTGTGGTTGCGGCCGGTGAGGTCGCTGGTCCGGTTGGGGATCCGCCGTCGGCGCCTTCGCCGGTGGGGACGGGCGGGGGTGACGGGTCGACGGCGGGGCGGGGTCCGGTGTTGGTGGCGTTTGATCCGCCGGTGGTGGCGCAGGTTCCGACGGGTGCGGTTGCCCGGGTCGGGTTGCCGGTTGCGGCGCCGGGGTCGTCGGTGTCGCCGTTGCCGGTGGTGCCGGACAAGTCGGTGTCGCCGGTGTCGGTGGGGTTCGATCCTGTGGGTTCGGTTGAGGTGGTCGGCAGGCGCGGCGAGTTCTGGTCGGAGTACCGGAATCCTGATGGGTCGACAGTGGTGCGTCTGTCGTCGTTGCCGGTCAATTTTCAGGATCGGGCGGGTAGGTGGCAGCAGATCGATAATCGGGTGGTGGCCGATCGTGTCGGTGGTTTGGTGAACGTCGCGAACGGCTGGCAGGTGTCGTTCAGGGCGATGACTGATGGTGGGGTGTCGTTCGATACGCCGGATGGTCCGGTCAGGTTTTGGGCGGAGGGGGCGTCGTCGGTGTTGCCGGTGGTGGAGCCTGATGGGGTGTCGGTGCGCTATGTGGATGT
>CXWL01110504.1_pt1 | contig 18751 bp, 17 predicted proteins | sample 590931 | NCBI WGS metagenome assembly CXWL01 (sample SAMEA3498368, study PRJEB10139) | groundwater metagenome | biome: water well; material: biofilm material | place: Germany | collected 2015-04-27 | reverse complement strand
GATGGAAACGGACACAGCTTAAATTCGCTGAAAAATTGTCTTGACCGATGGGTCCACTTTACAATGCCGACAAATAACACGCAGAAACCGCGTCCTCAAATGTAAAGCCTGCACCCCCGCATAGAAATTCCGAAGAGCAAAAGAGGATGATCATAGCTCAACATTGGGATCGTTTTCGTAGCAACAGAAAACTATCGGTCCACGGCGATCGGGATCGGCCGCGCCGCATGATCGCCGAGCATGGCCGCATCGGGTGCGGGGTCAGATACCGTCTTGAAGGACAAACCGCTTTGATCGAAATTTACGTCGAAAGGCTTGGCGGTCCGGAACAGAGCTTTTGCCAGCCTCGGCCATGTCTGAAAAAAAGCGAACCAATCTGTTACTGTGTGATTAATCTCTGAATAACCCAACTTCGATACCTTTTCGGTACCCCCATGGATCTACGCCACTTACGCTATTTCATCGCCGTCGCCGAAGAACTGCATTTCACTAAAGCCGCCGAGCGGCTGCACATCGCCCAGCCTCCCCTCAGCAAGCAAATACGTCAACTGGAAGCTGAAATGGGCGTCACCTTGTTACAGCGGACCAATCGCCACATCGAGCTGACCGATGCAGGGCGCGTTTTTCTCGAAAAGGCCAAGCAGATATTATTGGCGACCAGCTCCGCCGTAACGGAAACGCAGCGCACCCAGCGCGGCGAAATCGGCAAGCTGGCGGTCGGCTTTTTTGAACATACCTCGTACACCCTGCTTCCCCCCATCCTGCGGGCATATCGGCAACGCTATCCGACGGTCGATGTACAGCTGCGCTGGTTTCCCGTCATCGAACAGGTCAATGCACTGGAACGTGGCGATGTAGACATTTCGTTCATCAGGCCGGTCGCGAAATTCGACGATATTGCAAGCGAGACGCTCCTGAAGGAACGATTTGTGTTGGCTTTACCGAGCGATCACCGCCTGGCCAGCGCCGACGCAGTAAACCTCAAAGATTGTGCCGAGGAGCGGTTTATCGTCTATACCCAGCGGCTGGCACCGGACTTTTACGCGATGATTTCCCGGCTCTGCGCAGTCGCCGGTTTCGTTCCTCAAATTGCACTGGAAGTGGGCCAGGTATATACCACGCTCGGCCTGGTCAGTTCGGGCGCCGGCATTGCCTTTGTCCCGGAATCGGTGCAACGGGTCCGCTTCGAGAACGTCACCTACAAGCCATTGAAAGGCAGGCAGCCCAAAATAGAAGTGCTGCTTGCCTGGAAACAGTCCAATCCGTCGACGCTGGTGACTGCGTTCGTGGAGACCGCCAAACGCGCGGTAGCCGCCACGTTTCCCGAAAAAATCTGAGTACCGATCTTGCGGCTGAGCGCCGCAAGGAAGGCTAGGTGGCCGCTCGCGTCTGCTCTCCATTCACCAGACGCAGCAGCCCGAGCGGATTCGCGTTCTTCAGCACCGGCGGCAGCAACTCGTCCGGATAATTCTGGAAGCAGACCGGCCGCAGGAATCGGTCGATGGCGGCACTGCCGACCGACGTTCCGCGCGCGTCGGAGGTCGCCGGATACGGTCCGCCGTGCACCATTGCATCGCATACTTCCAGGCCGGTCGGAAAGCCGTTGATCAACAAACGCCCTACCCTCTCCTCGAGGCAGGACACTAGCTCTTGCTGTTCGAGCAGGTCGGCGCGCTCGCCCAATACGGTGGCCGTGAGATGCCCGCGCATGCCGCGCGCAAAATCGAGCAGTTCGGCGTGGCTGCCGACTTCGACCACCACGGTCGCCGGGCCGAACATTTCGTCTTCCAGCGGGGCGGACGGGTCCGCCAACAAGGACGGATCGCCCTGGAACAGGTACGGCGCGGCCTGATGCGGACCCGCCTCGGCAGTGACCAGCACCCGGACGCCATCGAGCTCACTCATCCGCCGGGTGGCGGCCTGGTAGTTCCCAAGCACAGCCGCGTTGAGCATGATCTGCGGCGCATGTGCGGCAAACGCTGTCCGGAGGCGCTCGAGGAACAGGGTGAATTGCGGCGAACGCACGCCGATCACGATGCCCGGATTGGTACAGAGCTGGCCGCATCCCATGTTGACCGAGGCCGCCAGTTCGGTAGCGATCGACGCCCCGCGTTGCTCGAGCACTTGCGGCAAAATGAAAATCGGATTGACGCTGGACATCTCGGCAAACACCGGAATCGGCTCGGCACGTGCGGCGGCCAGGTCGCACAAAGCGCGGCCGCCCTTGAGCGAACCGGTGAACCCCACGGCCTTGATGCCGCGCGCCTGAACCAGCTGCTTGCCGACGCGGTCGCCATAGATCATGTTGAACACGCCAGCCGGCATGGCGCAGCGCTTGACCGCGCGTTCGATCGCATCGGCCACGATTTCGGACGTCACCAGGTGGCCGGCGTGCGCCTTGACCACCACCGGGCAGCCGGCCGCAAGTGCGGCGGCGGTATCGCCGCCGGCGACCGAAAACGCCAGCGGGAAGTTGCTGGCGCCGAACACCGCCACAGGGCCGATGCCAATCTTGTACTGGCGGACGTCCGGACGCGGCATCGGCTGGCGCTCGGGCAAGGCGAGATCGACGCGGGCGCCGTAAAAATCGCCGCGCCGCAACACCTTGCCAAACAGCCGCAGCTGGTTGCTGGTGCGAGCGCGTTCGCCCAGCAGCCGCGCGGCCGGCAATCCGGTCTCGCGCATCGTATCGGGGAGGAAGTCTTCGCCAAGCGCCTCCAGCTCTTCGGCGATGGTGTCGAGAAAATCGGCGCGGGTTGCCGCCGGCAACTGGCGATATTCAGCAAAAGCCGCCTCGGCGGCGGCTACCGCGGCGTCGATCTCAGCCTCGGTGGCCTCGTAAAAAGGCAGCGGATGCGCCTCGCCCCCCGCCGCTGACAGACTGCGCTGCGTGATCGAGCCTTCGCCGCTGCGCCGGCCGCCGATGTAATTGTGTCCGAGAATGGAAATTACCATGTTATCAATCCTTAGCTATGTGAATAAGGGCCCGGCACCAGGCCGAACCGCTTGAATGCGCCTGGGGTCTATCGTGCCCGCGCCAGTTCGCGCGCGAGTTGGGGCACAACTTCAAACAAGTCGCCGACGATGCCGTAGTCGGCGACCGCGAAGATCGGCGCTTCCGGGTCCTTGTTGATTGCGACGATCACCTTCGAGTCCTTCATCCCGGCCAGGTGCTGGATCGCACCCGAAATGCCGACCGCGATGTACAGCTGCGGCGCGACGATCTTGCCGGTCTGGCCTATTTGCCAGTCGTTCGGCGCGTAGCCGGCATCGACTGCGGCGCGCGAGGCGCCGATGGCGGCGCCAAGTTGGTCGGCCAATGGCTCGAGCATCTTGAAATTGTCGCCCGAACCGATGCCGCGGCCGCCGGCAACGATCACGCCGGCAGCGGTCAGTTCAGGCCNNGTTCAGGCCGATCCGATGCCGCCAGCTCGCGCGAAACGAAGGCGCTGTTGCCGCTGCCAGCGACCGCAAGCGCCGGATCCACCGCTGCGGCGCCGCCGCCGGCAGCCGCGGCGAAGGCCGTCGTGCGCACTGTGATGACCTTGATCGCGTCGGCCGATTGCACGGTCGCGATCGCGTTGCCGGCGTAGATCGGGCGCTCGAACGTATCGGGCGTCGCGACCCTGGTGATTTCGGATATCTGAGCAACGTCCAGCGTGGCGGCCACGCGCGGTGCGATATTTTTTCCGTATGCGCTAGCCGGCGCCAGGATGTGCGTATAGCCGCCGGCCAGCGCAACGACCTGCGCGGCGACGTTTTCTGCCAGACCATCGGCAAATTGCGGGGCATCGGCCACCAGTACCCGGGACACACCGGCAATCCCGGCAGCGGCGCCAGCGGCGGGCCCGCACTGATGGCCGGCGACAAGGACGTGAACTTCGCCCGCGCACTCAAGGGCGGCGGTGACGGTGTTCAGAGAGCTTGCTTTTAACGAAATATTGTCGTGTTCGGCAATGACGAGTGCAGCCATGATGTTTTCCTGTTGATGTGGGGAGCGATCAGATCATCTTCGTTTCGTTGCGGAGCCTGGCGACTAGTTCCGCCGCATCGGCGACCTTGATACCGGCGCAACGGCTTGCCGGCTCGACGACCTTCAAGGTTTGCAGGCGCGGCGTCACATCGACACCGAGATCGGCCGGGCGCACCACGACGAGCGGCTTCTTTTTCGCCTTCATAATGTTCGGCAGCGTCACGTAGCGCGGTTCGTTCAGGCGCAGGTCGGTACTGACCAGCGCCGGCAAAGTGAGCGACAGCGTCTCCCTGCCGCCGTCGACTTCCCGCGTGACAATCGCCTTGCCGCCGTCGATCACCAGCCGGGACGCAAAGGTCGCTTGCGGCCAGCCGAGCAGCGCCGCAAGCATCTGCCCGGTCTGGTTGCAATCGTCGTCGATCGCCTGCTTGCCGAGGACGACCAGCTGGGCCTGCTCGCGTTCCGCCAGCTCTTTGAACAGCTTGGCAACGGCCAGCGGTTGCAACTCGGCATCGGTCTCGACCAGGATGGCGCGGTCCGCGCCGATCGCCAGCGCGGTGCGCAGGGTTTCCTGGCATTGCGCCACGCCGCACGAGACGGCAATCACTTCGCCCACCTTGCCGGCCTCCTTGAGGCGCACGGCTTCCTCGACGGCGATTTCATCGAACGGGTTCATCGACATCTTGACGTTGGCGATATCGACGCCCGAGCCGTCGGGCTTGACGCGCACCTTGACGTTGTAGTCGACCACCCTTTTAACGGGAACCATGACGTGCATATCTTTCCTTCCTTATCAAATGGATTCAGCGCTTTCAGCTGCCATGCGCAACGCTGGCGCGCCGCTGCCGGCCGGCGCGGGCGCCCTGTTGCGGCGTGCCGCCAGCCAGGCCGATAACTCGCCGACGATGCCGCGGCGAAATGCCAGGACACAGACGATGAAGATGAAGCCGGTTGCAATAGTGACCGACTCGCCGATGCTTCGGAACCATTCGACGCCGCTCACCACCGCAAGCCAATTGCCAACGTCTCCCAGCTTGTTTTCCACCGCAATGATCACGATGGCGCCGACCACCGGACCGGCAATGGTGCCGAGGCCGCCTACCAGCGTCATCAACACCACCGTGCCCGACATCGCCCAATGAACGTCGGTCAGGGTTTCGAAGCCGAGCACCGCGGCCTTCATGCCGCCGGCCAGGCCGGACAGCGCCGCCGAGAGCACAAAGGCCAGCAGCTTGTAGCGGTCGACGTCGTAGCCAAGCGAGATCGCGCGCGGCTCGTTTTCCTTCACCGCTTTGAGCACCTGCCCGAACGGCGAATGGATGATGCGGATGATGAAGGCAAATCCACCTGCGGCAATCGCAAGCACTACATAGTAGAGCGTCATGTCATCGGCCAGGTCGAACAGGCCGATCAGGCGTCCGCGCGGCACACCCTGTAGCCCGTCTTCGCCGCCGGTAAAAGGCGCCTGGGAAAATCCGAAAAACAACATTTGCGCGAGCGCCAGGGTAATCATGGTGAAATAGATGCCCTGGCGCCGGATGGCCAGGGCGCCCATCACCAGTCCGATCGCGGCGGCCATGGCCACGCCCAACAGCAGGCCGATTTCAAATGGCATCCCCCACCGTTTCAGCGCGTGGGCAGTGATGTAGCCGGCCCCGCCGAAAAAGGCGGCATGGCCGAACGACAGCAGGCCGGTAAAGCCGATCAGCAAGTTGAAGGCGCACGCAAACAAGGCGAAGCACAGCAGTTTCATCAAAAACACCGGGTAAAATACCGCCGGCGCCACCAGCGCAATCGCCAGCGCGAGTGCATATCCGACTTTCTTGTTCATGGCTGTCATCCTGGTCATTTTTCTTTACCGAACAAACCGGCCGGGCGCAGCATCAGGACGATCGCCATGATGATGAAGACCACGGTTGCGGACACCTCCGGGTAGAACACCCGTGTCATTCCTTCGATCACGCCGAGCGCCAGTCCGGTGAGCACCGAGCCGATGATCGAACCCATGCCGCCGATGACCACCACGGCGAACACGACGATGATCAGATTCGATCCCATCAGCGGAGAAACCTGGATCACCGGGGCCGCCAGCACACCGGCGAACGCTGCCAGCGCTCCGCCGAAGCCGTACGTCAGCGTCACCAGCAGCGGCACATTGACGCCGAACGCGGCAACCAGGCGCGGGTTTTCCGTCCCAGCGCGCAGATACGCGCCGAGCCGTGTTTTTTCGATGACGAACCAGGTCGAAAAGCACACCAGCAGCGAAGCGAACACCACCCAGGCGCGATAGTTGGGCAACACCATGAACCCCAGGTCGGTCGCGCCGGCCAGTTGCTGCGGCACCGAGAACGGCTGCCCGGAGACGCCGTACGCAGAACGGAACAGCCCTTCGGCCATCAGCGTGATGCCGAACGTGAGCAGCAATCCATACAGGTGATCGAGCTTGTAGAGACGGTGCAGCATGGTTTTCTCGATGACGATCGAGAACGCGCCGACCACCAGCGGCGCCAGCATCAGCATGAGCCAGTAATTGAGGCCCAGGTAGCTCAGGCCCATCCAGGCCAGGAAGGCGCCCATCATGTACAGCGTGCCGTGACAAAAATTGATGACGTTGAGCAGGCCGAAAATCACCGCCAGGCCCAGCGATAACATCGCGTAGAACGAACCGTTGACGAGTCCCAGCAACAGCTGGCTCAACATCGCTTGCAGGGGAATGCCGAAAATTTCCATAGGGTCTATAGCGGTAAGGTAATAAAGGCCAGGGCGGCGCTCAGCGGCGGCTGTCGCCGCTGAGCACGAACTACCTTACTTCCACAGCACGCATTTGGAATCGGCCTTGGAGGTATACGCCTGCTCGCCCGGAATGGTCTGGATCACCTTGTAGTAATCCCACGCATACTTCGATTCGGCCGGGGTTTTCACTTGCATCAGGTACATGTCGTGCACCATGCGCCCGTCTGGACGGATGACGCCGCCTTTGGCGAACATGTCGTTGATCGGCGTCTTTTTCATCTGAGCCATGGTCTTGTCGGCGTCATCGGTGCCGATCGCCTTGACCGCGTTCAGGTAATGCAGGGTCGCCGAATAATCGCCTGCCTGCAGCATCGTCGGCATCTTCTTCATCTTGTCGAAGTAGCGCCGGCCCCACTTGCGGGTCTCGTCGTTCCGGTCCCAGTACCAGCCGTCGGTGAAGAACATGCCCTGCGTCAGGTTCAGTCCGAGCGAATGCACGTCGGTGATGAACATCAGCATGCCGGCCAGCTTCATGGTCTTGGTCACGCCGAATTCATTGGCAGCCTTGATCGCATTGATAGTATCGCCGCCGGCGTTGGCCAGGCCCAGGATCTGCGCTTTCGATGCCTGTGCCTGCAACAGGAAGGACGAAAAGTCCGATGCCGACAGCGGATGGCGCGCCGCGCCCGCCACGGTGCCGCCGTTGGCCTTGACCACTTCCGAGGTGTCCTTCTCCAGCGAGTGGCCGAAGGCGTAATCGGCGGTCAAGAAATACCAGCTCTTACCCCCCTGCTTGACGATGGCGCCACCGGTGCCCTTGGCCAGCGCAACCGTGTCGTACACGTAGTGCACCGTATTCGGGGAGCAGTCTTCGTTGGTCAGACGCGACGAGGCCGAACCGATCGAGATGAAGGTTTTCTTCTTCTCTTGCGCGACCTTGGCGATCGCCAGGTTGACCGAAGAGTTGCTGCCGCCGAGGATCACGTCCACGCCTTGCTGGTCGAACCATTCGCGCGCCTTGCTGGCACCGGTGTCGGCCTTGTTCTGGTGATCGGCAACGATGAACTCGATCTTCTTGCCAAGCAGCGTGGGACCGAAGTCGGCGAGTGCCATCTTGACCGCTTCGGCACCGCCAGGCCCATCGATGTCGGCATACACGCCCGACATATCGGTGAGCATACCGATTTTCACGACGTTACCCGAAATCTGAGCCTGGGCGACCGTGCCGTATCCTGCCATTGCAAATGCCGATGCCACGGCCAGGGTGCTGCATTTTATTGTTTTCATAGCGTCTCCAATTGAATTGCACTCGTAAAGAACCAAACTACACACCTAATAATTCATGCAGCACGGGCGTCTTCGCGGCGAGTTCGGATGCGGCGAACGATTCCACGATCTGGCCGTGCTCCATCACATAGAACCGGTCCGCCAGGGGCGCCGCGAAGCGGAAATTCTGTTCAACCATCACGATCGTGTAGCCGCGCGCTTTCAGCGCCTCGATCATCCGGCCCAGCGCCTGCACGATGACCGGCGCCAGCCCTTCGGATATTTCGTCGAGCAGCAGCAGGCGCGCGCCGGTGCGCAGGATGCGCGCCACGGCAAGCATCTGCTGCTCGCCGCCGGACAAGCGGGTTCCCTGGCTGGTGCGGCGCTCCTTCAGGTTCGGGAACAGCGCATACACCTGCTCCACCGACATCCCGCTGTCGGTCTTGGACACCGGCGGCGGCAGCAACAGGTTTTCTTCGGTGGACAAGGAGGAAAAAATGCCGCGTTCTTCAGGGCAGTAGCCGACACCCAGGTGCGCGATCCGGTGCGTCGGCAGACCAATGGCCTCCACCCCGTTGATCTTGATCGAGCCGGTGCGGGTACCGGTCAGGCCCATGATGGCGCGCAGTGTCGTGGTCCGTCCGGAACCGTTTCGCCCGAGCAAGGTCACCACCTCGCCCGGCTGCACCACGAGGTTGACGTCGTGCAGGATGTGGGACTCGCCATACCAGGCGCGCAGTCCAGCGATTTCAAGCGCGGGCGTAGCCATCAGTGCGCTCCTTCCAGCAGGGCTGGGCTGGTGCCCATGTAAGCCTCCATCACTTGCGGATTGGCGGACACCTCGGGGTACGTTCCTTCGGCCAGCATGGCGCCGCGCTGCAGCACCGAGATGCGGTCGCAGATTCCCGACACCACGCCCATGTTGTGCTCCACCATCAGGATGGTGCGGCCCGCCGATATTTTCTTGATCAGTTGGGTAACCCGGTGGACGTCTTCGTGCCCCATCCCCTGGGTCGGCTCATCGAGCAGCATCAGCTCAGGCTCCATGCCCAGCGTGGTGGCGATTTCCAGCGCGCGTTTCCTGCCGTACGGCAGGTCGGCGGCGATGCTGTCGGCGAAGCGATCCAGGTCGACCTGCTCCAGCAGTTCCATGGCCCGTTCGTCCAGCCTGGCGAGCGTGCGTTCGCTCTGCCAGAAACGGAACGAGGTGCCGAGCCCCCGCTGCAGGCCGATCCGGACGTTTTCCAGCACTGTCAGGTGAGGAAACACCGCGGAAATCTGAAACGAACGGATCACTCCTTGCCGTGCGATCTGCGCGGGCGTGGCGGCGGTGATGTCGCGTCCATTGAACAGGATCCGGCCGGCGCTGGGCACCAGGAATTTCGTCAGCAGGTTGAAGCAGGTGGTCTTGCCGGCGCCATTGGGGCCGATCAAGGCATGGATGTGCCCGCGCTGCACCTTCAGGTCGACCTTGTTGACCGCGGTGAAGCCCTTGAAGTCACGCGTCAACCCGATTGCTTCCAGCACCATTGGTGTCATTGTTTCTTCTCTCTTGATGTTGAGCACTGTCATGCCGCCGTCTCCGATGCGATGCCGGCCATTTCGCGCGCCAGTTCGCGCAAGCGGAACTTCTGAACTTTGCCGGTTGATGTCTTGCTGATCGGACCGATCAAAAACGTCCTGGGCACCTTGAAATGCGCCAGGTGCAGCCTGCAATGGGCGTTCAACTCCGCCGCGCTGGCCTGCGCGTCGGCGTGCAGTTCGACGAACGCGCAAGGCGTCTCGCCCCATTTCTGGTCCGGCTGGGCCACCACCGCCGCCGTGCGCACCGCGGGATGGCGGTACAGTGCATCCTCGACGTCGAGCGAGTTGATGTTCTCCCCGCCGGAAATGATCACGTCCTTGGAGCGGTCCCTGATCTTCAGGTAGCCGTCCGGCTGCAGCACTGCCAGGTCGCCCGAATGGAACCAGCCGCCGGCAAACGCCTCGTCCGTCGCAGCGCGGTTCTTCAGGTAGCCTTTCATCGTCATATTCCCGCGGAACATCACCTCGCCCACGGTGACGCCGTCGGCGGGGACCGGCAGCATGGTGTCCGGATCGAGCACCCGCACCGATTCCTGCGCGCTATAGCGCACGCCCTGCCTGGATTTGAGCTGCGCTGCCGCGGCCGGATCGAGCGCCTGCCAGCCATCCTGGGGAGCGCACACGACGGACGGGCCGTATACCTCGGTCAGGCCATAGATCTGCGTCACCTCGATGCCGCTGCGTTGCAGTGCTTCGATGACTGGCAGCGGCGCCGGCGCGCCGCCGATCAGTGCGTTGACCGGATGCTGGAACCGCCTCCCCTGGCGCTCGGCCGCTTCGGCCAGCATGGCGTGGACCGTCGGCGCGCCGCAGTAGTGCGTCACACCGTGTTCGGCGATCAACGCCAGTACCGTATCGGCGTCGAAGCGGCGCATGCAGATGCTGGTTCCGGCATTGAGCGCGATGGTCCAGGCGAATCCCCAGCCGTTGCAATGAAACAGTGGCAAGGTCCACAGGAACACCGCATGGCGCGCCATTTGCCAGTCCATCATGTTCGACACCGCGGTCAGGTAGGCGCCGCGGTGATGGTAGACGACGCCCTTGGGATTGCCGGTGGTGCCCGAGGTGTAGTTCAGGCAGATCGCCTGCCATTCGTCGTGCGGCTCATGCGCATCGGCCTCGAGCGCAGCGGCGTACTCCGCGCCGGAGGCGATGAAGGCTTCGTAGTCGATGGCGCCGAGGCGTTGTCCGCCCGGCCCTTGCGCGTCGTCGATATCGATCACCAGCGGCTTGTCGTCCATCAGCGCCAGCACGGCTTGCACCAGCGGCGCAAACTCGGTATCCGTGATCAGCACGCTGGCGGAGGCATGCTGCAGCATGAAGGCGAGCGTGGGTGGGTCCAGCCTGGTATTGAGCGTGTTGAGCACCGCGCCCGCCAGCGGCACCCCGAAATGCGCCTCGAGCATCTCCGGCGTGTTGGCCGCCATGACGGCCACCGTGTCGCCGCGCCCGATACCGCGCCGCTTCAGGGCAGCCGCCAGTTGCGCGCAGCGCCGGTAGCAGTCGCGCCACGTGTAGCGGCGGCTGCCGTAGACGATCGCGGCGCGGTCCGGATAGACCGCGGCGGTGCGTGCGATAAACGACACCGGCGACAGGGGAACGAAATTTGCCTCGTTGCGGCCCAGGTGCTCGTCGTAGTGATTAGTCTGCATGGTCAAAGCGTGGCTTGGCTGAGAAGGTTGCGGCAAACGCCGGCCTTAGCGCAGCACTCCCCGTGAAATGATGATGCGTTGAATTTCGGAGGTGCCTTCAACGATCTCGAGCACCTTGGCGTCGCCAAAGGCGCGCGCGACCGGATACTCGGCCATGATCCCGTTGCCGCCGTGGATCTGCACCGCCTGGTGTGCCGCTTCCATCGCCTTTTCGGTGGCGAACAGCTTGCCCATCGAAGCCTGGCGATCGAACGGCTGTCCCATGTCCTTCAGCGCAGCCGCGTCATACAGCATCAGGCGCGCCGCGTGCGCATGGGTCGCCATGTCGGCCACCTTGAACTGCAGCGCCTGGAAGCTGGCCAGCGTCTTGCCGAACGCCTTGCGGTCTTTCATGTAACTGACCGAACGCTCGAGCGAACCTTGCAGGATGCCCAGCGCCAGCGCGCCGATCAGGATGCGCCCGGTGCTGATCTGCGCCAGGGTCTGGCGCAGGCCGGCGCCCTGCTCGCCCAGCAGGTTATCGGCGGGGATCACGCAGTCGTCGAAGAACAGTTCATAGGTCGTCGATGCGCGCCAGCCGATCTTGTTCAGCTTGCGCCCCAGGCTGAAGCCGGCCACGCCGCTCGGAACGATGAAATTCGAGATCTCGTTCTTGCCGTCGGCGCGTGTCTCGGTGACCGCCGCGATCACGATCGGCCCGGTGATCTCGGTACCGGAATTGCTGATGAAGGTTTTCGAGCCGTTGATCACCCAGTTGCCGTCCACCAGCCTTGCGCGGGTCTGGATATTCGCGCTGTCGGAACCGGCGTTCGGTTCGGTCAGCGCGATGCAGGCGACCTGCTCGCCCGACAGGATCGGCGCCAGGTAGCGCTGCTTCTGCTGTTCCGAGCCGAAGTTGGCGAGCAGGCTTGCCACCGTCGAATTGGCCATGATGGAGACCGCGACCGCGCAATCGACGCGCGCGATTTCTTCCAGCACGATGGCAAAGGCCTGCCACTCGCCGCCGCCGCCGCCGTATGCTTCCGGATAGGGCAAACCGATGAACCCCAGGTCGCCGGCCTGCTTCCAGACCGAATAAGGAAACTCCTGCTCTTCCCACAGTTTTTCAGACAGCGGTGCGATTTCCTTTTCGGCGAAGCGGCGAACCGACTCGCGCACCATCTCGTGCTGCTCGTTTTTCCAATGTGGCATGTCGTGTCTCTCTTTAAAAGGAGTCTTCCAGAATTTGCAGGTAATCTGCGCGGGTGGGCAGGCGCGGATTGGTCAGGTGGCAGTGGTCCTTCATGGCCAGCTCGGCGATCGTTTCGAGCATGCTGCGCTGCAGGCCAATCTGGCTGAGCTTTTGCGGCAAGCCGAGGCGCTCGTTCAGGTCGGCGATGAAGGCGGCCGCGTCGCCGTCTTCGCCCAGGCCGCAGGCCTGCGCCAGCACCCGCATCTTGTCGCCGACGACAGACGCGTTGAAGCGCATCACCGCGGGCAGCAGGATCGCGTTCAGGGTGCCGTGGTGCAGCGACAGGCCGGGGACCGCACCGAGCGGATGAGACAAGGCATGCACCGCGCCCAGGCCCTTCTGGAACGCCAGCGCGCCTTCGGTGGCCGCCATCAGCATGTTCCATCGCGCTTCACTGTCTTTGCCGTCCTTGGTGGCGCGCTCGATATGCTTGACGGCGCGCCGCAGGCCGTCGAGGGCAATCGCCTCGGCCGGCGGGTTGAGGGCCGGAGCGAGGTAGGTTTCGATGCAATGGGCGACCGCATCCATGCCGGTGGCCGCCGTCAGGCCGGCCGGCAGTCCGAGCGTCAGCTCAGGGTCGCAGATGGCCAGCTTCGGCAGCAGGAAGGGACTGAGCAGGCCCAGTTTGCGGCCTTCCCGCATCACAATCACGCTGCCGCGCCCGACTTCGCTGCCGGTTCCGGCGGTGGTCGGAATCGCGATCAGCGGCGCCACGACGCTGGTGATCCTGGCCGAACCGCCCTCTACGGCAGCATACTGCTGCAGCGGACGCGGATGGGTGGCCAGCAGCGCCACCGCCTTCGCCAGGTCGATTGCCGATCCGCCACCGAGGCCGATGATGCCGTCGGCGCCGGCGCTCAGATACAGCTCGGTGGCCTGGTCGACCGCATCTTCGGTCGGATTGGACGGCGTGTCGTCGTAGACGATGAATTCGGTCGCGCCCAGTCCGGCGGTAACCATGTCCAGCAGGCCCGCGGCGCGCACGCCCTTGTCGGTGACGATCAGCGGGCGTTCGATTTTCAGCCTCTTGAGTTCGCCGGCCAGCACCTTGCGCGCGCCGGCGTCGAATTCGATGGTAGTCAGATAATTGATGGTTGCCATTTCTTCCTCTGTAAAGTGGGTGTAACTGGCGCTGTTGTTCGCTTACTCCATGAAGAGCGAAGCATCCATTTGCAGCAGCGGCTCGGCGATGCGCACCGGTTGAAAATTCATCAGGTCGAGCACTTGCGTCTGCAGGTCGATTCCGGGTGCGATCTCGGTCAGCACCAGGCCATCGGGTTCGACCGAGAACACCGCGCGCTCGGTGCAGATCTTGGCTTTCTGTCCGCGCTGCCGCATGTTGGCGCCGAGCGGATAGGTGATTTCGCGCACCGACTCGACGAACTTCTTGACCCGGCCTTCCTGCACGATCTCCAGCTTGCCGTCCGCCACCCGGATCTGCAGGCCGCCGGTGGTAAAGGCGCCGGTGAAGATCAGCTCTTTGGCGTTATGGGCGATGTCGATGAAGCCGCCCGGTCCCGGATTGGCGCTGCCGAAGCGGCTCACGTTGACGTTGCCTGCGCGGTCGAACTCGGCGAACGCCAGCGCTGCGCTGGGGCAGTTGCCGCCGTCGATGAAGTCGAACTGCGACGGCCCGTCGATCAGCGCTTCCGGATAGCGGTTGGCGGAGAATTCCCAGCCCCCCATGACCAGGCCGCCGAAGGGGCCGTGCTCGGTCGTGAAGTTGTAACGCTGCAGGCCGTTGTCCTTGAAATCGCCGCGCTCCGTCATCACGCCCGGGATGTCGGAGGACGCGCCGAATCCGAAAATCGTTACCACGCCAGGCCGGACATCGGCGGCGGCGCGGCGCGCAATGATCTTGTCGGCGTCGAGCGGCATGCGCACCCGCGGCGCGCCGTCGAACAGCTGGCCGCCGAGGAAGGCGTCGTCGTAGCGTATCCCGGTCGTCATCATCTGCTCCGGCGCCACCACCACCCGGTCGACCAGGTCGCCCGGAATGCGCACCGAATGCACCTGGCGAGCGCCGCGCGGCACGATCTTGCGCACTTGCGCAATGACGGTCCCGCCGCAGGCCTTGACGGCCAGCGCCAGCGCCAGCGCCGATGACACCAGCGGCTCGTCTTCGAAACTGAGATTGCCGTGTTCGTCCGCGCTGGTGGCGCGGATGATGCCGACGTTCAGCGGGAAGGTCGGGTAGTACAGGTATTCCTCGCCATCGAGCTCGATCACCCGCACCAGATCATCCAGCGCGCGCGGCGTGTATTTGCCGCCCTGCTGGCGCGGGTCGATGTAGCAACCCAGGCCGACCTTGGTGAAATAACCGGGACTGTGGCGCGCGACTTCCCTCAGCCAGTGCATGGTCGCGCCGATCGGCCAGCAGTAGGCTTCGACCAGGTTCTCGCGGATCAGGCGCATCATCTCCGGCCGCTTGCCGGTGGCAGGGTCGAGGGTATTGATGAAATTGCCGGACACGACACGCTTCATCATGCCCTCTTTCGCCACGTAATCCATGCCGCGGATGCCGAGCGCGTCGCCGGTGCTGACCGGGAAATAGAAGGTCAGGTCGCGCGGCTCGCTGGTCTCGTCAAACCGCTGGCTGAGGGTCTTCAGCAAATGGTCCGGGGTTAGCCAGCCGATCACACCGGCGCAGGCCACGGTCTGGCCGGACTGGATCAGCGAGACGGCTTCGCTCGCAGTGCATATTTTGCTCATATCGCTACTCGAAAAAAGTGGATCGGGACGGCCGCGTACGGAACGGTGCCGCTGGCGCCGGTCAGATCTGGAAATGGATGATGTGGGTCGACACGCACACCGTCTCGCCGTGCTGGTTGGTCAGGACCGCGTCCGCCCACAAGCGCTTTTTCGCATCGTCGGCGCGCACGATCTTGTACGACACCAGCAAGGTGTCGCCGATGTGGACCGGCAGCACGAAGCGGGTGCGGTCGTAGCCGTACGAGACCGCGGGGCGGCCCACCATGTCGAGGTATTTGGTGACCGCGCCCGAGATGTAGCCGACCATCATCGAGCCCTGCGCGACACGGCCGCCGAGGCCGTGCTTTTGTGCGTAGACCTCGTCCGTATGGTTCGGATGGATGTCTCCCGTGATGCCGCCGAACGCGTACACGTCGTACTCGCCCACGGTGCGCGTGTACCTGACTTCGGTGCCGATCAGGGTAGAGACCGGGCCTTCATGAACTTCCTTCTGGAATGCCATGCTGTTTCCTTTCAAGGTTTGCGGCGGCTGCCGCTCAGATTTTTTCGGGTGCCAGATCGCCGGATAGGGCCAGCAAAGCTTCCAACAGGAAGTAGTCGCCCCAGATAAGCTCGTGTTCGGTCGCAACGCCATTGCGCTTGTTGAAGCAGCCTTGCGTCAGAATTCCGGGCTGGCGCGTATCCGCAGCCGTCACCGGCGTCAGATATTGCGCCGTGAGGGTGGCCACAGTCGCTTCGGCGGCCTCCTGGTAGGCGGAGCGGCGCTCCGGTATCAGGCGGGAAAGCTTCAGCAGGCTGGCCGCGGCAATCGCCGACGCTGAGGTGTCGCGATTGGTGTTGGGGATGGCGGTGTCATCGAAGTCCCAATAGGCGACGTGGTCGGCCGGCATGTGCGAAAGCCACCAGTCGCTCACCAGCATGGCCACCGGAGCGAGCTCGTCGGCGCCACGCTCGATGGCCTGGGCCAGGCCGACCATGCACCAGGCTTGCGCCCTCGCCCATGTGCTATCGGAATGAAATCCCTTGTGGGTGTAGCGCCGGGTCAGGCTGCCATTCTGCGGATCGAACGACGCCGACTGGCATACCGAGCCGTCGTCGCGCACGCACAGGGCGATATGTTGTTTGACATGCGACAGGCCGATGCGGTAGGCGTCGGAGCCGGGCCCTTCGCCAAGCAGGAGCGCAGTGGTGCCGGGCAGCGCATCGATGTTGGCTTCGTTCGAGCCGGTGTTGGAGGCTTCCTCCGCCTCGGAACCAAGCGGGATCAGGCCGGCCGCTGGGTTGTACATGTCGACCAGGCCGCGCATGCCGCTCTCGCACAGCTCCTGCGCCACCGGATCGTCAAAAAACTCCACGCCGAGTCCGGCGCCGTACCAGAACAGGAAACCTTTGAATACCGACTTGGATTCGGCGCGCGGCGCCAGCCGGGCGGCCCACTCGCGCGCGCTGTCGCGGTAGCGTTCCTCTCCGGTACGCAAGGCCGCGAGCCACAGCAGGCCGCACCAGAAGCCGCCGGTCCAATCGCCTGCCGGGCTGCGCTGCCAGATACCGTCCGTCGTGTCCGCGTAGTGCGGGAAGCCGGCACCTGGCTGCGCCAGGGTTGTGTCTATCCTTTGCAGGATCCGGGCGACTGCCTGGTCCATATCCAATTTATGCAATTTCTCGTCTCCTCAAGTTTGAGCCGTTGTGGCGGTCTGTCTGTCTGCGCAGGTTTGAAACCATGGTAAGAGTTGAAGTAGTGCCAGTCCAATATCTTATTTGCCACGGCTCGATACCTTTTGGGTCTGATGAAATGGATCGCTTCGGCTGGCTGGCCCTTAAGTCCCGTGCAGCCCGCATTGCGCCGGAAACAGAAAAACGAAAGCAAAAAAACAGCCCACGCAGCGGTGGGCTATTTTTTTCGGTTGAAATGGGAAATTGTTACCAGTGCCGTGCGCGCCAAAGCCGCGCATGCTCAAATCCTGCGAATCCAATACCAGCGACGCGCACAACCGCCGCACGGTCCGGCGATCCAGGCGTGCGCGCTCGCCGGCCTGATGGAGCGACAACGCCGACAGCAGCCACTCCAGCACACGCTGCTGTATCGCCCAGTCATACAAGCGGCGCGGGGCGATTGCCAGCGGCAGGCGCGAACAGGTGCGCCTACATCCAAGTCCACGGCAGATGAAGCGGCAAACCGGAACGGGATTGAGCGATGCGTCCGCTGTACCGTCACTGTCCGCCTTGCGCTCATAACAGCCATGGTGCCATGGCGAGCCCAGGCCGCAATGAGGGCACTCGTGCGGCACTGCAGACACAGAAACGCAAATCCAAGAGGGCGTCATGAAAATCCGTCATCTGCTACTGCCATCGGGCATTACCGACGGCGTCCCGCTCCTCATCGAAGCGCACTGGACCCCTGAGCAGGCGGCGGCGGTCGTCGAATTGCTCGACGATCTGAGCGAACAAATCGTGCGGCAGGCACTACGCGCCGCAGATCCAAGCGTACCATCGTGACGACCGCGCTCAGGATGGTCGCCCGCCAGACACCTATCCCGAGATCGACGGCGAACCGTTCTGACGCCGAACATCCCGCACCGATGCCACAAGCGTCAAGGCATCAATACGCGCGCGAATCCCAAATTTGCGCGCTTTTGCAAACCCGCTAACAATTGCGGGCTCCGGCTACGCGTACGTACGCGCCGCAGCCGGCGGCAACGACCAAATTGAGATCCGGTTTTTGGAGGGGGCCTCTACGGTCGCCCTCCGGGCTCCCTCCAAGGCTCCCTCCAAAAAAACACGCAACTCCGAAACAGGTAGTAATTTGACACTGCATCAACCCTGGTTTGTCCCAGGTTGAGTGGCTCGGAAATTCGCCACTCACCCTTACAAAGAACCGAGAAACGAACTCATGTTGAATTTCAAACTTCAAGGGACGTAACAGACCAAGGGGCAAAAGACCGCTATGTGATGCTGTCACCAGTTGCTTGAGGCACTGCTGCATTGGTGGCGAGTCGCCCGTCCTAATCAATGGCTCTTTCCTGGCAACATCCCGAACGGCCAATCAGCAAGGATGCGGTGGAACAGGCGTGGCAGATGGCCCATCGACTGTGTGGCATCCGCAAACCGATCACGCCGCATTCTTTGAGACAGTACCCTTCCTGACTATGTCTTGTGATGCGGTTGGATGGCTTCCGCGATCATTCGAAAGCGATGGGTCGTGATGGCGACATTTCAACCAATCACAAGACATAGTTTTCTCTGCCTGCAAACTATCCAGGGAGCCCAAGAGCTGGTACCCTGGTTACCCCCGCCATCCTGGCCTGACGTGCGGCGGCGATCGCTTCATCGCGAGTCTCCCTTCGAGATTCGTCACCGATTCATGCCCGAGCTGTGATGCAATCACAGAACGATCAACACTCGACGTACGTCGTGTTCACTCCTTTCCCGACTCTGAGGACTGATCAAAGGCGTCAAAACTATGTTTATCAGGCCTCACCCGTTTTCCCGGGAAAAGTGGGATTTTGCGATGTTACAAGACATAGTCAGAAAGGGTACATAGTGCAGAGAGTTTTTAGTCTGGCGAGCGCGGCCCATGGACGCCAGCGATTGTGCTGAAGC
>CXWL01001201.1_pt1 | contig 18762 bp, 15 predicted proteins | sample 590931 | NCBI WGS metagenome assembly CXWL01 (sample SAMEA3498368, study PRJEB10139) | groundwater metagenome | biome: water well; material: biofilm material | place: Germany | collected 2015-04-27 | reverse complement strand
CAAATTAGAATCAAACGCTCCTAATCAGGGCCGTTTTCCGAGACGAAGTGCGAGACGCAGGGATTTTCGCCACAACGGCACACCGTTCTGCTGCTGTCGCCAGTCCAATAATTCATCGAGGGCGCGTTCAGGGGTCGTAAACTTGCCCGTGGTCCGGCTGACGTAGGTGGGATAGAGAATCAGCGCCCCGGCAACGAGTTGATCAAGAGTCAAACTGCGCGTGCGGCGTGTCGGCGGCACGAGATCATGGGTCAGCCCCCACCCGGCATAAAATGGTTGGCCGTAGCAGGTGACCGTTTTCCCACGCAACAGCGCCTCGAAGCCGGTGAGCGACGTCAGCGCATGCACCTCATCCACCACGGTCAGCAACTCGCCCATCGCAATATCAATGACCATTTCATTGCACGAGCGGACCGCCTCGTCTTCGCCTTCACCTTTCTTCCGTAGACCGGCCACCACATCCGGGTGAGGCTTATAGATGATATACGCGGAGGGATTTGCCTTGCGCACTGCCTGTAACAGCTCCATATTGGCACGAATCCCTGGGGCCCCGTACCGAATGGATGCATCCGACTCCACCTGGCCCGGAACCAAGATCACCCGACCAGCTCCTTCTGGCCGCCGCCACCCCGAAGATCCCACATTATATTTAGTGAGGCCTTGTTCGACGATACGCTCCCGCAAGCGTTGAGCGCGGGCTACCAGGTCGGTGGAAAATTCCGTGGTCTGAAGCAGATGCTCCAATTCCGATGGAGCCGTCGCGTCATAATACATGCCCCGCCTATCCATGACCCACGACAATGGCCGGATAAGATCAGCCCCCAACCCGACCGATCGTAAGAAGCCATCTTCCAGCCGAACCACCGGCCGTTTCTCGTCTCGATGTCCTTGCCCCCACAGCGCCAATGTGCCGTCCTCTGGAACCTGCTCGATCTCACTCACGAATCGCACCAGACTGCCCTGACAATAGTCACGGACGATCGGTTTCTTCCAGCGGGAGAACCCCACAGCATATAGCGTCTTCGGGAAGCGCGCTCGCATCTTCCGCTGTAACCCTATCCACTCAATCACCCGCTCCGGCTCGCATCTCTGGCCGGCTTCCGGATCGATATAGCGTGGATAGTCGATTAAAGCCGCATGAACCAGGTTCTCTAGCTGAACCGGCCTGCGTCGCTCTGGAGAAGGCAGCTCATCCTGCGTCAGCCCCCATCCCGCATAAAACGGCATGCCGAATGTCCGCACCCGCTTCCCCCATAAGAGCCCTTCAAAGCCCATCTGCGACGTCACCACGTACAAGGCCTCTGCCTGCNNCCGCGGTATACGAGCCACCTTCCCCAAATCGAAATGGCCACGCTTGTGCCCCGCCATCGCTTCTGGGTGCACCTTCAGCAGAATCGTACAATCCGGGTTCTCCGCCAACGCGGCCTCAAGCATGCGATGAAAACTGGTGTCATCCGCCATGCCATAGCGGATTGAGGCATCGCCCCAAGTCTGGTCAACCACAAGCACATACCGCTCTGGTAAGGCGCCGACATAGTCTCGCGCATAGTTATACTTTGACACGCGCGCGTGCCGCCAAGCGGTGACAAGCGCCTGAGCACGAACAAATTGCTCAGAAATCCGTAACTTGGTTATGAACGATTCAAGGCGGGAAGGTTGGGTGGCGTCGTAATAGATGCCGAGATCATCGACGACAATGGAAAGCGGCGGCTCGGCGCTGCCCAAGCCAACGGAACGGAGAAAGCCGTCTTCGAGGCACAGAAACGGGATGGCTTGAACCTGCGCCACACGCCTGGCGCGACGAGCATATTTCCGACGGCCCCACCCCACCGTCGCAGTGAGTTCCGACGGCGTACCGAAATAGGCATATTCGATCGTGCCGTCGAGGAATTCACCCAGTGCGGTGAGCCGATGCAACCCCTGATTAAACGCGCCATAGCGAGTCAATCAACGCCCTCCTGCACGCCTGCCCAGCAAGGTTCATTCAGGTAGATAGGCTGAAGGTGTTTAGGGGGCTTGTCTTCTTGGGCAATGAGGGTCATAGAAACTACCTTCAGCCTTCAGCCTGAACCCCTGAGTACTTCCCAGAGCGCCGGAGGTGCTGAACTCTTCATGCCGCCGATGACTGTTTAGCAGGGCTAGAAATGGCCTGCATAACTTCCTCGAGGCGATGCGTCCACGTGAACTCTTTAAGCACATATTCGGCTCCGGCTGCGGCCATCTCACGGTCACGAGAAGTCAGGCCATGCTTGAGACGCCCGAACAGATCCCGTGCCTCATCCTCGCACCCAACGACATAGGAGTAGTCTTTAAAATAACGATCGACCGATAGAGCCGGCGTAGTCACCGCTAATCCTCCACATGCCAAAATCTCGATCAAGCGCCTGGAAAACATCGTGCCCGAGTCCTCCACCGTGTTCACATTCAAAGACACCATATAGTCTCGATAGAGCTGGGCGGTTTGCTGGTGGGGCACACTTGGGCGAACCTGAAGCCAGGGTAAATCAGGATAGCGATATTTGGCAGAACTCCGCCCCGAGTTGCGGTCATACACGGTCACGCCTATGTCGGAACAGCCGGCAAACAGCATCTCCTGCCAGCTCCGTCGTCCATCGTGAACGTGCGAGCTATAGCTGCCCACGAAACAGGCCTGACGGTGAATATATCCTTGAGGGGATGGAGAATGGATCGCCGGCTGCACGGCGAACATCAATGGGGCAACCGGCACAGTAGGACCAACCACTTCTCGATACCGAGGAATGCAGTTCTCGTCTACCGTGAAAATGTAGTCGAAGAGAGCGGCGCTGGAGATGAAGCGGTGAAAATGAACCCCGTCCTCTCTGTTCCAAAACACACAGGGAATCCCGCGCTCCCGTGCAGAGGCCACCACCTTCCGGAGGGTATGATTGTTCCGCTCCGGCCGATCAGGATACGAGGCGATCTTGTACTTCCAGGCATTCCCTCTTCCCTCCCAAGCGGATTCAACCAGCAACAGATCCGGTTTCCAATACTTCAATACCCATTGCGCATTGAGCGGGGTCAGATCACGCACCTGGCATTCGAAGGCAAGACAAGAGCGGGTCAGCTCATCGGCAATCAGCCCTATCTTAAGATTGCGGAATGCCCCCGTCGGGTTTATCCCCTGGAAGCCAAAAGAAGCGCCGAATGACTCAAGTAGATGTTTCATACTTTGGATGCACGAATCGTGAGGTATATAGGCTGAAGGCTTTTAGACTGAAGGTTTTGATGTAAGATAATGTTTCGCCCTCAGACTGAACACCTGCGCAGGCACTCTTCAGCCACGCGTAACGTCTACTACCGAAGGCTGCACCTCTCTCAGTAGTTCCGCCGAGGGCTTGCCAGAACGGTTTAAATTGGCACGCATAGTGATGACAGTCGAGCTTATTTTGAATTCGTGTCACACCAGAACTGCTAATACTTCTCAACATTTATCCTCCATTATTCACGACAGGGAGGGGGCTGACACCCTTCCCCGCGTCTGCGCGTGGTGTCTGTCCCCGTTCTGGAAGTTGGACTGGTAGACAGACGGCGGAGTCAGTCCCTTGGAGCCCTCTGAGGAAGAAGGGCGCCGGTCCCAAGCAGCATGTTGACCGACTGAGCGGCGAGCCCGCCGACCGAAAGCTCGTCGTAGCGAAGGAATAGTTCCTAAAGACGCAGCGGTGGTCGGGAAGTTTCTTGTTGCATTGTTTGCAGTCGCGGAAGGCTAGTCGGCGGTGGCACTAGGCCGTGGTACGGTTGACGGCCCTCGTGCTTGACAAGTGATACCATGGAAGGTAACACTACGCTATGGGTAAGATCCGCCGGGGTGGCCATATTTTCGTCACCTGGAAAGTCGATCATTCTCCCCGGCATGTGCACGTATATCGTGACGCGGCGTTCATCGTGAAATGGGACTTGGATAGCAGGAAGCCGATGAAAGGGAACGCCACGCGACGAGTTCGCGTGTTAATCGAACAACTGGAATCCGAAGGGGCGCTATGAAGATTCAGTCGGTCACCCACAACAATCGTAAAAAGGCGTTCCAGGTCAAGGTTTCGAAGAAGCTACTCCAGTTTCCCTATTCGAAGGTCGATCCTCAACCAGGCATTGCCGATCCGATCACACGGGTCTTCGTCGATAAAGAGCTCGGGGGTGAAGGGTTCACCTATGTGCTGGAATCGGGCAAGGAAGGAACGGTCCACGGTGAGCAGGTGTTGGAATACAACCAGGATCCGCGCTACTTGCGGGATGCGCTGCTGTATAAGTTGACGATCGAAGCGCAGAAACGAGTCGAGACAAGTGCCTTGTCGAAGCGCGAGATCATCCGGCGATTGCGAACCTCCGCTACGCAGTTCTATCGTCTGCTCGATCAGACCAACTTCCGCAAGTCGGTCGATCAACTCTTATGCTTACTGCATGTGCTGGATTGTGAGATCGAGCTGCTCGTTCGAACCAAGGCAGCCCATGGGAAAGCCGCGTGACTCGTTCGGGATGAATGGAAAGGTGTTTAGGCTAAGGCCCCTGCCATTCATTCAAGAGTCCCACATGGCCCTTGCGTTTGGCTCGCTTGACATAGGCCGCATCCGCGGTGAGATAGAGCCCCCTTATTCGTAAGGCGAGGACATGATATGCCGCGTCATAGAACGTGACACCCGATACATCCTGCATAAGCTCCAAGACGTCCAGGGCATATTCAGTCCTCAAAGGTACCTCCTCAAACTCATAGGCCAGTAATGCGCTCATTAACTCCGTCGCCATTCTCGGCTTCTTTAGCCCGAGGACGTTTCCGACCTCATATCTCCAGAGGGTGGGCATTCGAACCTCCACCCGCTCTGCAATGAGCGCCTCTTGAAGTTTCATCGCCTGGAGATGCCCCGGCTCATCTTCTTTCTCTAACACCCATTTCAATATAACTGAGGCGTCGGGCACGACGATCATCGCTCAACCCTCGTCCGATCCCGGCGCACAGCTTCCACGATTTCTTTCTCACTGAGTGTCGCGCTTCGTTTCCGCAAATGATGCACCGTCTCCGTGGCATGCTTGCGCTTCCGACGCCGCAATTCGTTCTCCAGCGCTTCGTTGACGACCTGACTTCGCCGACGGGGCGGAACAAGCTTGAAGAGTTCATCTCTGAGTCGATCGTCGATAGAGACATTGAGTTTGGCCATAACGAGAACCTCCATCGTCAATACCATGAGTGGCTATACTATGCGCCTTATATAGGTTCCCAGTCAAGACACCCATTAAGAAATACGTACAGGACCAGCCCCGGATGCCTAGCAGTTTGTTGACAAACTAGATGACGACACCGGAAACGACATGCGTCTGAGAGCACTGACGGAAGTTGAATGGCTTGCAGGCTGTTCAGAAAGGCCGTCCAGCAAGGCCGCAGCGAGCGAAGAGGCGACGCGTACTCTGTGCCGTACGTTGAGCCTCTGAGCGACGCGAGAACGCCGCTGGCGGACTTTGTCAACAGCCTGCTAGCTGGTCGTATGGAGCCAGATGCCGGCTAGGTTAAGCCTTCTTCAAAGCTTGCCCTGGAGCATAGACGGCAGGTGACGTCTCCCCGGAAAACGACGGCAGGTCAAAACTAGAGTAACATGGCAGCTTCGGCGGTCCTCCACGAAAGGAGTGGGCCCATGAAGCGGTCGAAATTCTCGGAGGAACAGATTGTCTACGCGATCCGACAAGCGGAAAGCGGCACCCCAGTCGGCGACCTTTGCCGACAGCTCGGGGTGAGTGACGCGACCTTTTACGCCTGGAAGAAGCAGTACGCGCATCTGGGCGTGAGTGAACTGCGCCGCCTGCGGCAGGTGGAAGAAGAAAACAGCCGGTTGAAGCGGCTCGTGGCGGATCTCTCGCTCGATAAGCACATGCTGTCGGAGGCCCTGCGAAAAAAGTCTAAGGCCCGCCCGCCGTCGAGCACTGGCCCAGTGGTTTCAGGGGACGTTCTCGGTCAGTTGTGCGCGGGCCTGTCGCTTGGCGCAGTTTGGTCGGGCCTCCTGGTATTGGAAAAGTCCGGCGAAGGATCAATCGGGACTCCGGATCCGCATTCGCGATCTGGCTCATGCGCGGCCTCGATTTGGGTATCTGCGGATCTGGGTGTTGTTGCGTCGCGAGGGTTGGCGAGTAAAGAACCCCGCCCTTCCGGGCGGGGCTTTCTAGAAGAGGCCCAATTGTTCAGCCCCTCGCTTCTTCGCCTCATGAAACCGAATGTACTTCTTGATCACATCGGCTGTCACTTTGTCACCCACCGTCCGAACAAAATACCCATCTTCCCAAAACTCTCCACCCCACAACTGCTGGCGCACTTCGGGGAATCCCGCCCGAATCTCCCGCGCACTGACCGCCTTCAACAGTCCTACCACCTGCCCAATCGAGTACTTCGGCGGGAAGCTCAGAAACACATGCACATGGTCTTTGTCCACTTCCAGCTCCTCGATCTCAAACCCATGATGCGCCGCGATCTCCAGAAACAATTCCCGTACACGCTCCCGCACCGCGCCTTGCAGCACCCACTTGCGATACTTGGGTGCCCACACCAGATGATAGCGGGTGTCGTAGACACAGTGGCTGGCACGCCGGAGAGCCATACCCCCACTTTACAGGATCGGTGCTGCCTTCGGCAGCAGGCCTTTTTCCTCCCCGCCCTGCCGGGCGGGGCATCCAAAGGCGATTTTTCGTGAATCGGAAGCGGGTGCGACGGCTCTATCGACTGGAGGGTTTGCAGCTCCGCATGCGGGTCCGGCGCCGCAAGCACATCGCGCTGCACCGAGGGCCGGCTCCGGTACCGGTGGGACCGATGGAGCGCTGGAGCATGGATTTCGTGCATGATACCCTAGCCGATGGGCGGCCGTTTCGAGTCTTGACGGTCGTCGATAACTGGAGTCGGCACAGTCCCATGCTAGAAGTCGGGTTGCGGATGTCGGGTGAGACGGTGGGCCAGGCTCTTGACCGAGCCCTGAACGGGATACCAGGCCCACGGTCTATCAGGTGGATCACGGGACCGAATTTCAATCGCGAGCACTGGAAGCCTGGGCCTATCGGCGCGGCGTGCAACTTGACTTCATTCGACCGGGCAAACCCGTGGAGAATGCCTTCATTGAGTCGTTTAACGGGCGTCTACGCGACGAGTGTTTGAACGTACGCCAGTTTGCCTCGCTGGCCAACGCACAGATCATTATCGAAGCATGGCGGGGCGACTATAACCAGCGTCGCCCCCATAGCTCGCTCGGGCACCTGACCCCGAATGAGTTTCTCGAACAGCGTCAGGGACAACAGACCGTCGAAGAAGCCCTCTGCTCTGGTTAAGAGCTGTCTCGAAAGGGGACCAACGTCAGAAGCGCGAATTTCTAGTTCTCAGCGGCCTAGTTTCTGGGGAGGTCTCATCAGCACAGTGGAGCTTCCAAGCCAATGGTCTAGTTTTCTGAGGGAAGGTCAATAAACGTTCCCACGACATAGTCACTGACATTGTCGACAAATCTGTTGAAAGTTTTCCGAGCCGCTTTCATGGTTGCCATTACATGTTCGTGGCTAGTACGTTTTGCGATAAAGTCGATGCGATATATTTAATGGCCTCATCCGGAAAGCATGCCAAGTTCTTGTGGTCTTCCATATTGCTCGTTACGTCCGAAAGCAGTTTCAAAACATTTGCGATGATATATTTGCTCGGACCGAAGTGCCCGATTTTACCCCAATGGTCTAGATGGAGATACAGCCTATCAATTATGAAGCCAGAAAATTGAGGGGAGTCTGGCATGTCACTCAGTGCTTTTCCACAGAGACTTGCGAGGAAGGGATTGAGATGAGCCCCAACATGCCAATCCGTTCTTTCTTGCAAGTAGAGAATGTTCCCTTTGTAGCCGTTACGAAATTCATCAGTACACAGCGATGGGAATTGCTCTCCGTCTGAAGGAAGCGGGCGGGCGGCACCGAGAGTCGGAAACGCGATACGCCGATAATGACTGACATGATCTGGGTTATACTTTGCAATATTGGTTTGAGGGTTCCAGACAAATGCAATCGAGTTCGATATATCTTTCGCGACCCTGATTGCGGCAAACCCGCCGCCCGAACCACCCCATGTTACAACTCGCGGCGCACACAAAATCCTCTGAAGCTTCTGCACGATGCTGACCGTAATGGCTTGGAGGCAGATGCCATCGCACCCAAAATGCCATGCGAGGCTCAGACTCGCATCAAAGGCGAGTGCCGGGTCGGAAGGTATAAACATAGATGTTTTTATTCCACTTGTAACGCCGAAGCCCGTGAAGACGGGAGGGAAGGAGGTTCCTTCTCGCGGCGCATTTCCATGAAAGTGGCAGAGTAACACTGTCCCGGGTCTTGCGGTGAGCAGAAAATCGTAGTAAATCTGGCGTCCGGCAAACTCGCCGATCGGCACTGAGTGGACACCGCTTTGGATCTCCACGGTTGAAAGAAAGGCATCAAGCGACGGCCATTCGATAACTGAGCGGCCCCAGCGCGTGTCAGAGCGAAAGACTTGGCGTGGTTGCAGTGCACTCGCCCCTGTTGGTGCAGGAGCAGGTCCAGTCGTGCCATGCGGCAACTCCTTATTGTCGAGTTGCATTAATGCCTCCGATAAATTACATGTACGGTATTGTCCTATAATCCGACTTCACAAAAGCGTTCGAGTTTCCTACCTTTCCATAGACCAACTCAGTCCGAAGAAATTACAAATGTCTCAAAAGAATCTCGGTGAGAATGGTCGAGCTGACGAATGCGAGAGATAAATTCAAAAACATTCCTCATCGGCAGCCCCTTCAATATCTCCAACGGCCATTCCCAGTACTCCGTAGATAGCAATTCTTGACCAACCTCATCTGGGAATCGCATTTTCAACCGCTTTGCCGGAACACCACCGACAATCTCATATGGCGCAACGTTTCGGGCTACTACGGCGTTAGCCCCAATAACCGCACCTGTCCCAACCGTCACACCAGCCAATATCACTGCACCATCACCAATCCATATGTCATTACCAATAACTGTAGGTGTTGCTGCCTTAGCCTCTTTCCATTCTAGCCTGGAGAGCTCCTCCACAGAGTATGGCCTAACACGAGATCCAGATAGCTCAGGATGCGTACTAACTCCTCGCATATTGTGCATGCTTGCACCAAGAGTGACTCTGCGACCAACCGAACAGTACCTACCGACAAATACCCGTTCGCGGATATATCCACCCGCATTCATGTAACTCTCTGCACCAAAAAATGATGAACCGGCCTTGGCACTCACCTCGGCATGCACACTAATCCCTTTCTCAAATAATAATTTCGACAGGCTCCTGGATAATGACTTTTCCACCCTTAAGTGAGACAGTTGATCCAAAGAAACCGTCGTAGTCGATGTAAGAGTGGCAGCCATAAATTTCCCGATTTTGTCATTGATTGTCATGGCGATATTGTGGGCCCGTGTTACTTCAGTTGATCCATGGAAAGACCAACAGACATATCTGGGGAGAGTGCATAGCGTTTGAGTTGCTGCACGATATCAACAGACTCACGGAAATCTGTCTCTCAGTCATCTGCAAGATAGGACTAACCCCGTATCTCACCCTCTCACCGAGAGGGTAACATCAAAGCTTTATCTAAGGTAACAGCCTCGAAATCACCATTTAGTTTAGGTCGGCATCAGCATTGGCGAACTACTCCCAAGCGAATATCGTTAACGGAAACAATGTCAGATCTGATTGCCACGCGACAAGGAATCTAGTACCTAATTCCTCAACAATATATCTGTGCAGCTGCGTATGACTGGTCTGACTATTAAATAGTGCGTACTGTTTAGCCCTGCCCCTTCCAGAGAGGGATAGGGTGAGGAGGAATTGCAACCAAAACAATCCTCCTCTAGTCTTCCCTCGAAGAGAGCAGAAATTAATTCATCCACTGATTTAACGAGTCACCTGAAATGCCCATTGCCGACCGGTATTCACACACAAGACAAAGCCGTTATCCTTTACAATCTCGTTGACGGCAAGGAAAACACCGTGCTGTTTTGAAGAAGGATCAGGATCGTAATCGTCGCCGATAATATATCCCCCTCTCCGGACAACTCTTAGGCTCGCACGCAGTTCGGCAACAGTATCTTCATACAAATGCGAGGCATCGAGATAAACCCAGTCAAGGTGAGCATCGGGCAAACTCAACAGGAAAGGCACCGCAAATTCAGCAACTACCTGAACACGACCACGCTCAATTTCGTCGGCATAGACCTGCAAGATATTATTAAATGCGCCTACTGAGCTATTCTCTGGTGTAGCTGCACCCCAATAGGGCTTCAATCGATGCCACGGATCTACCAAATAAAGCTGCTTGCAATGTTGGCGTAAGAATTCACCAAATCCCCCCTTGTAAACCCCGATTTCGGCTCCAATCGCATTTTCACCCAATAGATTTTTTATTGTTTGGTACCGTTCCATATGACGATTGTAGCTATTCCATGATGCGTCTTTGTATTTAGGGAATCGGTATTCCATGTAAACCCCCAATGTTTACGGCGAAGTCTTTGCTGAAGCCTGCCGGACGCCTACGTATTTTTGTTGCATGGCCACGCACATTCTTTTCACCAGCTCTTCATACCAATGAATTACAGAATCCTCATTGTCTTCGTAACGCACTTCTATCAACTTGCAAGTTTCCTCTGGTTTATATTCTTTCCTGTGGAACCATCAACGAAGAAGTCAGTTGTCAGCACCCTGTATTCATCTGGAAGATTTGGGGAAGGGAAGGAAAACTCCTTAGTTAAATCCAGGTTCTTCATAAGAATTCTGTTGTGATGTTTCTTGTAGGCTTCAACATGTAACGGGCGAGCATTGCTTCCACTCGAAATTCCACGCGCATTGTCGCGTATCGTATAGATATCAGACGTGAGATTCCCCCCATCGAAAATTTGGAAAAGTACTGGGTAGCGGCACCATTCTATGGCGCTCTTTCCCCTGAATGTTTTTACTCGTGCAATAAATTCTGTGTCTGCATTTTTGCGGATATTCTGGAAATATCCAACAGCGGCGATCAATGAATATTTAATGCACAATGAAGCTGTCCCATAACGTTCGACCTCGCCATTCAATGCAAGAGGCTGATAATCAGGTGCGGTGCGTACGATGTCAAATAAACATCCATCCTTGTCAGGATTGTTGTGTAGTAGAGAGAGTTGCAAATAAACCCTTTGAGCCGCACTATAGTCATCAGAGTCATTGATTAGGAACGCAGTCTCTGTATTAGAGTTGCGGTATATGGCATCATTTCGAATCCAGTAAGTTCCACGGTTCACTGAGTTCGAACGCAGGTCAATAAAGCCGTCTTGAATGCCCAGCAAATATTTAAAGGTGCGAACTTTAGCTTGCGAGCTATCGGCACTCAGATCATCGATAAATTCCACTCTTACATTGGGATACGACTGCATCACTAGACCATATAGAGTGGCCTGAATATATTTTCGTTTATTGTAGTTAGAAACAATGAAGAGAGCATTGGAACTCGTCACTGTTGACGAAGTTGCTCTTTGAATCGCACGAATGCTCAATATTTGACGCGGTACGCAGATTACGTCTGCGCCAAATTCAGTTTGTCCATTCTGAAAATCAGTTGAGGCCGGATTGATGTCGAAGACCACTGTGGCACCATACTCGTTAGAGTCGCTTATCGCCTTGACGGTTGAGTATGGAAACGGATGATCTTCTTTGTTGCCAAACACGTTCGCGCCAGTTACTTCATCATTTTCAAGCACCCAACAGTGATCATATTGGGCTGGCAAAATGCCTCCGATTTGTAGTGGCAACTCTTTGAAGGTCTGCAATCCACCTAGTCGTTTAATGCCTTGGCTGGTAACAAAGAGATGTCTCCTTTTATGCAGAGCAACATTGCGTTGAGAACCTATCGAGGGCGATGCCAGATTACCTATATTTCCATGCAATTTAACTAGAGAAGAGGATGCATGGGATAAGCCAACCCGTAAGGGATCGTCGTCCTTCAGTCCATTCAGGAATGACACAAACATTTGCAATGACAACATTATTCCGTTGCTCACATGCTGGCCAACCAACTTTACATCCACTGACCTGAGCAATTGTGTTTTGCAATAGAGCATTCGGCCGCATCTAGACACAAGAAACGGAACTTCGAGATTATTGGCTTCAACAATAAACTTAACGATCGCGGAAAAATCGTCGAGAATATCGGACGCGTCGAAAAACATGCAGTTTGTAAAAGATAGGCGCGAGGCAAAACTGAAAAGATCGGCAAGGACAAAATCGTCAGCACCGGAACACACAACTTGGTACACTAACCCATTTGCCACATTTTCTGATATCACCGACGTCGAAACGGATTCAGGTGCAGCCATACCCACAACGACAGACATTCCGAAGCGCCTTTTGAGAAGGGTCAGTTCGTGTAGTAGGCGCTCAGTGGAGCTACTGTCGATAGAACTGCTGGCATCAACAAATAGGGCTAATGTTTGCTTGTTCGAGCATGGGTCGAGAATCCGTTTCGCAGTCATACTTTAACACCGTGAATTCCTCGAATGAGGGCCGCGAGATTGTAGCCATACTTTTCTAGATAATAAGCTTCAAGGCGTTGAACAGTAGGATCATTGCGTCCCTGTGAAGTATTTGAATTGTGGGCTGCATAGAGGCTATTGCTACGATATTCTTTTGAAAAGTCTACTACTGGGAAACTCTTGTAATCGGAAGTGCAAGCCTCAGGATTGAGAATAACAGAAGGCACACCGTTCAAAGCACAATGCCATTTTATCCAAAGATCATCAGCCGTCGGCGCCAATGACAAAGCATCATCAAGCTCCAAAAAGTCCCGCGTAAAAAACTTGGTGCTATAGAGTATGCCATCCTTCCCAGTCGGTAGATTTTGCATTTCCACTTGCGACTTACCCCATGACCATTTGTCATATCCTGCAATTGCCGCATCATCCAACTCGATATGTCGTCCTCTAAAGGCCACGACACAGTCCAATTCCTGATATTTTCGGCATAACGTCTCAAGAAAATAATCTGGATAAATGGTGTCGTCGTCGACCGTAACAAATATCTTGTCATGTGCGTAGGACTGCTTGAAATGCTTATCGAGAAAAGTCCATATTTTTCGATAGGGGCCAATGTTGTTTACCTCGTTGATCCTTATGAGAGGGTACTCTGAAAGCATCTTCAACTTATCGTCATCCTTGCTAATCCCCTCATCAAGTAAGTACGGTTGAGACGATATATTGAGTTCGATACTTATTGGCTTGAGAGTTTGTGCATGGAGGCTCTCGACCACCTTAGGCACCAAAGATAAACGTGAACGAATAGTTGTCATTGTCACGGCAACTTGCTCCTGCTCGTTGGCAGAAGGCTCAACCAACTGTTCCGTCGTTTTATCAATCTTGCCAGCCATCGAATGGTTAGCAATGGAAACAGAACCACCCTGCGTTAGCCTCTGTTTACAACGAACGATGCTAAATTCCAGAACCGGTGCCAGTCGCGGATAAGTATTCGAAACTTGCTCATAAACCTGTAAAGCTTCAGAGTATCGACCAGCGCTATATAGTCGATTCGCTTCTGCAATAGTCGACATTTAGATAGAACCATTTCCTTTCATCGCACGCTCCAGCTGCCCTTTCCGGTCACTCCGCAGCTTCGCCTGCGCATCACGCGCCTGGGTCAGTGTGTCGATCTGCAGCCGCCGCTCTGCCGCCAGTCGAGCTTGTTCTTCTTTTGCCGTCGACGAGGTGCTCTTTCCAAGATCAGATAACTCAACAAGTCGCTTTTCATTTTGCTGATTCAGTAGATAGTAACGCTCAAGTTCTTCCTGAGCTTGATGCAGCTGAAGAAGCAACAGCTCATATTCCTCCTCAAGCTTCTTGAGGTTTTCAACCAGCTCTGCATCGGAACTTATTGGGGTTGGGCAGAAATTACTCATGGGTAGCTCTATACAACCACTTCTTCAAAGTATTTATCTTCCGAAAACTCCCTGCCACACAATTACCTCCGGAATCTCCTCACGAATCTCTTTTTCCTCAATCTCACATCGCGATACCCGACAATCTCAAGCAACTCTTATTCCCGCGCTGCTCTCGTAGGACATTTTAGATCGGTCGATCTCAAACAAAGTCAGTTCGAGTCCTATGGTACTGGCACTGCTACGCTGCCTACGAACTCTTTCTGCTGCGGCAGCTGACATGGCCGAGAAAAGCTCTGGGGACTCATAGAGTTTGGCGATACCCTCAGCTAAACCAGCTGAGTCTTCCTGGCGTGCAAGAAACCCACATGTTTCGTCCACGAATTCAGGAATGGCTGCCACAGCGTTCGTCACTGGCACCAAACCCGATGACATGGCCTCATCGCGCGAAACGCCGTGGGAATCCCAACGGGATGAGCACAGAAAAATGCCATACTCCTTGTGGAGAGCAGCAATTTCGTCATGCTTGAGAAAACGCTGTTCGATATATACGTTTTTGTATTCGCGCAGCGGGGCAACGGTATTCTCAAACAACGGCCCATCTCCGATCAGTCGGAATTCCATGTCGTAAAACCATGGCTTATTCGAGAGCAGCCCAATGGCCTTGACATTAAGATCCGTGGCATATTTTCTACACGCATAGGAACTGATGGAGAGCACCTTTTTTCGTTGATCGACAGATTTGTTTTTATAGCGGAATACTTCAGTATTGATAGGGTTGTGTATAACCGTGTAATGGGCCTTAGGAATACGGAAACCCAGATCTTCCATAACTTCTTCCGCGAGATAGCGGGAAACAAACACAAGTTTCAGGTTGGCGGGAACCAACTGGAGCAGTCCCCTCCAAAATGCCATGCGCTTATCGCTTCGCACCTTGGCGCCGACACGTTGTTCTTCGCTCTGATAGTCGAAATCTCTGCGATGCCACGGCTGGAATTCTGGGCCGTGCACCCATACAAGCACTTTGATTCGATCGATATGCTGTTGCAGCACAGCCCACATCGCCGGACTAAGAAAATGCACCAGAACACTTTCGTATTGGCCGCTTGAGAGCATCTGGTGCAATGTCTCTTGAGATGCGCTGAGTACATTGACACCTTCAAACTCGTGATACGAGACGGCGTCGTCGTGGCGCAGTCTGAAGACGTCACATCGTACCCCACGCGCGTGATAGGCGCGCACACGGGTATGGACAATGGCATTGCGGTACAGATTATCGTATGACGGATAGTGATTAGTCAGGAGCAAATGTTCTGACTTGCCAATGATCTTAGCCGGCTGCAAATTACGATGTCCGAGCACCATGCCTTTGATTTCTGCATTGCCCCCGCCATAGAAACGTAGCCCGAAGCGAATCCGATCGGTACCGGGCGGGATGATGGCTTCTTGGCTGCGATTTGCATGCTGGAGAATCTGGCTGATTTTTTTCTTCTGGGCATCCAGGAACTGGATAACCAACTGGATGTTCAACCCCGGTGTGATATCCAGATATACCTTTACTTGGTCGGTAAAACCCAGTTCTTCCAAACTATGGTCTACCCTCGCATAGAGGTATTCATGTTTGCCGTCCAGCAACGTCGAATTGACCCGCCAGCCATGGGAGTCGACGGTCAAGGCGATCGCGCCACTCGAGCTCTTGCCAAAGTCTCCTGCCAACTGTTTGCCTGTCAGCCTTAGGCGATCGTCGTGCCGGCTACTTTCGGGGGATATGCGTTCTGCTCTCGATTGCCCCAATGTATAGTCCACGTCAGTCTTTTCAATTGCAACGGCTTTGCTTAAGAAGGGATTGCCAAAATTTGCACACTGCGCCAGATGGCTGGCGAGCTCGCCTCGTACCATCTCATCAAATGGCTCCCACGCTTTAATGAGATCGGTTTGGATAACATCGTTGCTCTTGAATTCTTCATAAAGACCCTTGCATTCGCCCTCAGACATATCCTGAGATTTTAGCCAGCCACGCGGCCTTTCCATTACAATCAGCGTAATGTTTCGGCGCTTCGCTTCAATTGCAACAAATACATCAGCCATTCCCTTATGAATGAACCACTCTAGAGATGGTCGCCAGAGATCAGTATGGAACCCGACTGTTCCAGTACCCAATTGGTTGACCACCGCATCCCTACGGAGCTCATCGCGAAAATGCAAAAGCATTCGGTCTTTGAAATACGATTCAACAGGCTTAGCAAAGATTGTACCGTGAACGCCGATAACTGCCTTCCGATCATAAAACTCAATCTTCCGGATTAGGGACTCAAAATAGTCACAGGGGTAGTCAATGTCATCGTCAATGGTAAAGCAATATCCACGGGGAAGATGTTCGGTAAAGTAAAACTTGCCATTGTCCCCCAGGTCCCCCTTACTGTTCACGCCAAGGGTGACATGTACGCGCGGGTGAATGAGAAAATCTGGCACTTCGAGATATTCGTTAAGATATACGTAGATTGCATCCACTCGATCAATGATCGCATGCACCGTTTTCTTCAACTGCTCTTTCCGCGGAGGGAAAGATGCAAGGCAAGCAGAAATGGCATTGCCATCGTAACGGTTCCCCTTCACCAGTAATTTCCCATACACGGGGAAGGGACGATTAACAACTGGGAACGGCATATAAGGAACCATGCCTTTAGAGACCAACTCTTTATGCCAGCCAACGTACGACCCGCCATAGTGCGCGCGTTGCGGGGACAGAATTGGCACGTTGCTATCCCTCGACGCTGATAGATTGACCGAATTTTCCGGATCAGTGGTCAGAGAATTCTCTCTATGGGAACCTGTATACAGAACTTTTGGGATATTGAAGTGGGCACGATTGCCATAGACTAGCTTAACCCTCTTGATAAACTCGTCATCAGCAGAAGTGCGGATTGTGTCGAAGTATCCGATCTCATCAATCACACGACGCTTAATCATCTTGCTAATAAAAGCAACACGCTCGATAACGCCATTTATCACTACTAGGTTGCCGGCGATATCTTTCCGGACCCAATTGCAAGTAACCATCGCTCGACCCTTTTTATTTAACTCGGCGAATTGCTCTTCGAGGCGGGATTCATGACAATTATCGTCGCTGTCCATGAATGTAATGACGACACCAGCGGCAAACGTGATTCCGTAATTTTTGCACCAGTAGGTTCCCCGGTTTTCACCGAAACAAAATACTCGAACCCGCTTGTCGATCTGCGCGTATCGCTCAGCGCATTGTCTCGTCCCATCAGTGCTGCAATCGTCAACTATGATTAATTCGAGATTCTTCCAAGTTTGCTTGAGGATGGATTTGACAGCTGCATCGATGAAATCAATGGTATTGTACGTCGTCATGATGACGCTAATAAGCGGCTTGCCGTCAAATACTTGGTCTGACGCAGGATTTAACGGCTTCTGGCGCTGCATGTACGGAATGTTCTTGTATTCAACTATGTGCACATCGGGAGGTTGACTGCCGGTCTTAGTGCCCTCAATAGGTGCTGTAGCGTTTTGTTCACTGCGTAGATTCTTATCCAAAATGGACGTGATGATTTGTTCGGTCGCCCCCCGGTACTTCTGGTTCGCCTCCTCCAAGCGAGTGCGCAAGGCCGCCAATTCGCTGTCTAACCCAATGAGTTTTACCTCTGCCGCTTGCAGTGCCTGTTCGGCTGTTTTGCGGGCCACCTCTTCCTGCTTGGCCTGTTGTGTCAGCCTGGACACCTGTTCGGTGGCGGCCTGATACTTTTGATTCGCCTCATCCAGCCGAGAACGAGCTTCTAGCTCTGCTTCTAAGCGGATAAGTTTTTTCTCCCCCTCGTATACCGTCGCCGTCTTTGCCTGCCTCTCTTGACTCAATTGGGCAAGCTGTTGCTGAAAGACCTCGCGTTCATCCTGGAAGCTACGCTGGACCTCTGCCAGTTGAGCGGCGGCCTGAGCCCGCACCTTCTCAGCACCCTGTTGCATTGCCTCTTCCTGGGTTGCCCGGTGCTTTAGCGTGCTGAGCTGCTCCGTCGCCCCGCGATATTTTTGATTCGCCTCTTCCAGCCGGCCCCGCATCGCCTCAAGGTCGGCTTTCAGCTTGGTGCTGGCCTGGGCCTGCGCCTGCTGGGCGGCCTGGCGGGCCGTCTCTGCCTGTGCCGCCTGCTGCTTCAGCGCGGTAACCTGCTCGGTGGCCCCCCGGTACTTCTGGTTGGCCTCTTCCAGCCGACCACGCATCGCCTCAAGTTCGGCTTTCAGTTGAGTGGTCGCCTGCGCCTGCGCCTGCTGGGCGGCCTGGCGGGCCGTCCCTTCCTGCGCCACCTGCTGCTTCAGCGCGGTAACCTGCTCGGTGGCCCCCCGGTACTTCTGGTTGGCCTCTTCCAGCCGACCACGCATCGCCTCAAGTTCGGCTTTCAGTTGAGTGGTCGCCTGCGCCTGCTGGGCGGCCTGGCGGGCCGTCTCTGCCTGTGCCGCCTGCTGCTTGAGCGCGCTGATTTGCTCACTAGCCGTGCGGTATTTGACCTGAGCATCTTCCAGTTTCTGCCGAACAGCAGGCAACTGGATGCTTAAGCGGTAGTCGTCCTGCACTATCTTGAACTGAAGGCGTGCTACGCGTTGTTCCAGAGTTGTTCGCTCATTAGGCAAAAACAAATGGGTCGGTGTTGCGTTAAACGTATCCCAATACCCGTAGTCAATTTTAGAAAACCAGTCATGGATGGTACGAAATTCCTTTTCGGTCTGACATTCAACATATATAATTGGGCGATCTGTTTGGATACGATGGACCCCACCCTCAAGAACGTCCAACTCCATCCCTTCAACGTCAATTTTGATGGCCTTGATAGGT
>CXWL01020504.1_pt1 | contig 18781 bp, 15 predicted proteins | sample 590931 | NCBI WGS metagenome assembly CXWL01 (sample SAMEA3498368, study PRJEB10139) | groundwater metagenome | biome: water well; material: biofilm material | place: Germany | collected 2015-04-27 | reverse complement strand
GCCAGTACCGCTTGTTTCTTGTGGCATTTCAGTTGCTTGGCACGATAGATGACGGAGCCCTGAAGGATCACCTACTCGGACAGGATTCGCACGATACCGCCTGGACGAATTCCGGACGAGCCTCCCTGTGAGGGCACCCTAAGCTTCTGTGTGGTCCCTGCTACATCCATGGTCCATACCCGTGAGATATCTCCCCATCGCCCCTTTGCCTGCTCAAGCAATACGCCAATCTGTGTCGTATTGTGAGTGTTCTCCAGCTGAAGCAGCAACACATCAAGCTTCGCTCGCTTGGCTTCAACCACATCCTCGCCATATTGGACCAAGGCTACGACTGGATTCTGAATCGCTTCATCGTGCATGACGATGCCTGTTTGTAGCCCCGGAAACTGCGCCCTGAGCGCCCGCTGCATCCGAGTCACCGATCCCATACGTTCCTTGGTCTTCCATCCGACCCAGTGCCAAAACCGACCGTCCCGTGGCCACTCTTTTTCTAGGGAGCCTCCCTGCATTCTTGGTCCCCTGTCGGAACTTTTCTGACGGAGGAGATCGGCCACATCCAACTTCACGTGATAGAGTCGTTCGAACTCGCTCACCCGATCAGCGCCGACTCCATCCCAGGGATGACCCTCTGGGGTGAGCACGAACAGGACCCCATCAACCCCTGTGTTAGCCGCATCAATCACCAAGGCCTGCATATACTCTTTCACCGACGGATGACCCCAATCAAGTGATGCAGAGACGCGCGTTCCTCCCAAGACGGGATCCATCACCGTGTCAGCCCACCCCATCCGAGTATCCAGCCAATTCACAGCAGTGCCCACGACGACAAACACACTCAATCCCTGTTGATGCGCGACCGGAACCAGTTCGTTAAAGAGGGACCGAACCACAGGAGCCCACGTGGTATGGAAATAGACCCCAGCCACAGGCTGAGAAAGACCCACCGCCTGGGTCTGAAGATCCCTCCCGTCTTTGACAAGTTTAGGCGCCACCTCCTCATGACCGGTGGACCAGGGAAGCAGGATGGTCGTCACACCGGACCGGGCAAGATGCGCAACCCATGATGAAAGTGAGGCACGAGAAGGCACCTGTTCAGGAAGCACCCACGAAGCGACAACAAACTGAGAACCAGGGTGAGGGAGACTCCCGCTCAGGTGCAGCGTTTCCAGGCGCATCCTAGCTTGCCTGACCACACTCGACTCGCCGCCTGTACCATCAGACGCCGTAAGAATCTGTTGATACTGCTCAGCTGCTGAGGCTGGATTTCCTACACGCTCGTAGGCCTGCCCCAACAACCAACGCGTTTCGGACAGCATCCTCGGATCGACCGGACTGACAAGCAGACGAGTCAAGGCACGAATCGCCTCGCCAGGCTGTCCCTGGTCGAGGCGAAGCGAGGCATCACGAAGTAGCTGTCGCTGGATGTCCTGCTGGAGTGAAGGCGGCTGGGGTCTAGGCCGAGGAGCCAGTGTGGGCTGGGTCGAGCACGCTGCCAACCCATTCATCAACAGGCAGGCGACCAACCAGACAGACAGACTCCGACAAAGATCCATCACCGCATTGCGAGGTCAACACCCGGAAAGAAATACCCGATCTCGAACTGTGCGGTCTCAGGAGAGTCCGACCCATGGACGGCATTAAATTCAATGTTCGCCCCATGTGCGGCACGAATGGTGCCCGGGGCGGCCTTCGCTGGATCCGTGGCGCCCATCAATTCACGATGTCGCTTGATCGCATCTTCTCCAGACAGTGCTACCACTACCACTGGGCCAGAGGACATGAATGTCGTCAAGCTATCGAAAAATGGCCGCTGCCGATGGACGGCATAAAAACCCTCCGCCGCGGATTTCGTCAGAGTCGTCATACGAATAGCCAACGGCCTGAGCCCGGCCTTCTCATAACGGCTTATGATGTCGCCGATGGCATCCTTCTTCACCGCATCCGGCTTGATAATCGCAAGTGTTCGTTCCGTCATCGATCTCTCCTCTGCTGAACGCAATGGTACCTACTGGTACCAATTAAAATAATAACTATCCCTGCACGGCATTCTAGGAGAGCCCCACTCGACTTTCAAGTCGACCGAATCGGAAAACGTACCGTCCCATCAACTCTACCCATATCGCATGCCTTCAGATGGAGAAGAAAACCTGTTTCACAGGAGGGTTTCGAGAGACCGTACGTCTGACACCACGGAACAACCTCCTCCGAGATCTTCAAGCAGACTCTCCATCAAGGCTGAAACAAGCCCAGAGGCTTCACGACTAGGACTTGGCCGGGAGTGAATACACCGCGCGAATGTCACGGGGGTTAAAGACCCCACACTCGGTGATGATGGCTGTGATGTAGGCCGCTGGTGTCACATCGAAGGCAGGATTGTAGACGTCCACCCCCTCAGGGGCGATCGAAAGCCCGCCGCACACCCTCGTCACCTCTTCCGTATTGCGTTGCTCGATGGGAATCTGCTCGCCGGACGGCGTGTCAAGATCGATGGTTGAGGAGGGTGCGGCTACATAGAACGGAATGTCGTGGACCTTTGCCAGCACAGCGACCGAATAGGTCCCGATCTTGTTGGCCACATCCCCATTGGCAGCAATGCGATCCGCACCGACGATGCAGAGGTGAATTTTGCCCTGACGCATGAGCGAACCAGCCATGTTGTCGGTAATCAAGGTCACAGGAATACCGTCTTGCATCAGTTCCCATGCCGTCAATCTGGCTCCTTGAAGCACGGGTCTGGTTTCATCCGCCACAACCCGAATGCGTTTCCCCTGGTCCCAGGCTGCCCTGACCACCCCCAGCGCCGTCCCGTAGCCGGCCGTGGCCAGTGCGCCGGCATTACAATGCGTCAGAATCGTCTGTCCATCGGCAATCAGTTCTGCGCCATGCTGCCCCATCGCGCGATTCATGGCCACATCTTCGTCATGAATCTGCTGAGCCTCGGCAATCAGCCGTTGCTGTATGTCGGTTACTGCGAGACCTTTCAATGAGTGCGCAAGTGTGCGCATGCGGGAGATCGCCCAGAAGAGATTCACGGCTGTGGGTCGAGTGGCGGCCAGTTCATCGCAGATGCGGTCGACGGCCTGCAGAAACTCGTTATAGTGTGAGGTTGGCACAGACTGCGCGCCCAGCGCTACGCCCATGGCAGCGGTGACACCAATGGCTGGCGCTCCTCGCACACGAAGCGAGGTGATGGCCTCTGCCACTTGCCGATAGCCCTCGCAGGTCACGAAAGCCACTTCCCGTGGCAAGAGGCTTTGATCCAGGAGCCGCACCCGACCATCCACCCACTCCACCGTTGGAACCATCACCCCCTCCTTGCCTCTCGAATGACAGCTGAAAGCGTCCCTTACCGGTGCGTCCATCGGCTCCACAGTCGCACAAGATTATCCTGTTCCTCAACTGAGAACCAGCTAGGCCCTTGAATATGTTGCAGTCTCGCATCAGCTCCCAGCTGGACTTGCACCGTCTGCGAATCCGGTGCAGCCAGAACAGACACCGCGCCATCTCGATCTGTTCGATACACGCGTGCCCCGATGTCGGCATAGGCCTGCAGGACGGACGGTGCTGGGTGTCCATAGGGATTTCGTCCTCCGACCGACACAATCGCCACCTGTGGGCGGCTGGTCTCGATCCAGGTCGGCGAGAGCGATCCCCGAGAGCCATGGTGAGGGATCTTCATGACCTCAACCCGGCGTGCGGGGGCGCTCTCGTTCACACGCCGAATCGCCTCCTGCTCAATATCAGCGGTCAACAAAAAGGCATGTGGCCCACAATCCAAGCGGGTTACGATGGATCGATTATTCAACACAGATCCCGAATCGGTCGCTATAGGATCTGGAGCCTCAACCGGGGGGTTCAGCACGACCAACCGGCACGTACGATCTTCTGCGATTACCATACCCGTGTGCGCGATAACATGGGGAATATGTCTGGCGCTGACGACGTGCTCCACACGTGCAGCAAACGCTTCGTGACGCAGCACCCCGTTTGACCAGTAGGTTCCCACCTCAAACGAGCGAAGAATCCAGGCCAGACCGCCAATATGATCCAATTGAGGGTGGGTGCCGATCACATGATCGACTCGTCGAATCCCCTGATTCCAGAGGAATGGCGCCACCACCCGCTGCCCCATATCAAACGTCTCGTGGGTCGTTCCTCCATCGATCACCACCGTCTGTCCATCTGGCAATTCGATCAAAGTGGCATCGCCTTGTCCGACATCCAGAAACGTCACTCGGGCGAACTTTCCCTCTTCCCATAGTCGAGGCGAGCACCCCCACCAAGTCAGACAACCAAAGACCAGCAGGCCCGCCACGGCCTTCACCCAGCGCACCGGACTCACGACCAACGCCGTGAGACAGATCCAGTACACCACCATGACCGGCACAGACGGGGAAGCCACAAACCACTCTGCGCCTGGGATTTTGGCCATCCACATGACTCCACGTATGAATGGCTCCAAACAAATCTGAAGCAGCGATCCACCGGCAAGGGATTCTCCCCCCACGAGAATCGTGCCTAAGGCCGCACACAGCCCAAGGGGAACGAGCAGAAAGCCAGCCACAGGAACCACCCATAGATTGGCGAACACCCCGAGCCAACTCACTTGATTGAAGTAGAAGGCCACCAGAGGGAGTGTCGCCAGGGTGACGGCCAGACTGAGACGGATGGAATCTGTTGTCAGGTCACGGAGTCTGACAAGACGAGAGAACCGACCAGGCGGCACAGGCACCGAATCCACATCCACATCCAAGTCCGGTTCCCTTCTACGTACGATCAATCCGATGGTCAATACGGAGAGAAATGAGAGTTGAAACGACATGTCGAAGAGCGCCCGAGGATCATGACTCAGAATCAGCAGAGCCGCAAACGCCAACGCTCGAAGCAGATGTTGGGGGTAGCCCAGCCAGACCGCCACCAGGAACACAGTCACCATTACGAACGAGCGTGTCGTGGCGACCAACGGGCCCGCCAACAGGGTATACCCACAGACGCCAATCCAGGCAAGCACACAGGCCTGTCGAGTCGGCGTCGCCCACACCGGTAACCGTTCCAACCAGCCCGGTGGCAGCCGCCGCAGGGCCCAGCGGACAGAGAAAAACAGCACGAGGGTGATCAGGCCAAGATGGGAGCCAGAGATCGACAGGATATGGACCGTCCCTGTCGCCATGAACCCCTGTCGAATCTCGTCGGGAATTCTCCCCTCGTCGCCAATCACCAACCCCAAGAACACACCCAACGCCGCTCCGTGCAACGAGTGTTCAGCCGCAGATCGAATCCCCTCGCGCCACTCATCCACTCGATGCCAGAGTCCCCACCATGAGACGGTCGACGGGGGCCCTAGAAACTCAACCGCGTCGGCCCCACCGACCGCACCCGTCGCATCAATCCCGTGCTGCTCCAAAAACCCGGCATAATCAAATCCTCCAGGATTGACGGTCCCACTGGGTTCATACAATGCACCAACAAAACGGATGCGATCGCCCTGATGCAGAGAACGACCTGGATCACGCCATGTCAAACGAATGCGGCCATGGACCGTCACTCGCTCTTGGGGGCCGACTGCGGAATCAAGGGCAATCACAAGCCTATCACGGTGTGATGCGTGCTGAACGGCTTCGACGATCTGACCTTCCCAAGCCCTCTGCCCGCTGCCACCCTTGGTGAGGATATCAGCCCCTTCACCGCTCCATTGAAAGAGCGACCAATAGACAAGTCCTGCCAAAAGTGCGATCCACAGGCCGGTGCCTTGTGACACGGTGAAGTATTGTCGTCGTTCACACCAGAGCAGTGGGACCAGACTGAGGACACAGAGGATTGCGATGACGGCGGGGAAAAAACGAAGGCCAGCCCCGAGAGCTAACCCCAGACTCAATGCGACGGTGTTTAGAAAAAACATGCCCCTCGAATTGGAGGGAACCAGTAGGCTAACAGAGATGCGTTCTGACGACAGCAGCCACCGCGTCGCCGACTTCATGGATTAGGTCTGCGTGTTCGCCCTCTACCATGATCCGCAAGAGGAGTTCGGTTCCTGAATACCGAACCAACACGCGTCCGGTGCCATGGAGACGCGCTTCTCCAGCTCGAATCGCCTCTTGCACGTGAGGCACAGTAGAGAGGTCGACCTTTGACTTCACTTTAACATTGAGAAGAATTTGCGGAACCGGCGTCATCACTGCAGCCAGTTCGGCAAGACTGCGCTTGGTCCGCTTCATGAGTTCTAACACTTGCAGCGCGGAGATGAGCCCGTCGCCAGTGGTGTTGTGGTCCAAAAAAATATAATGCCCCGATTGTTCTCCCCCCAAGTTATACCCATCTGCAAGCATCCGTTCGAGCAGATAGCGATCTCCTACAGGGGTTCGCACGAGTTGAATTCCCGCTTTATTCATGGCGAGTTCGAGCCCAAAGTTGCTCATGACGGTGCCCACCAGTGTTGCCCCCCGCAGCAGTTCTCGCTCATGAAGATCGATGGCGACCGCAGCCATAATATGATCCCCATCGACAACCCTGCCCTCGGCATTCACGAAAATCGTGCGATCAGCATCCCCATCGTGGGCAATCCCAATGTCCGCGCCATGTTCTCGAACTGCAGCCTGAAGCGCTTCCGGATGGACGGCTCCACAATGATCATTAATGTTTGTCCCATCCGGCTTATCGGCAATGACCCACACGGTCGCACCAAGCTCGCGCAACACTTTAGGCGACACTTTATAGGCGGAACCATTGGCGCAATCGACGACCACCTTGAGCCCCTGCAAATCAAACACCTTCGGTAGGGACCGTTTCACAAACTCAATGTACCGACCCTCCGCATCGTCAATGCGATAGGCTTTCCCGACTTCATCAGCAGTCGGGCGAAGATGGGCGATTTCATCCGTCAAGAGCAGGGCTTCCATTCTCGCTTCAAATTCGTCTGGCAGTTTGAGTCCCTCACTGGAGAAGAACTTGATCCCGTTGTCCTGGTAAGGATTATGGGATGCCGAAATCACCACGCCCGCATCAGCCCGAAGGCTACGGGTCAGAAACGCAATCGCCGGGGTCGGCAGTGGCCCTACCAGCAACACATCGACACCCATGGAACAAATACCGCTGGTCAGCGCCGACTCCAGCATATACCCAGAAAGACGCGTGTCTTTGCCGATGACGATCTGGTGACGGCCTGCCCGACGCTTAAATAAATAGGCGGCGGCGCGCCCGAGTTTCAACGCCGTTTCACAGGTCATCGGCTCACGATTGGCAATCCCCCGGATCCCATCCGTTCCAAAGAGTTTACGCATCGGTCCTGCTCCCCTCCCTCGCCGATCGGTGATCCCTACGAATCGCATCGATCATCATTACAAGATCCCTTGATGCCGCAACGTCATGCACACGAATCATTGAGGCTCCGTGCATTAACGCCACCGCAGCCGCCGCCAAACTTCCTGATACGCGCTCGTCAATCGGGCGGCCTAATAGGTGGCCGATGAATGATTTTCGTGACACGCCAACCATGATCGGCCGCTTCAGTTCATGCAACTGGGAGAGACCGTTCAGCAGCGCTAGGTTATCCTCGACCATCTTACCAAAGCCGATTCCAGGGTCAAGAATCATCTGCTCACTGGAAATCCCCGATTGGATGGCACTTTCCATCTGCGTGGCGAGAAATTCACACACCTCCCGGACCACGTCTGTATACCGTGGAGCAAGCTGCATCCGATCTGGAGTGCCCTGCATATGCACAATCACCACAGCAGCGCCTGAGGCAGCCACTACGGACTTCATCCGTGCATCAGCACAAAGACCACTCACATCATTCACCATCACGGCACCAAGAGCGAGCGCTCGCTCGGCTACAGACGCCTTCATCGTGTCGACTGAGAGGGGTACCGAAATAGTCCTCGCTAAAGCCGACACCACTGGCAAGATACGCCGAAGTTCCTCTTCCTCAGGCACTCGATGCGACCCAGGTCTTGTGGACTCCGCGCCAATGTCGAGCACATCTGCGCCGTCCTCCACCATTTGATGAGCACGCTCCGCAGCGGCCACAGGATCGAGGAATTGGCCTCCGTCAGAGAAGGAATCGGGAGTGACATTGAGGATCCCCATCACTTGAGGTCGAGTAAAAATAAGCGGTCTTCCGCACGCGATAAGTTCAGGCCACGGAGAGGAATAATAGTCCATCTGGCATTTTCAATAGGGTTAGGGGAAGAATGGAACCAGAAAGAAAGGAACGCCAGCCCTACAGCCGAGGGCCTCCCCCACAGGGAGAGGCCCGATATACCACGAGGAGAAATTACGCAGGGAGTGTCTGGGCAAGGGCGGTTTGTTGAATAATTTGATCGATTTCAGCGCCTTCGAGCACTTCTTTTTCTAATAACGCTTTAGCTAAGGCTTCCAAAGAGGCCATATGCTCCGAAAGCATAAATTTGGTCCGCTCGTAATTTTCGGTCACCAAACGCCGGACTTCGTGATCGATCTCTCGCGCCACCTGCTCACTAAAGTCTCGTCGGGTGGCGATTTCACGACCTAAGAATATTTCTTCGTCTTTCTTGCCAAATGTCAGTGGACCGAGTCTCTCGCTCATTCCCCATTCACACACCATCTTTCTGGCCAAATCGGTCGCTCGTTCAAGATCGTTACCAGCTCCGGTTGTGATGTGCTTGAGAACCAACTCTTCTGCGACTCGCCCGCCGAGCAAGATCGCCAACGTGTTATACAAAAATTCCTTGGAGTAATTGTGCCGATCATTCGTGGGGAGCTGCATCGTGACACCCAAAGCCCGACCACGTGGAATAATGGTGACTTTGTGCACGGGATCTGTTCCCGGAAGTAGCTTGGCCATCAACGCGTGGCCAGCCTCATGATAGGCAGTCGTTCGCTTTTCCTCGTCGCTCAGCACCATGCTCTTACGTTCGACACCCATCAGCACTTTGTCCTTAGCCATCTCGAAGTCTGAAGACTCAACCGATTTCTTATTCTGACGGGCGGCCCATAGGGCTGCTTCATTGACTAAGTTCTCCAAGTCGGCTCCCGAAAATCCAGGGGTCCCACGCGCAATCTTTTCCAGTTCGACATCAGGCGCCATAGGAACCTTCTTGGTATGCACCTTCAGAATCTCGGATCGACCGCGTACGTCCGGACGGTTCACCATGATCTGACGATCAAAACGACCGGGTCTGAGCAATGCAGGATCCAAGACATCCGGCCTGTTGGTCGCAGCGATTAGAATGACCCCTTCTGTCGTGTCAAATCCGTCCATTTCGACGAGAAGCTGATTGAGCGTCTGCTCACGTTCATCGTGCCCACCTCCAAGTCCTGCTCCACGCTGACGTCCAACCGCATCAATTTCGTCAATAAAGATAATGCAAGGGGCGTGCTTCTTTCCTTGTTCGAATAAATCTCTCACACGTGAAGCGCCGACCCCTACAAACATCTCGACGAAGTCGGAACCGCTGATGCTGAAAAATGGCACACCCGCTTCACCAGCAATCGCTTTGGCCAGCAAGGTTTTTCCCGTTCCCGGAGGCCCAACGATCAGCACACCTTTGGGAATACGCCCGCCCAACTTTTGAAACTTCCGAGGGTCTTTCAGAAAATCGATAATTTCAGAGACCTCGTCTTTCGCCTCTTCAATCCCAGCCACATCGTTGAACGTGATCTTCTTCCGGTCCTCGGTCAACATTCGGGCACGGCTTTTTCCAAAGGACAGCGCCTTATTTCCCCCAATTTGCATCTGACGCATCAGGAAGAACCACAGCCCCAGGAATAAAATAAATGGCCCCCATGTGACCAAGAACGTAATGTACCAAGGGCTTTCATCCGCAGGCTTCGCTTCAATCTGTACGCCACGCTCCCGCAACACCTTCACGAATTCGGGGTACTCTGCAGAATACGTCCGAATTCTGGTCCCGTCTTTCAGAATGGCGCTCACATGATTGTGTTTAATGATGACTTTGGTAATGTCACCTTTATCGAGCTGGGCCATGAAATCGCTAAAAATGACCTCTTCTTCAGGCGCATGGGTCTGCACACTGAACACGTTGAACAACAAAATCATAAAGAGGCCGACGACGACCCAAAACAACAAATTCTTTACACGAGAATTCATCCAACCCCTCCTGAGGCCGCATGACAAGACATCAAAAAATACACTTGCCGCAGTCCTTTTATGCTAACACAGTGGTCAATCGTGACACAACTTGCTCTAACCAAGAAGCAAGGGCACCCACGCTCTCGTTGCCCTCATACTTTTACCTGCACCACCAATTCAATTTCGACAGGTGCCCCCAGGGGAAGTTCTGCCGCTCCAAGCGCCACACGCGCATGCCGTCCCGCTTCACCGAAGACCTCAACCAATAGATCCGATGCCCCATTCAGAACGAGGGGCTGCTGGGTAAATCCTTCTGCAGACGCCACATGACCCGACAGCCGAACAATTCGTCGCACGCGATCCAGCGTACCCAGCTCTTGCTTAATAATGGCTAAGGCATTGATTAAACAGAGCCGTGCTGCTTGGGTCCCTTGCTCCAGGGTCAATTCACGTCCAAGTTTCCCTTGAAACGCCAAGGTCCCCTCACGAAATGGAATCACGCCACTGAGAAACAACAGCTCCCCTGCCAACACGGCTGGAATATAGGTTGCGACCGGTGTTGGTGGGACCGGTAGTATGATTCCGATGTTGGCTAACTGTTGTTCGTAGGACATCCGTTAGACCTCTCGTCGCAAGGAATCCAGGAAACTCTCTCCCCAGGATAGCCGTTTTACCCCAAGTCCATCGGCAATGGTTTGCCCTAGATCAGCCATCGTGCCTCTTGTGCCAAGATTCACCCCACGGGCCAACTTCGGTCCATAGGCCAGCAATGGTACATATTCACGCGTATGATCCGTACCTCCCGTGGTCGGATCATTGCCATGATCGGCTGTTACCATCAGGCAATCCTGCGCCCCCAACCCTCGAATCAATTCTGGTAACCGCGAATCGAACTCTTGGAGGGCTCTGGCAAATCCAGACGGATCATTACGATGTCCGTAGAGCATGTCAAAATCGATTAAATTGCAAAACAGCAGCCCCCGTGGGACCGTTCGCATGGTCCGAACCGCCTGATCGAGAGTCTCTTTATTGTCAGCGGTCCGGATACTCCGTGTAAAGCCTCGCTCGCGAAAGAGTTCGTCTACTTTACCAATGCCAATAACTGGTTGTCCGGCATTATTCAAGTGATCCAATACCGTTAGCCCAATAGGATCAACTGAGAAATCTCGGCGGCGCGGGGTGCGCACGAACTCTCCGACAGTTCCTGTAAACGGCCTGGCAATCACACGGGCCACCTGATGTGGAGAGATGAGGATCTTCCTCGCCGTTCGACACATCGCATAGAGATCGTCCACCGGGATGATCTCTTCGTGAGCCGCGACCTGAAAGACACTGTCCGCACTGGTATACACAATAGGAGACCCAGTTCGTTGATGCTCTGCCCCCAAGGCGCGAATGATGTCCGTACCCGACGACGCTCGATTCCCTAGCACCTTCCGTCCGATGGCCTGTTCAAAAGCCTGAATGACCTCGTGTGGGAATCCCTGAGGATAGGTTGGGAAGGGCTTATCCACGATAAGACCCATCAGCTCCCAATGGCCGGTCGTCGAATCTTTCCCTTTCGACCGTTCTGCCATCTTGCCAAAGCACCCGTCCGGCTGGCCCATCCGCCTGATCCCAGGAAAATCGCCCAGGTACCCTAACCCCAGGACCTCACAATTCGGGAGCGGCAGCTCACCGACTGCCGTGGCCACGTGCGCGAGTGTATTGGCTCCAGTATCGCCATACTCAGCGGCATCCGGCAGTGCGCCCACGCCGAGACCATCTAACACTAGCAAAATTACACGATTTATCATGATTCGAACTATACCAAACGATCTCTATTTCGCAATAACCAAGAGAAAATGCCTGCGTGTATCGATTCCATGTCTATCAGCAATACCTTGCAACGCAACCAAAGGATGGCAGGCCGAAGGCAGGATATCCTGTTCGACGTAACACCCATAGCTGTGAGGGTAAAAAGGGGGGGGATGGCCTAGCGGTGGCGAACCTGCCACTCTTCCATGATCTTGATGGACGCACTGGTTCCAATTCGTTCGGCACCAGCCTCCAGCATGGCCAGGACGGTGTCCAAATCTCGTATCCCGCCGGAAGCCTTCACTCGTGCCCTTCCGGCCACGGATGCTTTCATGAGACGCACATCCTCCACCGTCGCGCCCCCCGCTCCAAAGCCAGTGGACGTTTTGACATAGTCCGCTCCGGCCTCGACGGCCAGCTGACAGGCAAGGATCTTCTCCTCCCGCGTCAGATAGCATGTTTCGAAAATCACTTTGTGCCCAGCTCCGGGGGTGGCGCGAACGACCGCCGCAATATCCTCACGCACCGCATCGACATCTCCAGACTTCAACCGGCTGACGTTCAGCACCATATCCAACTCCAGCGCCCCTTGCTCCCACGCTTCGATCGCCTCGGCAACCTTCGCATGGGTCGTGTGGCCGCCCAGCGGAAACCCGATCGGCACCCCGACACGGACACTCGTGCCCCGCACCGCAGCTATCGCTTCCTTTAGATAGCAGGGCGGGATGAAGATGACGCCGAAGCCGAACTGCATCGCCTCCTGGCAAATCCGCAGCATGTCTGTGCGGGTGGCTTCAGGACGAAGAACGGTGTGATCGATACGGGAGGCCAGATCGTTGAATAGCATGGGGGGCATTATACGTGACGCGATGCAGCAACGCGACTCGATGGTCGCCGCTGGTATCGGTCTACCGCCCGGTTATGGTCTTCGAGCGTCGCGGAGAATTCGTGGGTCCCGTCATTTCGAGACACAAAATACAGATAGGGAGTCGGCGTCGGATAGAGTGTGGCTCGAATCGCCCCAGCCCCAGGATTTGCTATCGGTCCAGGCGGCAAGCCCTGTATGCGGTAGGTGTTATAGGGGCTGGCACTACTCAAATCCTTCTTGCGGATATTGCCATCAAAGTTCGTCAACCCGTAGATGACCGTGGGGTCGCTCTGTAAAGGAATATGCCGCCGCAGACGGTTGTGAAACACGCCGGCCACCAACTCACGTTCCTGTGCTGCGCCGGTTTCCTTCTCGACCACCGACGCCAGGGTCAGTACCTGATGGACGGTCATATTCAGGTCCTTCGCCCGAGCCTGGAGAGCCGGGGTGAGCACCCCCCAGAACCCCTCTACCATCGTCCTCAGAATGTCTGCGATTCTCGTTCGTTTGGCAAACCGATAGGTATTGGGAAACAGATAGCCTTCAAGGCTGGTCGCCTCAAGATGTAACGTCTTGGCAAAGGCAGGGTCGTGGGCCAGCTTCCGAAACTCCTTGGGGTCAGCCAATCCCTTCTGCCCAAACACCTCTGCCATTTGGTCGATCGTATAACCTTCGGGAATGGTAATGGAATAGAGGACCACTCGCCCGCTGACCAACTCGTGGAGCACCTCTGAGGGAGTCATGCCGGGGTGCAGCGCATACTCGCCCGCCACGATCCGGCGGTCGGAGCCTGTCATCCGGCCCAGAAACCGGAAGACCCATTGGCTTTTAATGAGATGTTCACGCTCCAGCAGCGTCGCGATCTGACGGAAACTCGCTCCCTCAGGAATGGTGACGGGACGAGACTGCGCGGGCTCGATCTGGGGAGCATAGGGTGCGTTCCCCCATCGAAACACTCCATAGCCTGCAACGACAAGCAGGACCAACGCAAGGCAGGAACCGACTAGCAATCGTCCGATCAACCTGCGTGTCACCTCTGCCTCCGAATTGAATCCCCACCGGCTCTAGAGATCTCTATCGGAATCTTCGCCCAGGGAGCTGAGAGCTTGAGCGGCCGATGTCTCATTGGCACAATGATCGAGGTAGCTTCTGAGGATCAGCGCGGCGGCAACCCGATCAATCGTCCCCTTCCGACGTTTCCGACTCATGTTGGCTTCGATCAGCAGATCTTGAGCTTGGCTTGTTGTCATGGTTTCATCCCATGTAATTACTGGAATAGAAACACATTCCTCAAGCTTAGCTTTAAATTCAAGCACCACTTTGGCTGCGGGGCCAACACTCCCATCGTCAAGGTATGGACATCCCAACACCACCTGGCCCACACCATACTCACACACCAAGGTGTTGATATGGGCGAGGTCTTGAGGAAGGGTCCGACGCTCATAGGTCTCAAGCGGCTGAGCGGTCCATCCCAGCTCATCACTCAGCGCAAACCCGATACGTTTCGTGCCTGGGTCGATGCCGAGAATCCGAGCCTTTTTCACGAATGCCCTGATGGCCGTCATGGATTGAGCGCTCGTTCGACGAGACCAAAGATTTTCTCGAGGGCCGAGCCGAGTTTCTCAGAATCCTTCCCTCCGGCTTGGGCCATTTCCGGACGACCTCCACCAGTCCCGCCGATCTCCGCCGCCATCTCCTTAATTAAATCTCCAGCTTTCACCTTGCCGATGAGATCCTTGGTCACCACCACTAAGAGCGACACTTTGCCATCCTGGACGGTCCCCAACGCAATCACTCCGCTTTTCATTTTATCACGGATCTGATCTGCCAATGTCCGAAGCCCATTGGTATCCATCCCGTCAGCACGCTGGGCATGTACCTGGACGCCAGCCACGGTTTTGATCTGCGCATCCCCACCGGACCCACTCGCCATCTTCAATTTCACGTCTTCCAACTCGCGCTCTTTCTCCTTCAGCTGGGCGAGAAGCTTTTGGGTCTTGCTGAGCAGATCGGCTGGCCCCACCTTCAACACATCTGAGAGCGACCGGATTTCTGTTTCAAGTTTCTTGATCTGCGCATAGGCGCCGCTCCCGGTCAGACATTCAATACGACGTACCCCAGCCGCGACGCCCGTCTCCGACACCACACGGAACAGGCCGATATCACCCGTCTGCCGACAATGGGTGCCTCCACAGAGTTCCTTGCTGAAGGTATCGATACTCACCACACGAACCCGATCGCCATATTTATCGCCAAAAAAGGCCAAGGCTCCGGCCGTCACTGCCTCTTGCACACCCATCTCCACCATCTGCACCGGCACATTGCAGCGAATTTGTTCGTTCACCACCCCTTCGATCCCATCAATATCCCGAGCCGACAAGGGTTTAAAGTGCGCAAAGTCGAACCGAAGTCGATTGGGTCCCACGAGCGACCCATATTGCTTCACGTGCGGACCGAGGTGTTCACGCAAGGCGGCATGGACCAAATGGGTGGCTGTATGATTGCGCGCCGCGTCCTGACGGGTCGTCCGTTGCACGGCGGCTTGCAACCGATCCCCTTCCCGCACCCGCCCAGCTCGAACAATGCCGGTATGCAGGATCAACGTTGGAATCGGCCGAGTGGTATTCGTGACCTCGATGCGGCCATCCGGCCCGGTCAGCAGGCCCCGGTCCCCCATCTGCCCGCCGCCTTCCGCGTAGAAGGGGGTCACATCCAAGGCCACTTCCACAGCATCACCGACCACCGCTTCCTTGACGAGATGATCTCCTTTCAGCAACGCCTGCACCACGCTGTCGGCCTCGAGCCGATCATAGCCGACGAAGGTCGTCGTCTGAACGCGACCGCCTATGGCCTGCACCCCGGCACTGACTTTTTCGGTCTCAAACCCGCCGGTCTTCCTGGCCCTGGTCCGTTGTTCCTCCAACGCACGGTCGAAGCCAGCGTGATCGACCTGCATGTTCTGCTCGCGGCAGGCCTCGGTCATGAGATCCAGGGGAAAGCCATAGGTATCGTAGAGTTTGAAGGCGTCCTCTCCAGACAAGACGGTACTTCCGGACGCCTTGGCTTTGGTGACTAGGTCGTTGAGGATCGGCAACCCTTGCTCCAACGTGGAAAGGAATCGTTCCTCCTCCGATTGGGTCACGTCTGCAACCGTCGCAGCAGAAGCCCGAATCTCAGGATACGCATCGCCCATGTGCTCGACGACGGCCCCCGTCAAGGCGTAAAGAAAGGGATCTGTCACGCCCAGCATCCGCCCATGTCGAGCCGCGCGCCGAAGAATCCGTCGTAATACGTACCCACGCCCCTCGTTGGAGGGTAGTACCCCATCGGTCATGAGGAAGGTGATCGCGCGCAGATGGTCCGCTACCACGCACATGGAACGATCCGATGCAAAGTCCGCCCCGTACGTATGCCCAACCCGCGTGCCGATCGCCTGCAACAACGGCATGAATAGATCGCTATTGTAATTGCCCACCACACCCTGCGAGACAGCCGCCAGGCGCTCAAGCCCCATGCCTGTATCGATGCTTGGCTTGGGAAGCGGTTTCAGTGTGCCCGCCGCATCGCGATCGAACTGCATAAAGACCAGGTTCCAGAGCTCGATCACCCGATCGCCCTCACCGTTCGGAATATCATCACCAGGAACGGACGGCCCCTGATCGTAGTGAATTTCCGAGCAGGGACCGCAGGGACCGGTATCGGCCATCTGCCAAAAGTTATCCTTCTCGCCGCACCGCATAATGCGGTCTGTCGGCACACCGATCTTCTGCCAAAGCGCAAAGGCTTCATCGTCGTCCTTGTACACCGTCACCCACAGCTTCGCCTTCGGCAAGCCCACCACCTTCGTGAGAAACTCCCACCCGAAATGAATCGCCTCAACTTTGAAGTAGTCGCCGAAGGAGAAATTGCCGAGCATCTCAAAGAAGGTATGGTGCCGCCCCGTATAGCCGACATTTTCCAAATCGTTATGCTTGCCCCCGGCTCGCAGGCACTTCTGCACCGTCACCGCGCGCTGATACGCTCGCCGCTCTTCGCCGAGAAACACGCTCTTGAATTGATTCATTCCCGCGTTGGTAAACAGCAAGGTGGGATCGGCTTGTGGAATAAGCGGGGAACTCAGCACGTGCTGATGCCCCTGCTCTTCAAAGTACCGGATAAACGATTGTCTCAGTTCGCCTGCACGTGATGTCATACCGTCCTATCCCTTCGAAGGTGTCTCGACCTCGGCGCCGTCTCGTAGGGATCGCCGCGTTCTCCGCCCATGAGGTCCTCAATGATCTCTTCCGCAAATCCATACTGCTGCAACAGGCGAAGCGCTTTCACTCTATCTTGACCCATCGGGATGAGACCACGACGTCGAAGCAGCAACGCCGCCACGCTCGACTCGGCCTGTAATGGGTACTGCGCCTCAAGTACCTGCCCGATGATGGACTCACCGATTCCTTGTTGGTGCAGTTCCACTTCCATCCGTGCGCGCCCCATCGGCTTGAGACGTAATCGGCGCTCGACCCACCGTGCCGTAAACGCGACATCGTCAAGATACCCAAGCTGCTTTAGCTGCCCCACCACGCCACGAACTACGGCAGCCGCATAGTCCCGACGAGCCAGGTACTCCTGCACCTGCGCCTGAGAGCGATCTTGCCGTCCAAGATACCGAAGTCCCTCGTGTACGGCCTGTCGGGTGACCTCTTCCTTGGACGGTTGAGTCACACGACGGGAACCAAGGCTCTCGTTCCGTGCCGCCCGTGTTGCCATAATGGTAATGGTCCCACCGGCCATCGTTAACTAGCTGACCGGCCTGAGGGTCCCCGCTTCTCGTCTGACCGTGGCTCGATTTTCTTCTCGTCTTTTTTCTCGTCACTGCGTGTCGCAGCCGCAGCGGGCTTCTCTGCCACACGGACCGGCAACCCAGCTAAGTCGCGCAAACGACCTTCGATCTCCCACGCAAGGGCCGGATTCGCTTTCAAAAAATCCCGGACAGACTCCCGCCCCTGGCCAATCCGTTCCCCCTTATAGGAATACCAGGCGCCGGCCTTGTCCACCACCTTTTTCTCGACACCGATGTCGACCAATTCCCCGGTTTTTGAAATCCCCTCTGCAAACATCACATCGAACTCCGCCTGCTTGAACGGCGGCGCCATCTTGTTCTTGACGACCTTCACCCGCACGCGGCTCCCCTGCACATCCTGCCCTTCCTTAATCGACTCGATCCGGCGAATATCCAAGCGCACCGACGAGTAAAACTTCAGCGCATTGCCGCCCGTGGTCGTCTCGGGATTGCCGAACATCACGCCGATCTTCATTCGAATCTGGTTAATGAAAATCAGGGTCGTCAGCGACTTGGAAATGGCCGCCGTCAGCTTGCGCAGTGCCTGCGACATCAGCCGCGCTTGGAGCCCCATGTGGGCATCGCCCATCTCGCCTTCGATTTCGGCTCTCGGCACCAGGGCCGCCACCGAGTCCACCACAATCACATCGATCGCCCCGGAGCGAACCAGCGTCTCGGCAATTTCCAAGGCCTGCTCGCCGGTATCCGGCTGGGACACGAGCAATTCGTCCGTGTTCACCCCCAGCTTCTTGGCATAGGTCAAGTCCAACGCATGTTCAGCATCGATGAAGGCCGCTATCCCGCCCGCTTTCTGCGCTTCGGCAATGGCATGCAGTGTCAGGGTTGTTTTGCCGGACGATTCTGGCCCAAAGATTTCGATCACTCGGCCCCGAGGAAACCCACCGACCCCCAGCGCAATGTCTAACCCGAGCGACCCGCTTGAAATCGCAGGGATACCGATCGGAATCTCGGCATTGCCGAGCTTCATGATGGCCCCTTTGCCATACTGCTTTTCGATCTGCGCCAGCGCCAGTTCCAACGCGCGCTTCTTCTCTTCCTTATCACTCACTTTGTCAGCCATGTAGAGCTCCTCTCGTGGAATCCGAATCAGCCAAGAATTATACCCAAGTCTGCCAGGGGAAACCTAGCCCATAGCCGACTTATTAACCGTCTCATAATAGTAGCAACATCATGCTGCGTATGTTGTCGCCTCATTATT
>CXWL01005374.1_pt1 | contig 18793 bp, 12 predicted proteins | sample 590931 | NCBI WGS metagenome assembly CXWL01 (sample SAMEA3498368, study PRJEB10139) | groundwater metagenome | biome: water well; material: biofilm material | place: Germany | collected 2015-04-27 | reverse complement strand
TCTCAAATCATTTTATCTCCGGAAAACCCGGGGCGATTCAACTTCATTCAACACTGGATTACATCAGTCCAATGTAGTTCGAACAAAACTGGCTTGAGGCACGGTTAAAAAAACTGCATAATGAGCGCATTAAGAAATACCGATTACAGGGACAAGGTCAGTTTGGATAAGTGGCTATTTTGCGCATTACGCAGAACAGCTTTTACTCATTTTCTTAATGCATTGCAAACACTTTGAAAGACACAGTCTTTGATGAATTTTAGCGCATATTCTCACTTAGTTTTCAGCGGTAACGCAAACTAAAGGGCATATATACTGTTTATCGTTCAATCATAACTTATCAATCTATGCTAGACATTTCACATGAATCTGCAAGAGGATCTCTACAAAAAACGGCATTAAAGCGGTGAAAATGTGCGTTGAGCATTGAGTAAAACGTATTTCCATAATTTTCTTTGTGACTTTTATCACTCAGTAAATAAAATTTGTGAAATGAAGGAAATTTGATCTTTAAGACGTAGTGCCTAAAGCTACATCTTAAATTTCTGTCTTATCCGGCACAGACATTAAACACCGGTTTCTATTAATGATTATTCTTTCTCATACTCAAACCTCATTGCAAAAATAATCATTAATCTATTTAGACCCTATTGTTTTAAAGGTAATTAGAGTTCAAACTCCTATCCGGGGATGAATCTGTATTCAAATTAAAACATGCTCTGAAAGTCTCGCCATAAGAATGTGTTGATCAATTAATGAGCGATATTAATAACTAAAGTTCTACCTGGCATAAACAGTGTTTCCCCAGAAATATCCCAAACAACCAAAATAAGGAAGAATCATATGAACAAAGGCTTTTGCTTGACACTACTCAGCGTAGTGGGGCTGTTTCTCCTAGGTTTCAGCAGTTGGGTCAGCGCTAGTGAAGTAGCCGCTGTTGTGAGTGAAGCGCAAGTAGTTGCAAAGTATAATTACATTATCAATATCCTGACCATGCTTCTGGTCGGTTTCGGTTTTCTCATGGTATTTGTTCGCCGCTATGGGTTTGGTGCTGTAACTGGCACCTATCTGGTCGTCGCCGTTGGGCTTCCGCTCTACATCCTGTTACGTGCGAACGGCATCTTTGGCCACCAGTTATCACCGCATACGCTGGATTCATTGCTATTTGCTGAGTTATCAGTCGCCACGGCATTAATCGCCATGGGCGCTGTACTAGGGCGCCTACGTGTTTTTCAATACGCATTGCTCGCTCTTTTAGTCGTTCCGCTTTATCTATTGAATGAATGGCTGGTGCTCGATGATGCGATTGGCTATACCACTGGATTTAAGGATACAGCCGGATCCATTGTTATTCATGCATTTGGTGCCTATTTTGGATTAAGTATGTCCATTGTTCTCACCACAGCTTATCAACGCAGCAAGCCGATCGAATCGGATCACACTTCTGATCGCTTTGCCATGTTAGGCTCAATGGTACTTTGGATATTCTGGCCAAGTTTTGCCACAGCATTGGTACCCTTGGAAGATATGCCGCAAACTGTCGTCAACACACTGCTAGCACTGTCTGGCGCGACGATTGCCACCTATTTTCTCAGTTCCAAACTACACAACGGCAAAACCTCCATGGTCGATATGGCCAATGCGGCATTGGCGGGTGGTGTAGCTATCGGTTCTTTGTGCGATGTCGTGTCTCCAACCGGCGCATTTGGCATTGGTTTGCTGGCTGGCACTGTTTCTGTTTTAGGTTATGTTTTCTTGCAGCCAGTATTGGAATCCCGATTCAAACTCGTCGATACCTGTGGCGTGCATAATTTGCACGGTATGCCTGGATTAATAGGTGGCCTCAGTGCTTTCTTCTTTGTGCCGGATATCGCAATCGCGCAATTCAACGGCATCATAATTACCCTTATCATTGCCATTACCGGTGGACTGATTGCCGGTGCCATCGTCAAAGCGACCGGCACCACACGCGAGCCTTATGAAGATAGCGTGGAATTTACACACCTTGCAGGCCCTGAAACAGAGAATTTTCCGGAGCAATTACAAACGCGCGTGGAAGTTCTGGAAACACGTGCCGCTAAGCCACAAGCTCCGGTTGAATCGCCTGAAACCAAAGCACTGGTGGCAAGACTGGAGTCCCGCATCATGACTCTGGAAAGTAGAGTTGCAGCAGCGCAGACGCAGAATACTGAAGGAAAACCAGAATCACAGACTTAATATCTCTTCAGGTTTCAACCCCGCTGCTTGCAGCGGGGCGCTTCATTATCTACGGTAAGTGATCCTATTCATGGGACTTAAAAACCGTGGCGCCAGGAAAATATGCTTTTCCCCATTTAACTAAAGCTTCCAATACCGGCCTCAAATCCTCTCCTTTTTTTGTCAGAATATATTCATAACGTACCGGTTTTTGTTGGTAAGCTTGTTGAATAACAAGCCCGGCAGCTTCCAGCTTTTTCAGTCTATCTGCCAGTATATTTGTGGCAATACCCTCCGGTGAAGCCATAAGCTCTTGATAGCGTTTTTTACCCAATAGCAAATCCCGGATAATCAGCAACGACCATTTATCTCCCAGATAATCCAGCGCACAGGCAATCGGGCAGCACGAGCGCTCAAAAATTGATTTACCCAGTTCATTCGTCATAATTCGATACATCTCATAAAAAAATAAATGGATAGGGTGTAATGTAATGCAATCACTTGCAATTAACAAGTTTATAAAGTAAAGTAACTTGCACTATACAAGCTATTATTTAGCCCATATTAATCATGACGAGGATCGCTAACATGCTAAAACTTTACCAATTTGAACGCACTTGGGGCATTCCAAATTTAAGCCCTTTCTGTTGCAAAATCGAAACATACTTGCGTATGGCGGAGATCGAATATGAGATTAAGACAGCACTGCCTTTAGGCGCGCCGAAGGGAAAGCTGCCCTACATTGAAGATAACAGCCAAGCCCTGGGCGATTCGCGTTTCATCGTCACGTATCTCAAATCAACTTACAAAGATCTGGATAAAGGGCTATCGGAAGAAGAACTGGCCGTATCGGTCGCAATGCAGCGATTACTTGAAGAACATTTGTTTTGGGCTGCGCTCTATTCGCGCTGGCAATTTACAGATGGAAATTGGCAAGTCAACAAACAAGCCATTTTTGGCGGGTTGCCGCCCATTATCCGCGACATTGTCGCCAGTGGCTGGCGCCGCAAAATCAAGCAGCAGATTTTAGGTCATGGTACCGGAAGACACCAAGCTAAAGAAATCTTCGCACTCGGCAAACAGGATATAGATGCCCTATCCGCAAGCCTCGGCAACAAACCCTATTTCTTGGGAGACCGACCCACCACGCTGGATACCACAGCGTTTGGGTTGCTCATCAACATCATTGGCTGCCCCATCGAGTCGCCGTTGAAGGAATACGGCCTAACTAAGTACAATTTAGTCAATTATGTTGATCGAATCGAGTGTGAGTTTTATCCCGATTTGCAAAGCACTTGATAGATATCATGAGCAACGGAATACCCTAACAGGCCGTTGAAAAACGTTTTCGAGGCAGCCGATGCAAGGCAAAAACAGGCGAAAAAGNNTTTTGAGTCTGTTTTTAACACCGCAGCGGCAACGCAGATAGTTTTTCAACGGCCTGCTAATGGCAATTAAGCGATTTCTACTGATCGTTCTATCATGCAGCATCGCAGATACTGCATCAGCGGTCCGGTTTGATCATACGATTTAGGATGATTTGCTGCGTGAACATGTTTATAGAATCAACCAGCAACAGGCCAGTCAAGTCAATTACTATGAAATTGCACTCAATCATGGGCAGTTACAAAAATATTTAACACAACTCTCAGCAGTTAAGAAAAGTGATTTTTCAGACTGGGATCAATCCGAACAGCTCGCTTTCCTGATCAATGCATACAATGCGTTTACTGTCGAAATAATTCTGCGGAGCTATTCTTCGATTGCGACCTTGCGGGCTTATGCACCGGTCACGCTGAGCTGGAAATCCCAATTAATTTCCATGATGAAAAACCAGCGAGAATTAGAATTCATATCGTTACTGGGTGAATTCATTTCGTTAAACGCTATAGAAAATGAAATGATTCGGAAACCGGGAAATTTCAACGAACCTCGCATTCATTTTGCGTTCAATCGTGCATCCATCGGTTGCCCGGCACTACGCAATAGTGCCTATACCGGTATGGAACTTGAGCAACAAGTGGAAGCGGCCACACGCACCTTCTAATCCGATCGATCACGCAATCAGATTAACGAAGAAGCAGAAAAACTTGAAGTTTCAGAAATTTTTGATTGATATCGCGAAGACTTTGAACGCGGCTGGCGAGGATGGTCTGGCCTTGCACAATTCTTTGCTCACTACCGTGATAGCCTTGCTGATACATCGCATGCACACGAATTATTAGTTTCCAAAAATACTGAGATCCAGTTTTTCGAGTTTGATTGGATGCTCAATGAAAAACGATCAAACGAATGATCTGACCAGGCCATTTCATACCATTTACCCAGATATTTATTGAGCTCAAAGCCGTCAACCGGTGCAACATTCTGCAGACACCCGCTTACCCAAACAACCAGAAAATAATCGGTAACAATCGTATTCCTACGGACTCATGATGGATTTAGCACCGGATAATCGGTATATCCTTCGGAGCCAGAAATGGATCGCGGAACTCAGAACGCCGTGGGGCCAGTTCAGAGTGATAGCAGTCACTCACTTTCGTTTCAGAAACCAAAAATTAACAGCTATGCTTAAAACCGCAGGGGGGCTACCCCCCCTGCGCACCCAAAAAATCCTAAGCTCACGAAGCACCGAAGGATCGACGCCGCCACTTCGCCACACCACCCAGAAGCCCCAATCCCGCCAGCAGCATGGCATACGTTTCAGGCTCCGGGATCGCGGCGACATCGCCGGGGCGAACCGCCCAGGCATAGAACTCATAGGCATGGCTGGTGGCGAAGCCATGGTTTCCGCCGTAGTTATCGAAGATCCACGCGGTGTTGGCCGGATCCGGCGCGTACACAGTACCGGTCCAGTAAATGTCGGACTGCAGATTCGTAAACAGCGCGAGGTTGGCAGTATTTGTCCCTGACAATATGCTGCCGCCCGCACTGGCTTCCAGGTTGTTGTAAAACATATGCCTCATTTCGCTGTTGGTGCAGTCAAAGTCAATACATGGTCCGGTACTATCCGGGTTCAGTGTCATCGGCGACCGCCAGTCGTCGTAGCCGCCATAGGTGAGGTCGGCGGCCCAGGCGTTGGCCGCGCTCCAGAGCATCTGGCCATCGCTATCATAGCCACTGGTCTGGGCGTAGTTGGCGTCTGCCAGCCACGTGATGTTCAGCACATCGTCGTAAATCAAGCCGTCACCCCGATCATGCAGCGCCGCATGCACTGCACCGCTACTCAATAATCCCGCCGCCGCCAGCGCCAAGGTCACTTTCTTAAAGTCAGCCATATTGTTCTCCCAATATTTGACAGTTGAAAATTGTAGCCTACTCCTTCCCAGCACCAAGTCAATAGCCCGTTCTTTCCATAGCATATTAACTACAAAGTATTGAAACTAAATTAGAAATTTCTGGTTTCGTTCTCCACAAATCACTCCCTCGGCAAATAATCGTATTTCTACGCACTCATGATGGATTTAGCGCCGGATAATCGGTATATCCTTCTGCGCCCCAGGTATAAAACTTAGCGGGCCTGGGTCGATTTAACGGGGCATCCGCTTTAATCCGTGCCGGCAGATCGGGATTCGCCAAAAAGCTGGTGCCGAAAGCCACCGCGTCAATTTTCCCTGCGGAGATATCTTTATCTGCTTCCTCGCCGGTATAACCCATATTGCCGATCAGTACGCCTTTATAATGCTGGCGAATCGGTGTCATCACGTCACCGTTCTGCTGCCGAAAGAAATCGCCGCGCATCACGTGCAAATAGGCAAGGTGATAGTCGTTGAGCCGGGTGGCCAGCCAGGTGAATAGCCCAACCGGATCGCTATCAATCATGCTGTTGTAGCTGTTCAACGGCGAAATACGCAGCCCGACTCGATCGCTGCCCCACACGGCATCGACGGCTTTGAGCACTTCCAATGTCAAACGCGCACGATTTTCGAACGAGCCGCCGTATGGACCCGTGCGTTGGTTTGAGCCGTCGCGTAGAAACTCATCTAACAAGTAGCCGTTCGCACCATGTATTTCAATGCCATCAAATCCCGCAGCTTTGGCATTTTCCGCAGCTTTCTTGAATCCAGCAACTATGCCTGGCAATTCATCGTCGCGCAGTTCTCGTGGAATAACATAAGGCTTTTTCCCCTCTGGCGTCCGTACTTCATCATTGGTGATGGCAATCGGACTTGGCGCAACAGGCTGCGGCGCACCACGGTTGAGAAGCGGATGACACGCTCTGCCGCCATGCCAAATCTGCAGAAAAATTCTGCCATCGGCTGCATGCACTGCATCGGTAACCCGCTGCCAGCCAACAATCTGCTCTGCAGAATAGATGCCTGGTTCCTTCCAAAAAGCTGAATTTCCTTCGGTCGCCATCGTGGCTTCCGCAATAACTAATCCGGCGCTTGCCCGCTGTGCGTAATATTCCGCCATCAAAGCATTCGGAATATGCTCATCCCCTGCCCGGCAACGGGTAAGCGGCGCCATGAAAATGCGATTTGGCACATCCAATGCACCCAGTTTTAACGGTGTAAACAGCGTATTCATCCGGCTAAATCTCCAAAGTGTCAGTACCGTCCATTTTAGCGCAAATAAATGAATTGAATTTTTTTCCTCGATTTTTGCTCTTTTCTCAGATAAATAATTTCCTTATTTTTCATAAGGAAAGAAAATTTTTCGCTTATCTGCAACAAGAATGTGAATTAAATGTGAAATATGTGTGAACTTTTTGTGAAGCAACGTATCATATAGATACAAAGCTATTTTAAATAACTTTTATAACCCTCAATTAAGGAGATTTCCATGAAAACAAGTCATATTTTTGTTCTGTCAGCTTTAGTTATTACTGGCGCTTACTTTGGCGTTTTATCATTGTTTGAATTACCAGAAACCACGATGGAATGGGTTATTTCAGACATTATTCTCGGCGCGATACTTTATGTGAACTACTTAGTGATCGCTATGGCACATGGTTCATCTAAAATCAGTAAGTTCCAATCTGATAAGAAAGTTACATCATAAATTTTTCTAGTTTAAATGGGGTTAATGCGAATACTTCAGTCGCATTAACCCCATTTTTTTTCAAGAATTGCAGAAAGCTATTTTTTGAAAATACAAGTGGTAACGCGCATAAGCGCTATAGACGTTTGAATCGTTCTGCCGGATGATCTAGCCAATGAATCAATCCTTGTGTATTCAGCCGAATGTCCGAGCTCAGAAGCTCATCGATCTCTGCTTGCGGTAACCGGCAACCATGCTCTGACAATCGTTGTATCAATAATTTGCTGAGCGCTTCCGAAATAGCGGATTGCCGATTCGTTTTATCATGCCTTGCAGCTTGAGCGGTCTCCACATGCGCATCAATCAAGTAGTGCATCGATTCCGCATGGTAGGCTAAATTAGCGATCTGACTATAGTGTGTCAGATAAGCATAGCGCGGTTGATACCCCATGACGCGATCAATTGAAGCATGCGCTGCCACAGGATCAAATTGCACCGGCGAAGTGGTTGGAAATACGAACTCCAATCCATTGACGTCGAATTCCCTGTACGAAACACCGAACGTATCCCCCGTGAAAAAAGACTGGCTGCGTTCATCATAGATGCAATTATGGTGACGTGCATGACCAGGCGTATCGAGAAACAGCAATGAGCGGCCATTGAGATCAATCCGGCTTTCATCTGGCGCTTCAATAATCCGGTTCGCGTCAATCGGATAAATCTCGCCATACACGCGCCTAAATTCCGCTTCCCCATAAACGCCCATTGCGCCAGCGACCAACCGCGCGGGATTAGCCATATGGCTTGCACCGCGCGGATGAACAACCAATTGGGCGTTCGGGAACAGTCGCATACAGTCACTGGCGCCGCCGGCATGATCAAGATGAATATGCGTCAATATGATGTAAGCAACGTCTTCTATGGCAATATTCTTTTGCTTGAGTGATTCGATGACACCAGGAATGGAAAAGGATGTGCCGGTATCAACCAGCGCGGCCGCACCATTTTCAACGATGAGATGAATTGCTGCCCGTCTGGGACGGTGAAATTGTGCATCAATGGAGCTGATGCCGTGTTCATAATCTATTACAAGTGGTGATGACATATTATTCCAGATTTATACGCAAGCTTCCAACACGAGAGATACTACCCAATGTTATTTGGAGGGATGCTTTAATTGTTCAAGGATGGCCGGATTTTCCAGAGTAGAAATATCCTGGGTTATTTCCTCACCTTTAGCGAGTGTGCGTAATAATCGGCGCATGATTTTACCAGATCGAGTCTTGGGCAGATTTTCTCCAAAACGGATTTCGTCCGGTTTGGCAATCGGACCAATTTCCTGTGCTACCCAGTCACACAACGTTTTAGTGATTTGAGCAATTTCTTCGCCATGCGGGTACTTCCCCTTTAGCACAACAAAAGCGATCACCGATTCACCTTTAATTTCATGCGGCTTGCCGACAACAGCCGCTTCTGCCACCAAGGGATTGGCAACTAAAGCCGATTCAATTTCCATCGTTCCTAAACGGTGCCCGGAAACATTCAAAACATCATCAATCCGTCCCATAATCCAGAAATAACCATCCATGTCGCGGTAAGCCGAATCTCCCGCCAGGTAAAATTCTCCATGGCCCATATCTTCCGGGAAATAAGTTTTCTTGAAGCGTTCTGGATCACCCCAGAGCGTGCGGATTTGTGAAGGGAAAGGCTTTTTAATCACCAAAAAACCGCCTTTGCCATTTTCCACATCATGACCCGCTTCATCGACGATCGCCGCGAAAATCCCCGGTAATGGAAAAGTACAAGAACCCGGTTTCAACGCAACCGCACCCGGCATCGGCGCAATCATATGACCACCGGTTTCTGTCTGCCACCAGGTATCCACAATGGGGCAGCGTGACTGACCAATTTTTTCATAGAACCATATCCAGGCCTCAGGATTAATCGGTTCACCGACTGAGCCCAACAAGCGTAACGAGGATAAGTCGTATTGCGCGGGCAAGTCCGATCCCAGTTTGATTAGCGAACGAATTGCAGTCGGTGCGGTATAAAATGTGGTGACGCGATGTTTCTGGATGATTTCCCAGAAGCGCCCGGCATGCGGATAAGTCGGAATCCCCTCAAATATCACCTGAGTAGCACCCATAGCCAGAGGCCCATAGGTGACATAACTATGGCCAGTAATCCAGCCAACATCGGCAGTACACCAGAATATATCGGATGGCTTGTAATCAAAGATCCATTGCATACTCAGCTTGGTTCCGAGCAAATAACCGGCGCTGGAATGCTGAACTCCCTTGGGTTTACCCGTTGATCCTGAAGTATACAGCGTAAAGAGTGGATGCTCTGCGTTAACCCATTCCGGCTCGCACTGAGTACTGGCGCCTTGCGTGATTTCGTGCCACCAGACATCGCGTGCTGGATTAAAGGGGATTTCGCTACCAGTACGTTGATAAACTACAACCAGTTTCACCGATGTCGTGTCACTCATGCTCATAGCTTCATCAACGGTTGCTTTGAGCGGATTGCGTTTACCACCGCGCACCTGCTCATCGGCCGTAATGACTGCGACTGCACCGGCATCGACAATGCGCTCATGCAAACTTTTAGCAGAAAACCCGCCAAATACTACTGAATGAATTGCACCAATGCGGGCACAAGCCTGCATAGCGACAACAGCTTCAATCCGCATGGGCATATAAATAATGACACGATCGCCTTTTTGGATATTTTGTGATTTCAGCGCATTGGCGAGCTGACAAACACTCTGATGAAGATCACGATAAGTCGATTGGATAACTTCACCATCATCGGCTTCAAAAATAATAGCGATCTTATCCGCTTGTGTTGCCAGGTGCCGATCCAGGCAGTTATATGAGACATTTAATTCACCATCAGTAAACCATTGATAGAACGGCGGAGCTCGATCATCCAGTATCTGCGTAAAAGGCTTATGCCAAAGAATCTGTTCTTTAGCCTGTTTTGCCCAGAAACTCTGATAATCCAACTCTGCTTCTGCACACAAAGCCAGATACGCTTGAAGGTTGGGTACATTTGCTGTTCTGGTGAATTCATCAGAAGGCGGAAATATGCGAGTTTCATTTAAAATTGACTCAATGGCTGACATGAAATTCTCCGGAATTCTTTTGTTCGGTACACTTGAGAAAGATTGTATCATTGGCTTCGCGCGTCATTTGCACTTCTTATTTGTGGAAGGTGAATTTGCGCTCAGAAAATCTGCATGCGGCCTGACGAGAGTATAGTCAGGAAGCTTAGAAAATCCCCAAGGTACTCATTTAGCAGGCCGTTGAAAAACGTTTTCGAGGTAGCTGATGCAAGGCAAAAACAGATGAAAAAGCGCAGTTTATGCTTAATAAATGAGCATTTTGAGTCTGTTTTTAACACCGCAGCGGCAACGCAGATAGTTTTTCAACGGCCTGTTAGCGACACGGCAAACCTCCGCTATCACCTACCCTATTGGACTGGGATTAGAGTTCCGAGTCATTTTCAGATAGTCAAAGACTGCTCGGATATTTCGCATTAGTTGCTTCATCATTTCAGGGCAATAGTGCCCAGTTAAAAAATAGAGCACCCCGCCGTAAGCAGCGGGGTGCTCTTTTCAATCTACTGATTCTCAACCAGCTTTCGCCCCAAGAGGCCGGGAATTGAACCCGTAGAGATTAAAAACAGAATTACTCCAACGCTTCCACAGTGCCACAACCAACAACGGAACTGTCTTATTTCAAGGAAAGACTCTCTAACGCTTTCTGATGATTCCATTTTCCGTGAAAAAGTTGGCCTTTTTTCTCAGGTGTTCGGTCACTGGTCCAGGTTAAATAATTGCCATCCGGCGTAAATACCGGCAGACCATCAAAACCCTCTTTATCGGTCACGCGCACTGCGTCACTCTTGCCATCAACATCAACGATATAAAGTTCAAAATTGCGATGCCCATGCACATTCGTTGCAAATATGATGTATTTTCCGGAAGGATGATAGAAAGGCGCCCAGGACATCACATTGAGGCGGGTGATTTGTTTCTGATCCGACCCATCGATAGCCATCGTAAATATTTCNNTCCATGATATAAATATCGATCAAAGCGGATGGATTGGCTTTAAACAGCGCGGCTTCCTCATCGGATAATTCCTCCGTATATGCCCTGCGGTTTGAGGCAAATGCAATCAGCTTGCCGTCGGGAGACCAAGAAGCTTCTGCATCGTAACCCAATGTTTTGGTCAGATTCCTGATATTGCCACCGGAAAAATCAGTTTCGTAAATATCGTAATACTCATCGTAATCCCAGGCATAAGACTTCTGTTCACCGGATTTGCGCCGCTCAATCTCGGCGGCCATCTTGGCTTTTGCTTCCACATCTTCATGCGTTGAGGAAAACAACACCTTTTCCTGTGACGGATGCACCCAGGCACAAGTGGTTTTGCCGGTGCCCGGCGACACCTGCTGCACCGCACCATTGTCGATATTCTTCAAAAAAATCTGATAAAACGGATTGTCATCAGCCAGTTCCGCTTGATAAACCATCCACTTCGTGTCTTGTCGATAATAGGCCTCTCCGGCTCTCTTTTCCTTGACGGAAAGTTGGTGTTCGCCGGTGATAAAGTCGGCAGCATTGGCATTCAATGCTGCTAAAAAAAACAAAACTGGAGAAAATTTGATTGCGGATTGTAAAAAATCCGGTCTGCCAGGAAACATTTTCATTTGATATCAAAATCCTTAAAATAGATAAAACTCGGCATCAATTGTACAAGTATTCAATAATGCTTGTTAAGCCTATGCCACCGCCGGGCAATAGTAGCGCGAGCAATGACGGTTGTTGAAAGAAAGAAAAAATTTGCTGCTTCTTGTTGCGAATTTCTGTTACCACTTGGTCCACAGTATTCGCGTTACCAAACGCCAAAGATATTCTTCCAGGCCGATCTTCTTCATAGTATTGAAGTATATCCTCGCATTGTTTCTCTGCAGATTTTTTCAAAAAAATCAAGGTAATGATCAAGTAAATTGACGCGCCGATAAAAACAATTATCAAAGCGGGTGAAAACCCCAAATTATCAAATACATTGCTGCGACCAATCGCTATCAGCAGCATTAAAACAAAGGGCATATAGATGATGCTGTTAACTCGCTTGATCAGCCTTGTAATCAATAAGAACCGAAAGTAAGGCTTTAATTCTTCGCGTGAAATGCCTGTTCTTTTTTCGTATTCCTCCATGAGTTCTAGAGGCCAATCAAGTTGATCAGCGGATTCCTTCGGTCCAAGCTGATCAATAAATCGTCTACAAACTGTTGCCTCGTAACCAACCCAATAAATCAATCCCCACAAAATAGAAAATTGCACAAATGCAAGAATATTATGTAGATTTTGCGTAATCTCACCGCGTGAGGGGAAATTTAAATAGCCTAGTGAAAATATTCCAAAGTAAGTCAATCCAAGTGAAATTGCAGCGACGCATAGAATCCAAAGGTATCCTTTTGATTTTATCAAATCTGTAATTAACAGATACTCACGCCAAAGCGCATTGACATCTTTACCAGTCGATGTGAAACCAGAAAATGGCCCAAAACTTGATGTTTCCCGCCCATGACCATCATCTTTTGGTTCTTGCGGCTTAGGTAATTTTAATTCATCAATGATTTCCATGTCCTTTCTAAGCCTGATGTAATAATTAAAAGAAAAAAGAAGAATAAAGATAATACCCAAATATCTTATGACGAGATTGGGCCATACACTGACTCCCTCGAACCAAAAAAATGGTTCTCCATATTTATGATATGGAAAATTATCCCAGTAATAAAAAAACAGAATAAAGCTGATAATGGCAATACAAATTAAGCTATTCTTTAATGTAACAAAGCCTTCTACATAAGGCTTGAACAAGAAATAACTAAGAAAGAAAATCACTACAATCAAAAGAAATAGCTGAGAAACTGTTTTAATATCGATTTCTTTTTTTCGATTTTGTTCAAGTGATGAACAAGATAGTATCTCTTCAATGCCGCATGCATTTGATTCATTTGATGTATCTTGCAAGTGTGGTGTCGCCAGATGCACAGCTTGTGTTCTTCCAATCTCAAAAATCTGAGGATTAAGTAATTTATCTAGTTCATTTTGAATTTGTTGTATTTCTTGAATTTTTTGTTGTTTTTGTTGTTTTTGTTGGTTATAAGTTTTGGGTCGTGCCGATTTAGCAATTTCTATTGTTGGAAAATTAAGAGTAAGTAACGTTGCAAGATACATCGATGTTTGATAGCTATCCCGAAATGGCATTGTTGTTCGCTGCAATTCCAGATGCAGCGTAAAATCAAAATTGCTAGCGACTACTAGATTACGTGCCCACCTTGTTTGATCCGCGTGTAAATAGCGCGCGTCCAGTTCGGTGGTAAAAAAGATTCTATGTTTAAAACGATTACGCAAGGCTTGCAATATCAGCAATTTGTCGTATACATCATTACCAAAAATTCCGATTGCTTTGATTCGGTTGACTCCTAACCCTTCGCCACGATCCAGCTTATCAATTTTATCGATAAGCCGTCTCAAATAATCGAATTGGTTGCGTCCTTCCGCGTGTTCAGGTGATGCGTCATCTAATTGGGCAATTAAATTTTTCTGCTCTTTTTTATCTTGAGTATTTTGTGATTTCCTGCTTGACTCATCGAGATCGGGTAATTTGCCATCCAATCCACGCAAATAAGTAAATTGTGTTACTGGTGATTTTTCGTTTTTCTTCTTTTTACAATAAGTATCTACTGAATCAATGAAATGTTGAGTCAATGCTCTGGCGTATAATGAATCTTGCTCGCTAATAACGATTAAGCCATCTTCACACTTATCTTTGATAAATGAGTTTTTACGGTTAACACCGCGCTGCCTTAGTTCCCAAACCAATGCCTTGGCAAGATTCACATCTTGTCCGATTGTACGAATAATCGATTTCTCGGCTAGCTTATCGGCTATTTCTTTTTTGATGCAACTTCGCTTTTCACCTTCATTACTTTGATTACACTGATTTTCTTGTTTATAAGCATTGAATAAATCATCATCTGAAATAGTTGCACTGGATGAAATTATTTTGAATGAAGCAGGTAGTCTATCTATTTCCGTAGATTTCATCAGTTCGACGAATTTTGATGTGTTTGTCGGTCCAATTAACGTAAAGCTAAAATTTTGGGATGGAACTTCTCTAAATTGATCGAATAGGGTACTAACAAAACTCCCATATTGAGTGGAAATTATTTTCTCTTCATTTAACCAGAGAATCAGTACTCGTTCTTTCTTACCGGAATTCGAATTTATATCTCTTTCAAACCATTCATAAGGTACATAAACTTCACAATTATTAGCAAGGTGAGTGTTATGCAAGAAGAATTGAAGGTGCTCATTATCTTGTGGAAAATAATCACTAGACCCGAGCGCAGAGATTACTGCATAGCGATAACGTTGCCGGAACTCAACCAATTCCGAATAGGAGCTACCAAAAACACTAATAGCAATAACTCTTAAATCAGTATAAATATTCTCTTTATTGTCGCTTTTTTCCTTAGCTAGGAAATCTTTAAATGAATATGCTATTTTCTCTGGATCCTTGCCAGAGTTCTTCAGATGATTAGTATGCCGATCAACTGCAACAATTGGATCTTGCCACAGCCGCGCATCTACTTGATGCGCTTCGGGTGATATCAATTTGGAATTTTGTGAATCGTAGGGACGCGAACTGGTTAATGGATTATTGATCGCAGTACCTGTTACTAGCATGATCAATAACAGAATCGAAATCAGACCATTTTTAGAATCTTGATTATTGTCGTTTCCCATAGTTCTTCGCTCGCCAATGATTATTTAGCTAAATGTCACATCCCTGGCATTATGCCGGTGTTATGTGACTTGTCTCAACATACCAATGATGTTTGATATGATGTTAAACATGCAGTGAGCAAAATCACACTGCGCTGCAAATAGTGTGGAATTCCCGATAATCATCAGAATCCGTTAAATCTCCTTACAAAATGCAAAAATTATTAAACCTCAACGTAGCCTTTTTTGTTCTTGTTTTCTCCCTCTGTATCAGTCCGGTTGCCGCGGCAAGTACCGCAATCTTCCACCATCACATGGAAATCCAATTGTCGCCGGATACTTCTGAAATTCGTGCCAAAGACCGGATTCAAATCCCGGAGTCAGCGCGCAATGGCAAAGAACCCGTGCAACTTGAATTCTTTTTGCATGCCGGTTTATCGATCACGGATGTTGAAGGTGCTGCAATTCAGGCAGAAGAAAATGAAATTGCTTTGAAATCAAGACCGATTTCGATCCGGCAATACATCGTGACGTTGCCACCCGATCAACAAACGTTCACGCTACATTTCAACGGAAAAATTAATCACCCGTTGCAAGGTCCGGGACAGGAATACTCGCGCAGCTTCGGTTCCACGCCGGGGGTGATTTCGCCGGAAGGGATTTTTCTGGCCAACTCCAGCGCATGGTATCCGCAATTTTCTGATGATGCCATGGTGTCATTCCGGCTGGATATTCAAGTGCCTGCCGATTGGGACGTGGTCAGCCAAGGTACGTTGGTGCGTGAACAGAAAACAGCCACAACCCAGAACGTAGTTTGGGAAGAAACACAGCCGCAAGATGATATCTATATTGTCGCGGGCCGCTATCAACGCTATACACAATCAGCAGGTGCAGTGAATGCTTTGGTTTATTTGCGTAGCGCAGATGAAACGCTGGCGCAGAAATATTTGGATACCACCGCGCAATATATTGCCATGTATAACAAGCTGATCGGTCCCTACCCGTACACAAAATTCGCGCTGGTCGAGAATTTCTGGGAAACCGGTTACGGCATGCCGTCGTTCACGCTGCTGGGCCCCAAAGTGATTCGCTTCCCTTTCATTCTGCACTCATCGTATCCGCATGAAATTCTGCACAATTACTGGGGTAACGGCGTGTTTGTCGATTACGCCAAAGGCAATTGGGCGGAAGGCTTAACTGCTTATCTCGCGGATCATTTGGTCAATGAGCAACGCGGTAAAGGTGAGGAATATCGCCGTGACGTGTTGCAGAAATATGCTGATTTCGTCAATAAGGAAAAAGATTTCCCGATCGTCCAGTTCGTTTCGCGCCATAGCGCGAGCTCGGAAGCCGTGGGTTATGGCAAGACCATGCTATTTTTCCACATGCTGCGCCAGGAAATGGGCGATGAAAATTTCGTGCGTGCCTTACGTCAATTTTATAAGCAGTTCAAATTCAAACAAGCGACTTTTGCAGATTTGCTCACGACGATCAACGCAACCACCGGACAAGATTTTTCCGCGCAGTTTGAACAATGGGTACACCGCGCTGGTGCACCCGATTTATTACTGCGCAATGCAGAAACCGAACGCACGGCGCAAGGGTTTAAGCTCAAAATGACGGTTGAGCAAACGCAACCGGGCGAACTCTATCGTCTGCGCATCCCCGTTTCTATCACGCTGGAAGGTGAGGATATGGCGACGCAATCGCACATCACTATGGATCAGCGAACACAAACTATTGAAATGGATTTCCATGCCCGCCCGGTGCGTATCGACCTTGACCCGCACTTTGATGTGTTCAGGCGCTTGGATAGCCGTGAAATTCCTTCCGCGTTGTCGCAAGGTTTTGGAGCAGAAAAACCATTACTGATTCTGCCTGCACGCGCAGACAAACAAATCTTAGAAGCGTATCGCGCGCTGGCGGCGAATTGGCAAAAAACCCAATCGAACCAACTGGAAGTGATTGCGGACGATCAACTCACTGCTTTGCCCGCAGATCGCACCGTCTGGATCATGAGCTGGCAAAATAAGTTTGCTGAGACTGTCGCCAAAACTTTGGCGGATCGCGGTGTGACTTATCAGCAGAAAAAACTGCAACTGGATCAAAAGACCTATCCGCAAGCGGAGCATGCCGTTGTTTTGACTACCCGGCAACCGTCCAATCCGGATAAAACGCTGCTATGGATCGCATCGGACAATCCCAAGGCGATTGCCGAGCTCACCAATAAATTGCCGCACTACCGTAAATACAGTTATTTGGTATTCAAAGGCGACGAATTAACCAATATCGACAAAGGTCAATGGCCGATCACGCAATCGCCGCTCTCGCAATGGATCAAGCAAAAAGACAATTACGTCATTCACACGACGCATACCGGCATCGCCAAGCCGCGCCGAGCATTAGCGGAACTGCCGCCGGTTTTTTCCGAAAGCCGTATGCTGAGTGATATCACGCATTTGTCCAGCGAATCGTTCAAGGGACGTGAACTGGGCACCCCGGAACTGGATACCGCAGCAACGTATATTGCCAAGCAATTTCAGCAAATCGGTCTGACACCCGGCGGCGACAGCAATAGTTATTTCCAAATTTGGCAGCAAGATGTCGGCCTGCCGAAAGGAAACATCACCTTGCGTAATGTTATTGGAATTCTGCCGGGAACCAACCCGCAACTCGCCGGGCAAAGCCTGATCATCGGCGCGCATTACGATCACCTCGGCATGGGCTGGCCGGACGTGCGTGCCGCGCACCAGGGGAAAATTCATCACGGCGCGGATGACAATGCCAGCGGCATCGCCGTGATGCTGGAACTGGCGCGGCAGATCGTACCCAAATGGCAACCGGAACGCACCATTATTTTTATCGCTTTCACCGGAGAGGAAGCGAATCTGCTCGGCTCCAGGCATTACATCCGCAATACCAAAAATTATCCAACCGAGAAAATCATCGCGATGCTGAATCTGGATACCGTGGGACGGCTTGAGAACAACCCGGTCACAGTGTTCGGCACCGGAACCGCGCGCGAATTGGTGCATGTGTTTCGTGGTGCAGGCTTTGTCACCGGCATTCCCGTCAACGCCGTGCAAGATGACTTCGGCTCCAGCGACCAAGCCGCATTTATCCAAGCCGGTGTACCCGCCGTGCAATTCTTCGCCAGCGCGCACGAGGACTACCACGCCCCCGGCGACACCATGGACAAAATCGACTCCGCCGGATTGGTCAAAGTCGCCGCCATTCTAAAGGAAGCAACCGAATACCTGGCCAACCGCATCGAACCCTTGACCGTCACGTTGCCATCGCAAACAACGCAAGCCGAACCCACAGAAGCAAAAACCAAAGAAAAACGCACAGCCAGCCTCGGCACAGTGCCGGACTTTTCTTATCAAGGCGGAGGCGTACGCGTAGACAGCGTCATCCCCGGCTCCCCGGCGCAACAAGCGCAGTTACAGACAGGCGACATCCTGATACAACTGGCTGGACAAACGATCAGCGATTTGGCGTCGTATGCGAATATCCTAAGAACACTCAAGGCGGGTGAGAAAACTGAATTACAATTCCGGCGAGATGGGGAAGCGAATATGGTTGAAGTAGTGTTAGTTGAGAGGTGATTACACTACAATTTACTATTGCAGCCTACTCGAGAAATTGTGTAATTGCTTGAATAGCCGGCCCAGCAAGTTCTTTGGTGCTGCGTGCCAACGTCACTAATTTGTTGAGCCGTTCAATCAGCGTGAAGAATGTTTAAAGTGGACCCCGCAGTCAAGACAATAATAGAATGAATTTAAGAGGGCACCCTATTCATGC
>CXWL01060579.1_pt1 | contig 18807 bp, 19 predicted proteins | sample 590931 | NCBI WGS metagenome assembly CXWL01 (sample SAMEA3498368, study PRJEB10139) | groundwater metagenome | biome: water well; material: biofilm material | place: Germany | collected 2015-04-27 | reverse complement strand
TTGCACCTCGCCTATCGGATTGGTGACGAGCCGCGGCTCGACCGATACCTGCGACTGCACTTCGTCGGTCTTGTCCGCGATGTCCTCATCGGGCCCCGGCGTTTTCGGTGAATTCAACTCTGCCAAGCTCACAGTTGCGCTGGGTGCGCCAGTCGTCGCTGCCGCACCAGGCGCAACAGGAGGCTTGCGCGTGATCCAGAACATCGTCGCCGTGATCGCGATCATCAATCCGAGAATGACAATGACGCGGGCCATTTGCATTTCACCGTTCTGTTGTTGTTGGCTGTGAATTTAGTCATGCGCAACCGGGCCGCCAAATCGACCGTGCGCGCCTATCAACAGGTTTTACTGCTGGCCGTCCAACGACTTCAGGTAGAGCGCTATCGCACGGCGATCATCGTCAGTGAGATGTTTCGTCGCGTCTTGAATCACTTCGTCCATCGGGCCTTGCGCCGTGTCGAAGTCAGGCTTTGCGCCGCTTTTCAAATACGCCGCAATTTCCTCCACAGACCACGCTGCGAATTCCTTTGCTTTCGCACCCGCCAGCGCGGGAACCTTCCATCCATTGGGACCCGTTGGATTTCCTTGCAATGCTTGCGAACCGATTGGAGCCCCAAGAAAATTGCGCGGTGTGTGACATTCGCCGCAATGCCCAACTGCGACCAAATAGCGCCCGCGATTCCAAGTTGCATCACGCGACGGATCGTTTGCGAGCGGCGCCGCACCGGCGAAGAACAGCAGCTTCCACCCTTTCATCAACGCGCGCCACGAGAATGGAAAAGCAATGTCGTCATCACGCCGAGGTGCACTAACGGGGGACAGCGTGAAGAGAAAGGCCTTGATAGCGAGCGCGTCTTCCGCAGTCATTGCAGAAAACGACGTGTACGGAAAAACCGGATAAAGCTCCTCGCCATGCACACCCTGCCCTTGCGTTAGAGCGCGCACAAAATCCTCATCGCTCCACCCGCCAATTCCGGTTCCACTATCGGGCGTGATGTTCGGCGAATGAAACGTGCCGAACGGCGTCTTGAGCGCGAGGCCACCCGCAAATGGTTGCCCACCGCCCTTCTTGTCCCAATGACAACTGAGACACCCGCCGGCTCGAACCAAATACGCGCCGCGCTCCGCCATCCCCGGCGTGCCGCTTGAAACACCCGGCGGAATGTTCACGCGCGCACGCGTGGGCACGATCAACCAAACAAGAATGGCGGCACCGACAACCAGCGCCACCACAAGAAAGAGTCGTGTGGGAGACATCATTCCGAGGCTTCAGGGCCGCGGAACATCTTGTGACAACCGCCACAGCTCTTGCCGACATCGGCGAAAGCCGCGTCGACCTTCGCCTTGTCGCCAGCGCTCAGCGCGGCGTCGATATTCTTTAGCGCCGCTATCATGGCGTCTGCGGCGGCCTTGAACTCCGCCGGCTTCGCCCAAATATCTTGAAGAGCGCGTGACTTTGTAACGCCAGTGTCGCCAATGCCGGTTCCTTTCGGGAACCGTGAGACGATGGATTCGGAGAACGCGATCGCTTCGGCGAGTTTCGCCTTGGCCTCCTCAGGCGTCGCCGCTTGGGACGCCGCCTTCATGGCACCGCCGAACTTCTTCATGCCGTCGACGCGTGCGTCGACAGTTTGTTGTGGCGTCTGCGCCACCGAGGCTCCACATGCCACCGAGGCAAAAGCAATCACGGCAAGGACAGCGCCAGCAACCACAACTCTCATGGGTTTCTCCCGAATACGCACAGACGTTCAACTTAACGCATGGTAACGATTGTGACGGCCGCGCCAAGCCCCCACAATTTGTCAGGCAAAAACGTCACGATTTGACCGTAGACTACGCACATGATTTGCATGGTTTCGAAGTCTTTACAGTGCCTGCCGTATCCTCCTCTGCGTTCAGCCTTGAGAATAAGCAATGTATAAGCTGATTGGGGTCTGCGTCTTTTGTGGCTCCTCCGAGGGGAGCGATCCCGCCTACGCCGAAGCGGCTCGCACGCTCGGCCGCCACATCGCCGAGTCGCGCGCACGTCTGATCTATGGCGGCGCATCGATCGGTCTGATGGGCGAAGTTGCGCGTGCGGCTCTCGAAGCCGGTGGCGAAGTCGTCGGTATTATTCCGCAGTTCCTGCGCGCACGCGAAATCGAACTCGCCTCACTCACCGAACTTGTCATTACGCCAGACATGCATGAGCGCAAGACGCGCATGCACGGCCTTTCCGACGCCTTCGTCATTCTGCCGGGTGGCCTCGGTACGCTCGAAGAAGTGCTCGAAGCGATGACCTGGGCGCAACTCGGCCTGCACAAGAAACCCATCGTCTTCGTCAACACGAAGGGTTTTTGGGATCCGCTGTTCGCGACATTCGATCGCGTGCACGCGCACAACTTCGCGCGCTACGGCCTGAAGGAGCTCTACACGGTCGTGAACCGCGTCGAAGACACGATGCCCGCGATCCTAAACTTCCACCGTCAAGCGGCGGAATAACGCTCGCGCCGTAAGGCTTCCCACGTCACGAGTGCGAGCGCGCTCCAAATCAGCGCGAACGTCACCGCATGCGCTTGCGTGAACGGCTCGTGATAGAGGAACACCGCCAGCAGCAGACTAATCGACGGCGCCAAGTACTGCAGGAACCCCATCGTTGAAAGCCGCACCAGCCGCGCGCCAGCCGCGAACAGCAGCAACGGGATCGCGGTAATCGGTCCTGCCGTGACGAGCAGAAGGTCCGTCGTCAGGCTTACGTGGAAGAACGCGCCCTGCTCGGTCGCCACCAAATAGACGATGTAGCCCAGCGAAACCGGCGCCAGGATGACCGCCTCAATCGTGAGTCCTTCGAGCGACTCCACGGCGACTGTCTTGCGGATGAGTCCGTAGATTCCGAAACTCGCCGCAAGCACCAGCGATATCCACGGCAAGTAGCCCAACGCAACCGTTTGGTTGATCACGCCCAGTACCGCAAGCCCGATCGCTGCGATCTGGATCTTCGTCAACCGCTCCCCGAGCCAGACCACGCCGAGCATGAAACTGACGAGCGGATTGATGTAGTACCCGAGGCTCGTGTCGATGATCCGGTCGGTCGTGACCGCCCATATGAACAGTCCCCAATTCAGAGCGATCAGCAGCGCGCTGACCACCAGAGCCACAACGGTTCTGGGACTGCGCAACGCGGACCAGAGTTTTGGCAACCGCTCCCACGCCGCCAGCGCCGCTAATGCGAAGACAAGCGTCCAGACAATCCGGTGCGTGACGATTTCGACCGCACTCACGTGCCCCAAGAACTTCCAGAAGATCGGAATGATCCCCCAGGTCACATAAGCGCTGGCGCCGTAGATCACGCCCCGGTCGATTGAATTGCTCATACTACTCACTTAATGGGGCAAGCCGACCAAACGCTATGCCGGATCAGCATGGCTGTACTGCGTAACGCGAAACCCTCACTTCTTCTCGCGATAGACGTAGCGTTCGTTCATGAATTCAGTGAGCACAAACTGCGTCACGTTAGGCGGCAGCACGTTCAAGATTTGGTTGAGTTCGGCCGACTTGCGCGGCAATTGCCCATCCTCGATCCCGGCCGCCCGCATAAGGTCGCCCAACATCTCTGGCTTCATGTCGCCGGCACTCATGCGTGACACCTCGGCTTTCACCTTGGCTGCAATCTGACTGAACCCTTTCGACGCGCAAACCTCAACAGAAGACCGCAAAGCCGCCAAGAACTCATCCGTCTGCTCGAACGTTTTCTGCCCGATCGAAATATGCACGTTCGCCTCAGAGCCGTGGTAGCCGAACTGAGGCTGTACGCCCCAACCGCGCGCCGCCATTTCATCGATAATGTGGAAGCAGGAGAAATCGTCGGACGTGAAGGCAACTTGGTTCGAGTCCGGCTCGCCCACCAGCCGCAAGCCCTGCACCGCACGAATACCCTCGACGATCGCTTGCGTCGCCCGATAGATGCGCTCAGCCAACCGCATGTAGCCGTCGTCGCCGAGTGCGTTCAGCACGGCCCAAGCTGCCGCCATCGGACCGCCGGATTTCGCCGATTGGATCGTCGGATTGATGATCGTGTATCCGGTCCAATCCGCGGTGACGAACATCTGAAACCGACGCAGCGCCTTCGAGCGATGCAGAATGACGGACGCCCCCTTCGGGCAGTACGCATACTTGTGAAAGTCCATCGACATCGACGTGACGCCGGGGACACGAAAGTCGAACGCGCCAAGCTTCGCGCCGAGACGCCTGAAGTATGGAAGCAAGAACCCGCCGATGCAGCCGTCGACATGGAACAGCAAATTGTGCTTTTGCGCGATGCAAGCAATTTCTTCGATCGGATCGAGCACGCCATGTGCATAAGATACCGCCGATGAAACGATCAGTATGGTGTTCGGCGTGATTGCTTTCTCGATTGCGGCGGGATCGGCCTTATAGGTTTTCGGATCGACCGGAACCAAAACCTTCTTCACACCCAGATAGTGACACCCCTTTTGGAACGCAGCATGCGCCGTCACGGGTAGAATTACTTCAGGCACCTCGATTTGCGGCTTGGTCGCCCGCGCGTAGTCGCGTGCGGTCTTGACCGCAAGCATACAGGATTCCGTGCCGCCACTCGTGAAGTTGCCGACAACCCCCGGCACGTCGCCCAGGTGAGCCGCCGCCATTGCCACCAACTCGTTCTCGATCTGCATGAGGCTGGGGAATGTGGTCGCCGCAAGGGCGTTCTCGGTGAGGTAGCGCATGTACGCCCATTTTGCGATCTCCTCGACCTCAGGACCCGCATCGTAGATGTAGCCGAGCGTCTTGCCGTCGCGCCATTTAGCGTCGCGCGCCGCGAACGCTTCAAGTTCGGCTTTGACGGCGGCGTGCGATTTGCCTTTGCTGGGGATGCGCATGATGTCTCGCCGCTCTTCAAGCGCGTGACGGAGGCGCCCCGTCGCGCAGCAGTTTGTACGTGATGGAGTCGATCAGCGCCTCGAAGGAAGCATCGACAATATTGGGCGAAACGCCGACTGTCGACCAGCGATTGCCGGCACCGTCCGCGCTCTCGATCATGACCCGGGTCACGGCCTCGGTGCCGGCGGTGAGGATACGCACCTTGTAGTCCACCAACTTCAGATCCTCGAGCCACTTCGAGTAACGGCCAAGATCCTTGCGCAACGCATTGTCGAGCGCGTTGACCGGCCCGTTCCCCTCCCCCACGCTCATCAGCCGCTCGCCGTCGGCCACGACTTTCACGACGGCCTCCGACACCGTAACTTCTTCGCCGAGCGCGTTGTGCCGCCGCTCGACCGACACCCGGAACCCATCGACCTTGAAGTAAGTCGGCACCTTGCCCAGCGCGCGCCGCGCCAGCAACTCCAGCGACGCCTCGGCCCCGTCATACGCGTAGCCCAAGAACTCACGCTCCTTGATCCGCTCCAAGAGCGCGGCGATCCGCGGGTCTTTCGAGTCGACATCGATCCCAAGCGCTACGATCCGCCCCACGAGGTTCGACCGCCCCGCCTGATCCGACACGGGAATCTTGCGCGCATTGCCCACCGTCTCCGGCGGCACGTGCTCGTACGTCCGCGGGTCTTTCTGCACAGCAGAAGCATGCAACCCGCCCTTATGTGCAAATGCCGATGAACCGACATAAGCCGCATGCCGGTTCGGCGCTCGGTTCAAAATCTCGTCCAGCTGGCGCGACAGATGCGTAATGTCCTTCAGCTTCGCTTGTGCGATCCCGGTCTCGAAACGGTCGACAAAGCCCGGCTTCAACAACAGTGTCGGGATGATCGAAATCATGTTCGCGTTGCCGCACCGCTCGCCAAGTCCGTTCAGCGTGCCCTGAACCTGACGCACACCCGCGTCCACGGCGGCGAGCGTATTGGCAACGGCGTTTTCGGTGTCGTTGTGCGCATGAATGCCGATCCGATCGCGCGGAAATTTCTTCACGACCTCCGCCACGATGCGCGACACCTCATTGGGTAGCGTCCCGCCATTCGTGTCGCAAAGCACCGCCCAGCGCGCACCGCCATCCAGCGCCGCCTCAAGGCAAGCCAGCGCGTACTCCGGACTCGCTTTGTAACCGTCGAAAAAATGCTCTGCATCGAACATCGGCTCGCGGCCGCGCGCCTTGACGGCCGCCATGCTCTCTTTGATCGCGGCTAAATTGTCCGCGCGGGGAACCTCAAGCACGATATCGACCTGAAAGCCCCAAGACTTGCCGACGAGGCAACACGCATCCGCCTTCGCATCCAGTACTGACGCAAGCCCCGGATCGTTCGACGAACTTCGCCCGAGCTTCTTCGTCATCCCAAACGCAACAAGCTTCGCCCGCTTCAACGCCGGCGGCGCACCGAAGAATGTCGTATCGGTTGGATTGGCGCCCGGCCACCCACCCTCGACATAATCGATCCCGAATTCGTCGAGCAGAATTGCAATCTGACGCTTGTCCTCGACGCTGAAGTCGACCCCCTGCGTCTGCGCCCCGTCGCGCAACGTCGTGTCGAAGAGATAGAGGCGTTCGCGGCTCATGACACCACCTTCCACGTCGTTGCGCCGGGACCATCTTCGATCCCGACACCCATAGCAGTGAGTTCTGCGCGCAACCGATCAGCCTCTGCAAAGTTCTTTGCCTTGCGCGCCGCGTTGCGCTTGGCAATCAGGTCTTCGACCTTCGCAGCGTCGATCGCCTGGCCAATGATAAAGTCTGAATCGCGCTCATCGCCGTAGACGCTAAGGAAGTTCAGCGCAGCTTTGAGACGGCGCTTTTCAGCATCATTCGTACGCGCGCTGGCGGCGAGGCTGTGCACCGCCGCAAGCGCCGCAGGCGTGTTCAAATCGTCCAACAACGCAGCCATAACGTCCTCCGGCACGGTTTCGGCAGGTGTCACGCCGTGCAGCATACGGGCCCACTCCATCAACGTACTCCGGGTCTGAAGCAGGCGGTCAAGCGTCCAGTCGATCGGTTGCCGATAGTGCGTGCTTAGCATGGCAAGCCTCAGCACCCGCCCATGCCATTGCTGGTCACCAAACTTCTTCTCCGCCAACAGCTCACGGATCGTGATGAAGTTGCCGAGGCTCTTCGACATCTTCTCGCCTTCGACCTGCAAGAATCCGTTATGCATCCAATAGTTTGCGATCGGCTTGCCGTGATGCGCGCCTTCGCTCTGCGCGATCTCGTTCTCATGATGTGGGAACTGCAAATCGATCCCACCACCGTGAATGTCGAACGTCTCGCCCAAATGCTTCTCGCCCATCGCCGAACACTCGATGTGCCAGCCGGGCCGGCCGTTGCCCCAAGGCGAGTCCCAGCCGGGCATGGTCGCGTCCGACGGCTTCCACAGCACGAAATCCATCGGGCTCTTCTTGTAAGGCGCCACTTCGACGCGCGCGCCGGCGATCATCTCGTCGAGCGCGCGCCGTGAAAGTTTGCCGTAATCCGGATCGGACGACACGTCGAACAGCACGTGCCCCTCGGCCACATAGGCGTGATTGCTCGCGACCAGCTTTTCGATCATGGCGATGATCTCAGGCATCGTATCGGTCACGCGCGGCTCAAACGAGGGCGCCAGGTTACCTAGCGCGAGGGCATCCTCCTGGTAGACCTTGGCAGTGCCCTCGGTGAGCTCACGGATGGAAACGCCCCGTGCCGCTGCCCTTGCGATAATCTTGTCCTCGACGTCCGTAATGTTGCGGACATACGTCACGTGCTTCTCGCCATAGATGTGGCGGAGCAACCGGAACAGCACGTCGAACACGATCACCGGCCGCGCGTTACCGATATGCGCAAAGTCGTAAACCGTCGGTCCGCAGACGTACATGCGCACATTCTTCGGGTCGATCGGTTTGAAAACCTGCTTCTCGCGGGCCAGCGTGTTGTAGATCGTCAGTGCCATATTCAATTCCTCAAAGCGTCCGCTCTGGCCGCCTTTTGGGATTCGGTCTCTGACGAGAAAAGAATCGGTGAGCGCGGCCGCTAAGGTTCGTTAGCCGCAAATACAAATCGCCGCGCGCGCGATTTGCGCCGCGGAACGAAGGTCGGAAATGATCGTCCGAATGCTCACATCTGCCTCATGCAGCCTGACCGGCCAACCGTTTTGCCGCCCGCTCAGGACCGATGAGGGGTAACAGCTTTCGCATCTCCGGTCCATGGGGCTGCCCGGTCAACGCTAAGCGAAGCGGCCTAAACAAAGCCTTACCTTTGGCCCCGGTTTTGGCCGAAACCGCCGCCGTCCACTCTGTCCAGGTCGCATCCGTGAAGGGTCCGGCAGGCAACAGCGCCCGCGCCGCTTCGGCCACCGCAACGTCCTCGATCACAGGCTGAAGCGGCCCCTCGACCACCTGCCACCAACCGCGCGCTTCGTCGAGCAACTGAATGTTGTCGCGCACCGCATCCCAGAACGGCGCGCCGCCACCCACGCCGAGTCGCTGCAAATCAGCGGCCACCGTGTCGTAGGACATGCCGTGCAGAAGCTTGTGGTTCAGCGTCTTCAAGTCGTTCGGATCGAAGTGCGCCGGTGCGCGCGAAAACTTCGTCAGATCGAAGTCCGCAATGAGCTCATCGAGCGTCGCCCGCACAACGACCGGATCGGAGGTCCCGAGCTTCGCGAGTAGACTATTGATCGCCTGCGGTTCGATCCCCTCTTCGCGCAAACCCTCGATCGACAGCGACCCAAGCCGTTTCGACAAAGCCTCGCCGCCGGCGCCGATCAGCATCGAGAAATGCGCAAACGCGGGCACCGGCGCTCCGAGCGCCTCGAAAATCTCGATCTGAACGCCCGTGTTCGTCACGTGATCTTCGCCGCGGATGATGTGCGTGATCTTGAAGTCGATGTCGTCCACGACACTGGGCAGCGTGTAGAGAAACCGCCCGTCCTCGCGGATCAAAACCGGATCCGACAGTGACGCCGTCTCGATGTGCACCGGGCCACGGATAATATCGTTGAACGCGACGCTCTTGCCGGAGAGCTTGAACCGCCAATGCGCCCTACGCCCCTTGGCCTCAAGATCCACGCGCTGTTCGGCGGTCAAGTTCAGCGCCGCACGGTCGTAAACGGGCGGCCTGTGCTGTGCGAGCTGCCGCTTGCGGCGGCGATCAAGCTCATCGGCGGTTTCGTAGCAGGGATAGAGCCGCCCCATGGCGCGCAGCATGTCGGCCGCGGCGTTGTGCTGAGGCGCGCGCTCCGACTGCTCGGCACAGAGATCGTGCTTCAGGCCCAGCCAAGCCAAATCGGCATAGATGCCCTGCGCAAACTCTTCGGTTGAACGCTCAGTATCCGTATCGTCGAGCCTGAGCAGAAACTTGCCGCCCGTCTTGCGCGCGAACAAGTAGTTCGTAAGTGCCGCGCGAATATTGCCGACATGAAGTTTGCCCGTAGGACTGGGCGCGAAGCGAACGACGGTCATATCTTATTTTCTAGTAGTGGCTCGTGAAAGTAACATCGACATTCGCCTCGACGCACGTTGGTTTACCCTCGATCACTGTTGGGGCATAGCGCCAGAGCTTCACCCCTGACAACGCACTATCGGCGAACGCTGGGTCGGTTGCCGTGACCAATTGAATGTCAACGACACGACCTTCAGTATCGACGCGCGCTAGCACCCGCGCAAACCCATCTTGTTCCGCCTCCGCCTTTGCTCGAGGATAGCGAACCTGCGGTGGGTTAATCGGGCGAAAATCAATACCCCGAGCGTTCAGGTCTTCACGCGTAACAATCCTTGGGCACCGGCTTTTCCATTCCTCGTCTGCCAATTCAAAGGCGCTTGCCCAGTCCGCAAATAGGAAAAAGCTGGCGATTGCAATAGAGCACCCAACAACCCTCATCGTGCACCTCACGTGGCATCTCGGAAAGCATTTGTTATCGGATATCGGCGGTCACGCCCGAAATTCTTGCGCGTGATTTTGACACCCGGCGGCGCCTGGCGGCGCTTGTATTCGGCGATCGACAGCAAATGCTCGACCCGCTTGATCGTGGCGAGGTCGTGGCCGCGCTTCATGATCTCTTCCACCGGCATCTCGCTCTCGACCAGGCACTCGAGGATATCGTCCAGTTTCGGGTAAGGAGGAAGCGAGTCTTCGTCCTTTTGGTTCGCGCGCAACTCGGCGCTGGGCGGCTTGTCGATCACGCGCTCCGGCATCACACGCCCCGACGGCCCCAGCGCGCCGCCAGGCTTATGCTGATTGCGCCACCGCGAGAGCGCGAACACCTGCATCTTGTAGAGGTCTTTGAGCGGATTGTACCCACCGCACATGTCGCCATAGAGCGTGGCATAGCCCACCGACATTTCCGACTTGTTGCCGGTGGTCACAACCATCGGCCCAAACTTGTTCGAAAGCGCCATCAGTGTAACGCCGCGGATGCGCGATTGGATGTTCTCCTCAGAGGTGTCAGGCACACGGCCAGCAAACAGCGGCCCGAGCATCGCTCCGAACGCCTTCACGGCCTCCTCGATCGGAATACTGTCGAGTTGCACACCCAGCAACCGAGCGACTTCGGCCGCGTCGTCCAAACTGTCTTTCGACGTATATCGTGACGGCATCATCACGCAGCGCACGCGGTCTTTGCCCAGCGCATCGACCGCCGCAGCCGCCGTCAACGCCGAGTCGATCCCGCCCGACAAGCCCAAAACCACGCCCGGGAACCGGTTCTTTCGCACGTAGTCGCCGAGCCCCAGCGTCATCGCGTGATAAACGGACTCCAGCCCCTCCGGTATATCGGCCTTGGCACCTGGCTCGCAAATCCAGCGTTTGCCGTCCCGCCGCCACTGCGTGAGCGTCAGCGCCTCCGACCATGCCGGCATCTGTACGGCAAGACTGCGATCGGGGTTGAGCACGAACGACGCGCCGTCGAACACGAGTTCGTCCTGGCCGCCGATCTGATTGAGATACGCGAGCGCAAGCCCACTCTCGACCACGCGCGACACGGCGATGTTAAGCCGTGTCTCTTCCTTCTTCGCCTCAAACGGTGAACCATTCGGAACCAGAAGAAACTCGCCGCCCGTCTCCGTGATGCACTCGACGACATCGCCCTTCCAGATGTCCTCGCAGATCGGCACGCCGATGCGCACACCGCGCACTTCGATCGGTCCCGGCATCGGCCCCGGCGTGAACACGCGCTTCTCGTCGAACACGCCGTAGTTCGGTAGATCTACCTTGAACCGGACGGCTTTGACGACGCCGCCGTCGAGGCAGGCGAATGCGTTGTAAAGCTTGCCGCCCTCCACCCACGGCGTTCCGATCAAGACGGCCGGGCCCGAAACGGTCTCCTTCGCGAGCGCCTCCACCGCGGCCCGGGCGTCGGCCTGCAGCGCGGGCTTCAGCACCAAGTCTTCCGGCGGATAGCCCACGATAAACAACTCGCTGAAGAGCACGATGTCCGCGCCCATCGCCGCCGCTTCGGCGCGCGCCGTGCGCGCCTTGGCCAAATTCCCTTGAACGTCCCCGACTGTGGGGTTCAGCTGCGCAAAAGCGATTTTGAGCGATGACGTCATGGTTCGAGCAAAATACGCCGGACGGTTTCAGGCTGACTCCCCACGACCTTCAAGTACGCGCGCGCTGTCGCATCCGGCTTCCGGCGTCCTTGCTCCCAATCTCTGAGCACTGCCAACGTGATTCCGAAGCGAGCGGCAAAAACCGATTGGGACAGATTGAGCCTTCGGCGAATGGCAGCGACATCGACATCACCTGCAACTTCCGCAGGCCGCATCTCCGCGAGTTCGCGCCTCGTCAACTTCGGCGTATCGGTGTCTGGCTTGAATGCCGCATCGGATCGGGCACGCTTCGCATCGAAGCGCGGCACAATCTCTCGTCGGCCGCCCGCAACTTTCAGACGGCCGTCACTCCCAAATTGCGCCTTCACGATACGCTTTGTCTTCTTCATTGCTAGCTCGTCTTGCCGATAAGATTCGGATTGCTTCGCGCCTTTGGGTGAAGACCAAGAAGTAAGTTTCACCATTGATCTCACCGATTGTTTGGATCCGCACCTCACGATACTTCCGTCGCGTATCCTGCCTTTCGATGCGCCTCCGATCACGAAATACGTAACACACGAATGCAAAGTCGAAGCCGCGCTCCTCGAAGCAGGCGTCACTCTTGGCAGAGTCCCACTCGAACGTCATTTGTGACTATACGGCATTGCCGTACAAAGAGCAAGTGCTCATTCGATGGCGCAGAACTGCCCGTTGCCGGTCCTGGCTTTCGCCTTGAGACACACGGCGTCCCAGAGCGGCATCATTTCTTCCTGCATCTCCTCAGCCATTCGCTTCAAGTCGGCGCCCGATATCGCGGCGCCGGACCCGGTCAGCGACCACACCGGATGATATGGCGCGGCGGGGCACAATTTGCCACCGGTAACCCGGCGCGCGCACGCGGTTGAGCGAAGTTCGTTGTAGCGCGCGATCACCCCTTGCAGCCGCCGGAACGCATCGCCGTCCGCCGACACCTCGGCATCGTGCAGCGACGCGCCGAACAGCTTCAAGCCCGCGTGCACCTGGTCTTGCATGACCTCCACCCGGCCGACCGTGATCTCGGCCTCCGTGCGCGCAGACAGGTCGCTTTCGGCGACCGGTTGCTGCGTCTTGCGGGAGTCATCACACGCCGCGAGCATGCCCACGGATACGATCAGGATCACGCCACAGCGCATGGTTCGCCTCGCGGTATTCTTACACCGCAGCTTTGACCGCCTTGACGACGCGGTCAATCTGCCCGTCGGTCAAATAAGGGTGCATCGGCAGACTCAGAACCCGCTGCGCCAGTTTCTCGCAGACCGGCAACCCGCCCTTCGGCGCATAGGCTGCAAAAGCCTTATGTTGGTGCAGCGCCTTGAAGTAGTAGATCGACGACGGCACCCCCGCCTCTTGCAGCGACTTCATCACCGCGTCGCGGTCATCGACCATAACGGTGAAGAGGCCCCAGGCGCTCTTGCTGCCCTGTGGCACGTGCTGCATCTCGACCGCGTTGCCGATCTCTTGGCGGTACCGCTGTGCGATCCGTTCGCGTGCCTTCATTTCATCGGCGAAAACCGTGAGCTTCGACAGCAGCACCGCGCACTGCACAGAATCCAACCGCCCGTTCACGCCGACCCGAATTGATTCCTTTTTCTGCGCATCGGTCCCGTGCCAGCGAATGGAAGACCAGCGCTCAAACCGCACAGCGTCATCGGTCAGCATCGCGCCGCCGTCGCCGTAGCAGCCCAGCGTCTTCGACGGATAGAAGCTCAACGTCGTCATGTCGGTGAGCGCGCCGATCATGCGGCCGCCCTGCCCGCCGCCAAAGCTCTGCGCCGCATCCGCAAGCACGAGCATCCCGTGCTTCTTCGCTATCTTATTGATTGCCACATAGTCCGCCGGCAGACCGTAGAGGTCGACGGCAATGATCATCCGCGGCTTCAGCTTACCTTCGCGTATCACCGCTTCGATCTGCGCCTCGAGATGCCCCACGTCCATGTTGCAAGTATGCGCGTCGACATCGACAAAGACCGGCGTCGCTCCGGCGATCAGAACGGCATTCGCTGTGGCGTTATATGTAAAGCCCGGGATGAAGACCGCGTCGTGCGCCTTCACATCCTCGCCCATGAGCGCGATCACAAGCGCGTCGGTACCGCTCGCGACCGCAAGCCCATGCTTGGCACCCGTATGCGAGACCAACGCCGCTTCGAGTTCGCCAACCTCCGGCCCGCCGATAAAGGCACCGTGGTCGAGTATCTTCTGCCACCGCTTCTCGATGTCCGCGCGAAGCATCTTCTTCGGCGTTTCCAAATCGAAAAAGCGGATCGGGCCCGCATCCGCCTGCGCGGTGCGGGTTGCGCTATTCGTTGCTTCAGGCATGAGCCAGTCTCTTCTGCGGCAGCCTTGCGGCGTCCAGGATGGAGAGCGCCGTTTCAAGCGCCCGGCGCGCTTCACGCGGCGCAATCGAAGCAGGCAGTCCTTGGCGGACGGAGCGCACGAACTGCGCCACGCCGTGACCAAGCGGGTCGGTCGACGGACACGGCAGTGAGGAGCCGCTCGAAGCGCTACCCAAAGGCTTTAGTTTGCGCGGCGTCGAATTCGTCATCTCGCGCGTCAGGAAGTCGATGTAGATCTCGCCGTCCGGATACACGACCCGCATGAAGCGCTTGCGCGCCTCGGCCATGCGGCTTGCGAACAACTCGACTTCCATGCCGTCGGCGAGCGTGATTGTCGCCGAAACCTCGTCCGAACGGGCGCTGACGAACCGCTCGCTCGCCTGCATCTCGGCGATCGGCGCCGCATTCATCTGATGCACCAAATCGATATCGTGGATCATGAGATCCAGCACGACACTGACGTCGGTATTGCGCGGACTGAATGGCGACGCCCGATGGCATTCGATTTTGAGCGGCTTCACGTTGCCGTCGAAAAGGCCCAGATGGCGCATCACGAAGCGCTCTTGATGACCCGTGTGCAGCACCAACCCGCGCTGCTCCGCCAGGCGCACCAGTGCGTCCGCCTCCCGAAGATTCGCGGCCAACGGCTTTTCGACGAACACATGCTTGCCGGCGTTCAACGCCCCGACGCCGATCTCACCATGGAAGCGAGCAGGCGCTGCGATCGTCACGATCTCGACATGCGGCAGGATCGAGCGCCAACCGGGAAACGCAGTGACCATGAAATCGTTCGCGAGCGTTTGCGCGCGCGCAATGTCTGCGTCCGCGATGCCGACCAGCTTCACGCCGGGCGTGCTGGCATACTTTTGCGCATGCAGGCGGCCGAACGCGCCGGCCCCAATGACACCCGCTTTGATCTCGCGATTAACGTCTGAAAGTAAGCTCACGATAGTTCCGCCGCTCAACGCAACCCACACGTGCGCGGATCATTACCGCATTAGGAAACTTGCGCCACCGGTGGGCTTGCCGCAGTGCATCAAGAAATATTGCAGCCCTGTCACGCCCCACCCTTGTCCCTGACGAAGCAACCAGGCCAATGTCATGGTTGACGCTACCCCTTAAGCAACACTGCGGAGTCTTATCCCCATGCGCCATATTAGGGGGAGCGCGATGAACATCCCTCAGCAAGCTTTTGTCGTTTTGGCAATTCTCACAACCGGCTCGCTATCCGGCTGCTCCTGGCTCGACGGCACGTTGGCGATCTGCGAGGGACAAAACAAAGCCGCAACCGCGGAACAAGTCATCGAAGCTTGCACGAAAATCATCGATCAGGGAGGTCAGCCGTCAAGCCTCCTCGCTCACGCATACGATGGCCGCGGTCGCGCACTAGGAAGAAAAGGCAAGTACGACAAGGCGCTGGCCGACTTCAACCACGCAATCCAGTTAGCCCCCACGAACCCATCGACACTTCACAATCGTGGTGCAGCATTCGCTGCTCTTGGCAAACGTGAGCGCGCGCTTGATGACCTCAATCGGGCGATCGCACTCGACCCCAAATTCGGCCTGTCTTACTTCGTTCGCGGTAAGGTTCAATCTGAGCTGGATAGGCCCGACCTAGCGATAGCTGATCTAACCGAAGCGCTCCGGCTCAAGCCTGACTTCGCTCCAGCCTATGCAGCGCGAGGTATGTCGTTTTGGAAAAAGAAGAACTACGAAAAAGCCCTCGCCGCGATCGCGCAATTCAACTCCAACCAACCGATCCGTTTAGCTTTGGCATCCGCGCTAGCCTATACGCGAACAAGGGGGACTACGCACGCGCAATACGTGATTACGATCAAGCAATTCGCCTTAAGCCAGATTTCGGTCTTGGGTTACGTTCACGCGGCCGGACATACGGACGAATGGGTGAACGAGACAAGGCCATAGCCGATTTCAATCGCGCCTTGAGCCTCGATCCAGCAGATGCACTCACCCTAAAAGAGCGGGGCAACGTCTACGCTGACGCGGGAGATTACGACAAAGCACTCACCGACCTCGACCAGGCAAACAGCATCAAGCCCGCTGACCCCGAGCTTCTCAACAGCCGTTGCTGGACGCGCGCATTGTCAGGGCAGTCCCTCGAAGCGGCACTGGCAGATTGCAATGAGGCGCTGAGGCTTGAGCCCAATCAAGCCAGCATCTTGGATAGCCGCAGCTTGGTTCACTTCAAACTCGGTCATTTCGCCGAGGCAATCGCAGACGCGGATGTCGCGGTAGCATCAAACCCCGCACTCTCTGGCTCCCTGTACATCCGCGGCCTCGCAAAACGCCGATCGGGCGACAACGTGGGCGGCGAGCGCGACGTCAGCGCTGCCAAACAAATGAAGCCCAACATCGCCGAAGAATACGCTCGCTACGGCATCTCTTCGTAGGATTATCCTGTCGCCGCCGCCAGCGGGAGCCACTATGATTGGCACCATCACTATCCCCAAAAAGAGGATCTTCCCATGCGCAATCTCAAAGGCCACGAAATCCGCCTCAAGAGCCGCCCCGCCGGCATGCCGACCGACGACAACTTCGAGTACGTCGAAGCCCCGGTCGCCGAGCCGAAGGACGGTGAGGTCCTCGTCCGCAACATCTGGATGTCGGTCGACCCCTACATGCGCGGCCGGATGGTTGACCGCGCTAGCTACGTCCCGCCGTTCCAGGTCGGCCAGCCGCTCCAGGGCGGCGCCATCGGCCAAGTCATTACGGCGGGCAATGGCGCCCACTTCGCGGTCGGCGATTACCTGAACCACATGCTTGGCTGGCGCGAGTACGCGGTCGTGGGCATGCAAGCCATGCCGCAAAAGGTCGACCCGAAACTGGCGCCCGTGCAAAGCTTTCTGGGCGCGTTGGGCATGCCGGGCCTGACCGCCTATGCGGGCCTCTTCAAGATCGCCGGGTTCAAGCCCGGCGAAACGGTATTCGTGTCGGCCGCATCCGGTGCCGTCGGCGCTATCGTCTGCCAGCTCGCGAAAGCGCACGGCGCTTACGTTGTTGGCTCCGCCGGGTCGGACGAGAAATGCCAGTGGCTTCTGAAAGAGGCCAAGATCGACAAGGCGATCAATTACAAGACGACGCCCGATCTCGACAAAGCCGTCGGCGCCGCATTCCCCAAGGGCATCGACGTCTATTTCGAAAACGTCGGCGGCAAGCACCTTGAAGCGGCGTTGAACCACATGAAGGTCTTCGGCCGCATCGCCGTGTGCGGCATGATCGAGCAGTACAACAACACCACGCCCTCGCCCGGCCCGTGGAACATCATCATGACGATCCCGAAGAGCCTCAAGATCGAAGGCTTCGTCGTCTCGAACCACTTCGACCTTCTGCCGAAGTTTCAACAGGAGATGGGCAAGCTCATCGCCGAGGGAAAAATGAAATGGCAGGAGTCGGTAACCGAGGGATTACAGAACGCACCGAAAGCGTTTTTGGGTCTCTTCAAGGGCGAGAATTTCGGCAAGGCACTCGTCAAGATCGGTCCCGACAAAGCGGTTTGATGGTAAGATTCGCTCACGCTCGATTTCTTGGGGTGAAGCGATGACGGCGAACCGGCGTTGGGTGTTGGCGAAGCGGCCTGAAGGCGTTCCGCGTGCCGACGACTTCAAGCTTGAGCAGACGACGCTGCCGGACATCCAGGACGGCCAAGCGTTGATCCGGGTCGAACACATCTCGGTCGACCCGGGTATGCGCTCGCGCCTCTCCGGCGACTCCTACGCCCCGGCATTGGCGCTGGGCGAGACGATCGAAAGCGCGGGGGTCGGCAAGGTGCTGGCCTCCCGCAACGCTAAGTTCAAGGAAGGTACCCACGTCTGGGGCGGCTTCGGCTGGCAGAGCCACTTCGTGACCGACGGCAAGGGCGTCCAAGCGCTCGACCCCGAAATCTACAAAGGGGCAATCAAACCGACGGTCGCCATCGGCGTGTTCGGCATACCGGGGCTGACGGCGTTCTTTGGCCTATTCGAGATCGGCAAGCCTAAAGAGGGCAACGTCGTTCTCATCTCCTCGGCCGCCGGCACGGTCGGCGCCACGGCAGGCCAAATCGCGAAGATCCTGGGCTGCACGGTGATCGGCCTCGCCGGCTCGGATGCGAAATGCGCCTACCTGAAGGAGATCGGCTTCGACGCGGCGCTCAACTACAAGACCGCAGGCGACCTCACCGCCGCGTTCAAGCAAGTGGCGCCGAAGGGCATCGATATCTACTTCGACAATGTCGGAGCCGAAACGCTCGATGCCGCGATCCTGAACATGCGCAAACACGGCCGCATCGTCGTCTCCGGCCAGATCGCCGAGTACAACACCGGCGAGAGCCCGCGCGGCATCCGCCACACCTTGCCCTTCATTACCCAGCGCCTGAAAATGGAAGGCCTTGTCGTCTACGACTACGGCGTCCAGTTCAACGACGCGCGTGCGCAAATGGCGGATTGGGTCCGCGCCGGCAAGCTCACCTACCGCGAAGAAATCATCGAAGGCTTGGAGCAAGCACCCAAGGCCTTCATCGGCCTCTTTACCGGCGAAAGCTTCGGCCGAAGGCTCGTTCACGTCGCGGGCTAACGAAAAAGCGCGGCGCCCGAAGACGCCGCGCTCAACTNNGCGCTCAACTCGTCGAACGTTTGCCGTTTACCAGGTGATCCGAACGCCGGCTTCGCCCGCATGCACCGCCTGATTGCCAGCGAAGTCGCCGTTGTAAGCTGCGTAGATGCGCGTATCGCCGCCGATCGCGACCTCGAAGTTCGCGCCGGCCACGACTGAGTTCTCGGCCGGCCTCGCCGCGCTGGCGGTCCCGGCAAACGTCACGAGCCCGGTTGCCTCGGTGAACGTCACGAACCGATCCTGCTCGAACTCGTGCGCCCAGCCGAGCTTACCGCCGAGCTTCGCGCCATAGTTGCCGACGCTCGGAATATCTGTAACGGCACGCAGCCCCAGGATCGAGCGCGCGACGTCGAAGTCGCGCCCCGCCACCACCGCAGGCACGAAC
>CXWL01010726.1_pt1 | contig 18809 bp, 16 predicted proteins | sample 590931 | NCBI WGS metagenome assembly CXWL01 (sample SAMEA3498368, study PRJEB10139) | groundwater metagenome | biome: water well; material: biofilm material | place: Germany | collected 2015-04-27 | reverse complement strand
GTGCTGGTCGTCGAGAACGAGTTTGACCGCCGTTGGGTTGAGGGCGGGCGGGCGCTCCGAGATGATCGCGTCTTCTTGATGCCCGGCGCTGGTGTCGATCCCGAGGTCTTTACGGTGACGCCGGAGCCGGAGGGGCCGATCGTGGTGGGTGTGGTGATGCGCCTCGTACGTTCGAAGGGCGTTGATTTGGTGGTCGAGGCGGTCAGGCGTTTGCGGCGCTCTGGGCTCGACGTCAGGCTGCGCGTCGCCGGGGCGGCCGATCACAAAAATCCCGAAAGCGTCGGCGCCGAGGAATTGGCGGATTGGAAGGCCGATCCCGCCATTGAGCTCGTCGGCGCCATTCAAGACGTGCCGGCCTTTTGGTCGCAGGCGCACATTGCGTGCTTGCCGTCTCGCGGCGGCGAAGGGCTCCCGCGATCGCTTATTGAAGCTGCGTCGTGCGGCCGCCCAATCGTGACGGCCGATGTACCAGGGTGTGGAGATTTCGTCCGGGACGGCGTCACCGGCTTTGTCACGGCCGCTGACGATGTCGATGCGTTAGCCGCGCGGCTTGGTGACTTGGTTGAAGATGGCGATTTGCGGCGTCGCATGGGTGAGGCGGCGCGTGCTCTGGTGGTGAATGGCTATACCGAGGAACATGCCGCCGCCGTTGCCTCGCGGGCGTGGCGTGCGCTCTTGCGAGACTAACGCCGCTGCATGGCGTCGCCCGCGCGCCGCGCGACGATCGCGCTGACCGGCGATACTGCGTGCAGGGGCCACGCAACGTCATGCTGAAACCCATCCGAGATAGCGCGCAGGCCAGCGCCGATGTCGCCGCGTTTCAGATTGAGCGTTGTAAGATGCGCGAGTTCTTTTGCGTGAAAGCCGCGGAGTGCGGCTCGGTCCGCGGCCGATAGCGTTAGATCCTTCAAGAGCACCCGCGACCATTCCAAGTGCTCATCGACCCAAACCTTTGTTGCCAACTTTTTGGGCCCAATCGTCAGCGAGCCCGCGTGCTGCCGGTAGACGTAGAGCACCTCGGACGCCTCGGCGTGGCGGGCATTGGCAATCAACGCGCGAGCCAACCAATGCCGGTCAGCCGAGATTTTGTAGCGCGCTGCAAATGGACCAACGCGCTCGTAGAGGGCCTTTGTAAGCGCACAGGCATTGATGTTGGACGCGTGCAGTAGCGCATTGTGAAGTGTTAGCGGGCGGGCATGAGGCTCGTCTGTTTCAGAACCGCGTTCCGCGTCCTCGATGGACACCCGCCCGCGCAGCAGTTCTAGCGTCGGGTCGTCCTCGAACTTCGCCTGCGCGGCGGCGATGGCGCCAGGGGCAAGCCGATCATCGCTATTGAGCAAGAGGAGCAGTGACCCACTGGCGCGCCCAATTCCAAAGTTTAATGCCTCGTAGATGGACGAACCAGCGAGATCGAACACCTGTGCTCCCGCCGCGCGCGCAATCGCCGGTGCGCCGTCAGTGGAGCCGCCATCCACCACGATATGCTCAACCTCGACGCCTTGCGCGGCAACGCTTTGGAGGGCTTGAGGCAGCATCGCCGCGCGGTTCAGCAGCGGTGTTATGACGGAAACGGTGTGCATTCGCCCTGGATTTTAGCGGCTTCAAGCCTGACGCGCCACGTGTTGTCAGCGCTTCGGGGCAGAGAGTTGAAATGACCGGGGCAGGCCTTGTAGCAAGTTTCCGAAATGCCTGCGCCAGATGTCAGTGTCATTGTCCCGACGTTCGGGCGTGCGGCCCAGGTCGCGCGCGCTGTCGCCTCTGTGCTCGCGCAGGATGCCGATCTGGAGGTGGTCGTTGTCGATGACGCGTCGCCGGTTCCAATCGCGATAGATGACAAGCGCGTTCGTGTGATCCGCCTCGCCCACAATGTTGGCCCGGCCGGTGCGCGGAACGCGGGCGTTGCCGCTGCCTCAAGCGATTGGTTGGCGTTTTTGGATTCTGACGACGTGTGGACGCCCAATTCCCTGGGCCCGCGTTTGGAGCTTGCGCGAGCGGGCGATCACACTCGTACGATCTGGGGCGCGGGCTTCGCCAGCATTTGGCCGGATGGACGCTCGCGGATACGAATTCCACGCGCGTCCTCGTCATTGGCCGACATGGCGTCGGGTTGCTGGATTTGCCCCGGTTCGACGGCGCTTCTGTCGCGTGCCGCATGGCAGCGTTCCGGCGGCCAAGATGAAGCGTTGCGGCGCCAGGAAGACTACGATTGGTTGCTTCGGTGGGGGCAATCCGGGGGATTGATCGCAGTGCATGAGGGCGTTGCGGCAGAGATCGCGCGGGGTCCGCGTGGCGCGCCAGCTGATGCGATCGCTGCCGCCGAGCACATTCGGCGCAAGAATGCCGGCCTGCCGGCGGCGCTCAAGAAGCGCATGGAAAGTTACCTTCTGCTGGAGATCGGCGTCGCCGAACTGGGCGCCCGCCGCATGTTCGCGGGCGGCAATGCGCTCCTGCAGTCTTGGTTGCTGCATCCGCGCGTTCAGGCTTCGCTCGAGCCGTTCTGGCGTTCGAAAATCGGGGGATAGATCGCCTTCAATCCGACCGCGTCGGACCCCGGTTAGACTCCGCTGAAACTTTCCGGAGCCAGGCCGATGTCGGATCAAAGCAGCAACCTTCAGCTTCCCTATCTCGCGCAGGGACAAGCGCAAAAGCACGTCACGGTGAACGAAAGTCTGCTGCGTCTCGATGCGATCGTGCAGCTTAGTGCCGTCAGCGCCACCACAACGGCGGAGCCTGGCGCCCCAAGTGATGGGCAGGTTTATCTGCTTCCGGCGGGCAAGACAGGGGCGCACTGGGCGGCGATGTCTAGTGACGCGCTGGCCTATTATCGCGACGGCGCGTGGGAGGAGATTGCGCCGCGCGAAGGTTGGATCGCCTACATCAAGGACACCGACACCGTGCTGGCGTACAGCGGTTCCGGCTGGGCTTCACTGCGTTCGGCGATTGGTGCAGCCGCGGATACGGCGGTCGTCCATAACANNGTCCATAACACGGGCGCTGAAACCATCGCCGGCGCCAAGACTTTCACGAGTACGATCATTGGCCGGACGGCGTTCGCGAACGTCTCTCTCGCCTCGTCGTCAGCGTCCGATGCACGCGGTTTTCGTTTCTCACTTTCGGGCGCGACGAGCAACACCATCTACTTCCAGTCGACCTTGGACAACTACGCCTCGACGAGTGTGGTCGCGACGATCGATGCATCGAACGGCGTCATGACCTTCGTCGCGGGCGCGCCGACGGTGTCTGGCGAGGTCGTCTACCACGCCGGCGCCAACGTCATTCCGGGAGCGGACAACGCTCACAATCTTGGTTCATCGTCTAAGCGCTTCGGAACGGTCTATGCCGCGACGGGTTCGATCAACACATCGGACGAGCGCGAGAAAACGGAGTTCTCACCCGTACCGGAGAGCGTTAAGCGCGCCGTGCGGCGGGTCGTCAGGGACATTGGCGTCTTCCAATGGAAGGACGCGATCGCGGAGAAAGGGGAGGCCGCACGTCTCCATGTCGGCGTCTCGGCACAGCGCGTGCGTGACGCATTTAACGCAGAGGGCGAGAACGCTGAGCGGTGGGCTCTATTCTGTAGAGATGAAACTGGCGACGGCGAGCGCTTGGGCCTGCGCTACGATCAGCTCTTTGCGCTCGCGTTTGCGTCAATCCCCTAAGCTCTATTTTGCAGAAACCAGGCGTAGGTGCTGCGTAGCCCATTGGCGAGCGCGATCTTCGGCACCCAACCCAACGCGCGCATGCGCGACGCGTCCATCAGCTTCCGCGGCGTTCCGTCGGCCTTGCTGGTGTCCTTTGTGATTGTGCCGTCGAAACCGACCGCGTCCGCCACCGCTTGCGCCAATTCCGAGATGGTCACGTCGGTTCCTGAGCCGACATTGACATGCTCTGCGTCTGAATAGCGCTGCATCAGCCGGACCAAAGCGTCGGCGCAGTCGTCGACGTGCAGAAACTCCCGGCGGGCGGCGCCAGTGCCCCAAATCTCAAAAGTCGCCGCGCTTGCAAGCTTTGCCTCGTGAGCCTTGCGCATGATCGCTGGGACCACGTGGCTCGTCTGCAGATCGAAATTGTCGCCGGGCCCGTAGAGATTCGTTGGCATCGCGCTGATGTAGTTGGCGCCGTATTGCTTGCGGTACGCTTGCGCGAGTTTGATGCCGGCGATCTTGGCGATCGCGTACCATTCGTTTGTCGGCTCAAGTGCGCCCGTCAGCAGCGCATCCTCTTTGATCGGTTGGTCCGCGAACTTCGGGTAGATGCACGATGAGCCGAGGAAGAGCATCTTCTCGACATTGTTCGCGTAAGCCGCCTGCGTGACGTTGGCCGCGATCATCAGATTTTGTTGCAGAAACTCAGCGGGATAGGTGTCGTTCGCGAGGATGCCGCCGACCTTTGCAGCCGCCATGAAGATGGCTTGTGGCTTGGTGTCGGCAACCCAGCGATCAACGTCGGCTTGTCGCGTGAGATCGGCATCGCCTCGCGTTGCAGTCAGAACCGTGCAACCTTCGCGCTCAAGTCGACGCACTAGCGCCGCGCCGACCATGCCGCGATGTCCCGCTACCCAGACTCGTTTGCCTTTGAGCGAGTACGGCAAGTCAGTCATGGCGGTTACGCCGCTCAGCTTCGTTGCGAACCGTTTTGAGGTCGGCGGCAACCATTTCGGAGACCAGTTGTTCGAACGTCGTCGTTGAGGTCCAGCCGAGTTGCGCTTTGGCTTTCGACGGATCGGCCAGCAATTGTTCGACCTCCGTGGGACGGAAGTAGCGAGTATCGATCCGCACAACGGTCCGGCCCTTTGAATCAACGCCGACTTCGTCGACGCCTTGGCCGCGCCAGCTGATCGTTTCACCAACGGCGGCGAATGACCGCTCCACGAACTCCCGCACCGAATGCATCGTGCCGGTGCCGAGCACGTAGTCGTCGGCGACCGGGTGTTGTACGATCCGCCACATTCCTTCGACATAGTCGCGGGCATGGCCCCAGTCGCGACGGGCGTCGAGATTGCCGAGGAACAGCGCGTCCTGCATGCCGAGGTGAATCGCCGCCACGGCGCGCGTGATCTTCCGCGTCACGAAAGTCTCGCCGCGCAGCGGGCTCTCGTGATTGAAGAGGATGCCGTTCGAGGCATGAATGCCGTAGGCCTCGCGGTAGTTCACCGTGATCCAATAGGCGTAGAGCTTCGCAGCGGCGTACGGCGAGCGTGGGTAGAACGGCGTCGTTTCCTTCTGCGGCACGGCTTGCACCTGGCCATAGAGCTCTGACGTCGACGCCTGATAAAAGCGTGTCTTCCGCTCAAGGCCCAGAATCCGCATCGCTTCCAGGAGGCGCAATGTGCCGAGCGCATCGGAATTGGCGGTGTATTCAGGCGTCTCGAAGCTCACCTGTACGTGGCTCTGAGCACCCAGATTGTAGATCTCATCTGGCTGGGTTTGCTGCACCAGACGGATAAGGTTGGTGGCGTCCGTCAGATCGCCGTAGTGCAAGATGAAATGCGCGTCAGGCTCATGGATATCTTGATAAATGTCGTCAATGCGTTCGGTGTTGAACGACGATGAGCGCCGCTTGACGCCATGGACGACGTAGCCTTTGCTCAGCAAGAGGCGTGCGAGATAGGCCCCGTCTTGGCCAGTTACACCGGTGATCAGCGCGGTCTTGGTCATGGGCGCCTAATGGCCGACAAACGCCGCAAAAATCAAGGTTCGACCCCCGGAACCGGCTGCGTCACAACAGGCGTTGTGCGTTGCCAGTGCGTCTCGGCGCCGATAAAGCCAAGCTCTGCGCGGATCGCGGGGTCAACGGAGTGTCGAGCGGGATGAGCACTGAAGCGACGTCAACGACGCGTGAGCCGCGCCAGGGGGCGCCGGTTCGGCTGGTCGTCGACGTGTGCATTTGTACACACAATCCGCGCGCCGATTTGCTCGCCGAGGTGCTTGCCGCGCTCGCCGGCCAAACGGCCGAAAGCGAAAGCTTTCGAGTCATTCTGATCGACAATACGTCTGAGCCGCCGGTCCGTGCCGAGGTGCTTGCGCCGCTTCACGCGCGTGGCATCGATGCGCGCATCGTCGTGGAACAGGCGTTGGGGCTTACCCAAGCGCGACTGCGCGCCGCACGCGAAGCTCAAGGCGAGTGGATCTGTTTTGTCGATGACGACAACGTGCTCGCGCCCAACTATCTGCAGGTCGTACTCGATCACATACNNGATCACATACGCGCACGGCCGGAGGCGGGTGCGTTTGGCGGGCGCATGTTGCTGCCAACCTCCGTTCAGTCGCCGCGCTGGGCCGCACCTTTTTTGCCGTTTCTCGGCATCAAGGATCTGGGCGACGATCCGCAAGAGGCGCTCGCCCCTCAATGGGTCGAATGCGAACCGGCTGGCGCCGGCGCGGTTGTCCATCGCAGCGTCATGGATGCGTTCTGCACGCTGGTGACGCAACGCCCGGCGGCGCTCGAACTTGGCCGCAAGGGCCAGGGCCTCGCATCTTGTGACGATTCTGCCTTGATGCGCGGGGCTTACAAACTTGGCCGCACCGTCGCCTACGATCCCGGTCTCGTCCTTGATCACTACATCAATCCGTCGCGCCTGCGCTTTGGCTATCTGATGCGTTTGATGTACGCCTATGGCGAGAGTCAGGTCATGCTCGAGCGCATCCTCGATACCGGCGTCGCGCACGAGCGGCACTATGCGTCGAAGATCGTCGCCTTCCGCACGCTGTTGTCGAATTTTATGCGTGACTGCAAGAAGTCGGTACCTTTCGGCATTGCCATGGTGGGTTATCATTTCTCTGCGTGGCGCGCGCACAGAAGGCTGAGAGCGAGCGCTTGATGCCGCGGCCTCGGATTTCATTGGTCACACCGTGTCTCAATGCGGTGGCGACGATCGATCGAACGCTCAACTCCATCGCCGCGCAAAACTATCCAAACTTCGACTACAGCGTTCGTGACGCCGCCAGCACCGACGGTACGGTGGAGAAGATCAAGGCGCGCGGCGCGCTGGTTTCATCGTTCGTAAGCGAGAAGGACAATGGGCCGAGCGATGCGCTCAACAAGGGGTTCGCCGCCGCAAGCGGCGATATCTTTTGCTACCTGAACGCTGACGATGAATTCGCCCCCGGCGCACTCGATGCGGTGGGGGCGTTCTTTGCCGCCAACCCCGAGGTCGACGTCCTCACTGGCGGCTGCAAGCGTGTCTTCGCCGACGGTTCGGAGGTCATCACTCAGCCAGCGGACGATTACGTCTCCATTCTTCCGTATCGAAATCACTTTGAGCAGCCGAGCACCTTCTGGCGCGCCGCTATCCATCGCCGCGCGGGCCTGTTCGACGAGAGCTACAAGCTTGCTTTCGACTGGGAGTGGTGGAATCGGCTCAATCGGGCAGGCGCGAAGTTTGCGCGAATCCCAGATGTGCTGTCGGTCTATCATTTCAGCGGCGACAACCTCACCTCGCGCGCGGGCGAGCGCACGATTGATGAAATGTACCGGGTCACCAAGAGCTACGCGCCGCGCAACGGCGCCATCGCCGACGTCTACAAATTCCTATTCAGCACGTTCGACATGCGCGGCTTCTACGACAAGCCGTTCGCGCAACTCGGCGCGCCGCGCCAGCTCGTGCTTGGCGCAACGCTCTCCATACTCTACGCGCTACACGGCCGCACCGCCGTCAACGCCTACAATTGGAACTGGGCATCCAAGCAGATACGCGGACTCAAGTGGCACGGTTAGGGGAAGGGGCGGAGGTAGCGAACTTGGCATGGCGCCAGCGATCTGCCGGACGTTCCACGAAATAGACAAGGCCAAGGCTGATGCCAATCGTGAGCGCCATGGCGAGCACAGCTGTGTGAGATCCCTCAACGCGCCAACTCGCAATCAGCAAGGCGAGTAAATGGCAGACGTAAATCGGGTAGGAGAGCTCACCGATCCATGCGTCCAACTTGCTCGATCGGGTCAGTGAGAATATCGGCGCTATGAGTATCGCAGTAGCCCAAACGAATCCGTGACGAAGTGTGTTGGCGTCCACTGTTATAAAGGGCCAAGCTATGAGCGTGGTTACAAGCGCCGCCAAGCCAACTGCGCCCACAATCGGCAACCACGAGAGATTTTGAAGCCAACGCTTCCAAATCCAGCACGCGAATGAACCCAACAGGAACATGTGCAGCACAGATGGCGTGAAGCGGTGCGCCCACGGATCCCAAGGCAAGCCGGTGAAGTGGAGCCAGGCAATCACGGCTAGTGAGATCGCCGTGACAAGAATCATCCGCCAGAGTTTGCGAAGCGCGAACGGGGCCAGCAGATAGAACCATAATTCATTGCCGAGCGACCATCCCTGCGGAATGAGCATCATTCGCCACACCTGCACTGGCGATGCTCTAAAGTCGTCGATCCACCATGCCGCCTGGCCGTCGAATCCGAGCAGGATCTGAAAGTCCGAGAAGAAGATCGCAAAATTGGACACAAGCCAGAAGGCTTGAAACGCCACTGGTGCGTTTGCGATGTAGGTCCAGGTGTCGTGCCAAGGCATGATCTGACGGCTGCTGGCGCCCGTCGCTGCAAGGACACCAAGTGTCAGAAGTGCGACAACGACATAACTCGGGATCAGGCGCATGTAGCGCGCGGCATAGAAGCTCTTGATCCCTGCTGCGTAGTATTTCTCGTGCAGCACCAGATACATGTAGAAGCCCGATATGACGAAAAAGGCTTCAACTGCCGCAGCGCCTGAAGTCGGCTTGAATCCGTAGAGCCCGCCGAAATGGACGAGCGCCACCGACAGCGCGAGAAGCACGCGTAGCAACCCCAACCTGACCCCCTACAAAGAAGCAGCGCCCCGCGGGATCATCCGCAAGGCGCCGCCGACTTTCAATGCGGTTCGTGGTTACGGCGCCGGCGCCGCTGCTGCGGTTTCACAATATGGCAGGCCGTCAGGCTTCACGCGCACCGTGCCTGTGCCGCTTGGGAAGACGATGTAGTGGCAGCCCGTCGCCGGATCGACGTGGATGTAGATGTCTTGCTGCTGCGCAGTAGCGTTCGTTGGCGCTGCGACTTGGCCGCAGGCGGCGACGATGAAACCGATAGCGGCGGCGGCAAGCAGAGCAATTTTCGTGCGCATAGGAAGGCGTCCTCCGACAGAAACGACGAAGAACTGTGCAGGTCGTGGCGGCCTGTCAAGCGTGTTTCAGAGTGCCGATGGCGTATTTGTCGGCTTTGCTTGCACGGGAGGCGCACGCTTCAGACCCAACGCCCTGATGATTTGGCGGCCAAGCGACTGGGTCGGTTTTTCAAGCAATTGATAGGAAACCCAAGACAGGCCCAAGAGCATGACAACAACGAGGGGCAATGCCGCCTCGTATGCGACGTGTTGTTTGAGAATGAGCCAGTCCAGCAGAAAGCTCCCAACGGGGACGTGCAGTACATAAAGCGAATAACTGATCATCGCGACGAAGCTGAGAGGCGCAATGCGTGGGACGCGCGCGAAACAGAGCGCCGCGAATAGCGCGATGGCAATCAATTGCGAGACCAGCGCCTCATTCCCCGGTTGCAACAGGACTATCTGGGTCGTCGCGAACATCAGTACGAAGGATGAGAACGTTGCGACGCCGAACAGGGAGGCTTGCACCGGGCTCGCAAGTTTCGCCCACCCCAAATAGAATGCGCGTCCAACGAGCAAGTAGGGCGTGTAGCCGAACATCCGAACGAACGGCTGCATCTCGGGGACGGCCACGAATGCGAAGTAGGCCGCGATCGCCAAGCCCAACAGCGCGTAGCTCGCCGTCAATGGCTTCGTGCGCGACCAGGGAATGAATATCAGCGTCGCGATATAAGACAGAAGCTCGACCACCAGTGTCCAGCCGACGGTGAGAATGACTGGCCCCCGCGTAAGATAGTTGGCGAAGCTCATCGTCCCGAAATAGTCGAGCGTATCGCCGCGTGGACCCAACACAGGCGGCAGTCCAACACGCGACGCGAGCATCATCAGGAAGCCAACGAGCGAGATCGCGATCCAGAACAATGGCAGCACGCGAAACGCGCGCTTGATTGCGTATTCAAGCTGGCTTTCGCGCAGCGACACGTGCGTGATGATGAAACCACTCACGAGAAAGAAAATCAGCACGCCCAAATAGCCGCCGTCCTGCCAGAGATGCAGCGGCACGTTGATATTCTCAGTCCAAAAATCCTGAAGCGGCGAAGATAGACCTCGGGCGCTCAGATACCAGCCGCCGAGATGGGCCCACAGAACGAGGATGGGGGCCAGGGCGCGCAGGGCGTCGATAAACGCGATCTGTTGCGTGTCCAACTCGCGCCGGTTCATATCCGTCACCCCTTCGCCACTATGTTCCCTAGCCCGAAAGTAGGCTTGCTCCTAGCGGGAGGCGCGATGGTTTGTCGGATGCTTGGCGTTCGGCGATGGTGACGATAGACCTGCTTCAAATGCTGCGCGCCAGCGCCGGAGATCGACAATGACCGTTTCGCCTGATCAGGTACGCGCCTTCGCCAAAGAAAACTGGGATGAGTTTGCCCGAATTCTGGCAGAGGTGTTGCCCGAGCATGTGACCTTCAAGTGGGGTGAAGACCCTGGCTACAAGCGCCACTTTCGCGCGTGGCAGCAGGCCGGCGTGACGATCCTGCCAAACCACTTCTATCAGCCGGTCCCGGATCTGAATTCGATGTCAAGCGAGGCGCTGAACGCGCCTTTGCCTATGCACGGCATCGATATGCGCGATGACGCGCAGCTTGCGCTTCTGTCGGAGCTATCACGGTTCAAGCCTGAGTATTCCAAGTTCGCCACGCGCGAGCCGCAGCGCGGGTTGTTCCGTTTCGGCGGCGCTTATCCGCCGGGTGACGCCGAGCTGCTTTACGCGATGGTGCGTCACACAAAGCCGGAGCGGATCGTTGAGATCGGTTCGGGCTTTTCGACACTTGCGATGGCTGAGGCATGTGTCGCTAACGCGGCGGAGGGGGCGCCGGTCGATTTCGTAAGCATCGATCCTTACGCGTCGTGGGTGGCGGAGGAAGAACCGCGTGGCTTGAGCAAGTTCATTAGCGAGCCGGTCGAAGGTCTCGATCTATCGATCTTTACCGAGCTCAAAGCTGGCGACATCTTGTTTATCGACTCCTCGCACATTTGGCGCCCGGGCAACGACGTCGACTACGAGTACTTCAAGATTCTCCCGCTGGTGCAGCCGGGCGTTCTGATTCACATCCACGACATTTTTCTACCGGACCCATATCCGCCCAGCTGGGTCGTCAACGAGCACATGTTCTGGAATGAGCAAATCTTGTTGGCTGCGTTCCTAAGCTTCAACACATCGTTTCAAGTGGAGTTGGCCGCGCACTATCTGGAGTCCAGACACTTCGATGCGCTGATCGCTGCTGTTCCAAACGTGAGGCCGAAAGATCCCGGCTCGATCTGGCTCAAGCGAATTGCCTAGTTGCGCCAAACCGGCGCGATGCGTAGGCCGAACCGGTGCATCCGTTCCAAACGCTGCGGCGGCGCGATCACGGACAGCGCGAGATGGCCAGAGCACAAGATTACTTCCGGCCGTAGCGCATAGAGCGGCCAAGTCTTGATGGCGGTCCAGATCAGCCGCGCGCTCAAGCGGCGGGCGTTGGCAGTGAGAAGATAGTGTTGCGCCATCATGATCAGCTTCTTGGCGTAGTGGCGCTTGGCTTCGCGGGTGACGCGCGCGCGATCCCGTTGCGGCAGCACGTATTTGAAACGCTGAAATGTCTCGAATTCTTCGCGATACATTTCATGCGTGCGGCTGACGGTTTTGGTGCCTTCCACGAGACGGAACGCGGCTAGTGTCCGATTGATCGTTCCGAATTTCGTTACCTGCGCCACGCGCAGCCAGTATTCGAAATCCATCACCATATGCAGATCGGTGTTGAACAGACCGATCTCGCTCATCAGCGAACGCCGCCAGAAGGTTGCCTGCTGTGGCACGGCAAACCATTTGTCCCAACCCCAATAGCGCACCAAGTCCTGCACGCTGTCGCAGCGCGCCTTGATGTGGCCGATGGTCTTGGAGTGCTGATCAATGTAGTCGCAATTGCCGACAATGATCTTTGCGTCCGGGTTCGCAAAGAAATAGTCGGCGATCGTCCGCAACGCGCCAGGGCGATACACGTCGTCTGAGTTCAGATAGGCGACAATCCGCCCGTGTGAGGCGAGAATGCCCTTATTGATTGCGTGGGTCTGGCCTTTGTCCTTCTCCGACACCCAACGGATCGCGTTGCCGAACTTTTTCAGCACGTCCACCGTGCTGTCGTTCGAGCCGCCATCGCAGACGATGACCTCGATGTTCGGATAGTCCTGCTCAAGGATCGATCGGATCGTCTCTTCGATGTAGGGACCTTGGTTGTATGAGGGCACGACAACCGAGATCAACGGATCGTTGGCAAGGTCGCAACTCGGCGGTGCGGCATGTGTTGACGCTGCGGTCACGAAGCGCGTGAAGGCTTCGGCGTTCTTCTCGGCCAACTTGTATGTCAGTTCCGCGGCGCGCCGCTTGCAGCTCTCGGCCTTCGCGGCCAACAGAGCCGGGTCGCTGGCCAGCCGCGCCAACACCTCCGTCAGCGATGCGGCATCGCCGTTGCGGAACGTGAGAGCCGGATCGGCGACCACTTCGGCCAGCGCGGTGCGATCTGAGACGACCGGTACACAGCCTTCGCGCATCGCTTCGAGAGCGACCATGCCAAAAGACTCAAAAGCCGAAGGCGCAATCAGGATTTTGGCGCGCCGGTAAAGGCGTCGAACGTCATCCGGTGAGAGTACGCCATGGTACTTGACGCGATGCCTCTGCGGCGGCGGGACCAGGTCTTCGCACAGTGCCCACACAGATGCGCCACCCTGGTGGGTCATGTCAGGCCCAGCGAATTCTAGCCGCGTCTCGGGGAAGCGCTCCGCCAACCGCGAAAACGCAATGGCGGCGAGATCGGGTCGCTTGTGCCCGAGCACCATACGGCCGACGAAGGCGAAGAGCTCTTCTCGCGGCGGCGGGTCGGGCAGCGGGGCGGTCTCGGCGACAAGGTTGAAGATTTCGGCGTCGGCGTAGGGGGCGTCGAAATCCTGACGTGTGATTTCGTCAACGAAGCGCGATGTGGTGATGCGGAAATCGGAGCGATGGATCGCGCGATGTTCAAGATCGCGAATGGTCTCGCTCTCGGGCCAGTCGACGAGGCCGCGCGCGACAAGCGAGTGATAGGCGGTGTGATACCGCGCTATGGTGCGAGCACCGGGCAACCCAGCCTCCGCGATCAAGGCGGTGATGCCCAGGTGCTCATGACCTTCGACAATGTCGAACGGCGCTTCCGCGTGCCGCGTGCGCACCGCTGTGAGCATCGCTTCCGCGAGCGCCTGCGCGAACGCCCCGAGATCGGTCAGGCCCGCCAACGGGTCCGCTGGCGCGACCGCTTGACCGTTTGGACGAACGAGCACGTGATGTACGGTGACGCCGTCAGCAACTTCCGTGCGCGCGGTGCTTAAGCTCTGACCGAACACCTCGACATCGTGTCCCAACCCCGCGATCGCACGCGCGAGATGCGCATAGAAGCTGCCAATGCCTCCCCAGGCGGTGTCCGGTGGATATTCACGGGTGACGAGGGCGATGCGCATGGTCAGGCGCCAACGAGCTGGCTACTCTTCCGTGTCGTGTCGATCCGGTACAGCACGTTCTTGCCGTCATTATAGAACACGGTGTCGATGCACTCTGCGGGGATGCCAAGGCGTTTCACATAGGTGGTGAAGAATGCCGGCGTGCCTGTGAATCCGTGATGGGCAAAATTGGGCGATGCGGAGAGATGGAGCAACGGCTGGTCGGCGGGTGCGCCGCTATACACCGGTACGTCAATCAGAACCGCCTTCCGTGCAATGCGGATCATTTTGTAAATGGCGAAGAGCGGGAAGAAGAGGTGGTCGAGCACGGTGCTCATAAACACGATGTCGAACTTGTCGTTCGGCATCGGAACCGCGCCGTCGTTGCTGCCTAGCAAGCCCGCGCCGTCGCTTTCGTCATTCGGATCGAAAGCCATGAAGTCCTTGAGTTGAAAGCGGACATTCTTCACACCGAGAACTTTCGCTGCAAAGCGCGCATTCTCTAGCCAAGGTGGGGCGACATCCAAGCCCACGATCGACCTCGCGCCGGCCTGTGCGAACTTCAGCGAATAAAACCCGCAGTTAGATCCGATTTCGAGCACGTCGAGTCCGGTGAAGTCCGGAAACGCATGCTTCAGTGCGTTGTACTTCGGCATCGGCCGCAGCATCGCGGCGTCTTCAAGTGAGATGCCGTCGACAACGTTGTCCCACGCTGCGTCGAGCATCGCATTGTCGCGATCGTCGGTTGTGGTGACACCGAACTCTGGAAACTCGATGCGCTGATACCACGGCCGTCGGCGCGCGATTTCCGCGATAAGACTAGCGCGATCCATGTGTCCCGTCCCTCAAAGCCTTAGTCGGTGCGATTGCCAATTCCAAGTTTGCGCCCCGCAGCGCGCAACGCGGCGATGCCGTACGCCCCGGTGCGACGCCCCATACCCGCGACGGTGCTCCAATTGAAGCGATAAGATCGCACGATTGGCAGCGCTAGCGCCGCGAACCCGCCGCGACGGCCATTTGTCGTGCGGCTGAGCCGGTATGCGCCCCGCAATTGCCCCTCGGGCGAAGCGCGCAATTGCTCCAGAAGCCGATCCCGGCTTTCATGGAACAAGACGAAGTTTTGCTCCGGGGTGAGAGGGGGAGGAGGCGGCGGCGGCGCCGGAACGACGATCGGAGGCAGGTCCTTCGCCAATTCAGCGAGGCCAGAGGCGTACTCCAAGCGCACCTCGGCTTCGCGGACGCCATCAGCGTTTGGGGCGGGCATGCGCGCCGGAAAATCCGCGTGTGGCGCGTTTACGCTAGCAGCAAGCAAGCGGAACACGCGTTCCAGTTCGCGGCCCACGGTGTCGAAGCTTGCCGAGGCGCGGATGAGCTCCGGCGCGCGGGCGCGCATGTGGGCGGCGAGCGCCGGATCGAACAGCACATCGCAAACGCGCTGCGCCAGTTCGCGCACATCAAACGGCGCCACTGTGAAGCCTGTCTCGCCGTCGAGCACCACGTCGGGCTGTCCGCCAACACGGAAGCACACGACCGGCGTGCCGCAGGATAATGACTCCATCATCACGTTCGGTTGGTTGTCCTCAATGGATGGCAAGACCAGCACGTCGGCGGCGCCGTAGACACGCGCCAACTCCGCATCGTTGTCGATATAGCCGAGCGAGACCACCGGAATTCCGGTGTATTTCACTTCATCAGGGGGGCGACCGAACGTCAAGATTTTCAGGGTGTTCTGCGCCAATGCGCGCGCGGCGCGCGGATCGTCACGCAGCGTCTCTAACGCCGCGATCATGTGGCGGAAGCCTTTGCGACGCTCATTGCCGTGATAGGCGCCAAACAGGATGGCGTGATCCTCAGGCGTCAGACCTAATGCGGCGCGCGCTGCGTCGCGATCCAAAGGTGTAAATACGTCCGTCTCCAAGGGATTGGAGATGTGATGGCACGGCAACCCGGCAAACACTTTGCTCTCAGCTGCACACTTCGTCAGCCACGCCGACGGCGCAATCACGGCAACGTTTGGTTTGTTAAAGAGCTTCTGCTTCAGCGCCAGTGTCTTTGGCGCGATCTGAAGGGTGTCCGGGGTGAGTTGAGGGCAATTGGCGCACTCGCGAAGATATCCGGTGCACCCGGCGGCATAGTGACACCCGCCGGTGAAGTAGGCGACGTCGTGCAGCGTGAACACTGTCGGCCGGCCCAGCGCCACCATGGCGCCTATGTTCTCCACGGACAGAAAGAAACTCGTCCAGTGAATATTGATCACGTCGTAGTCACGCAGAAAGGGCAGTGACGCGAGGTCGAAGCCGCAGGTATCGGCGCTGAATAGCGTGTCTGAAAGTGCGCTGCGGCGTGGGGCAATATAGTTGCGCTCTAGGCGCTGTAGAGCGTCATCTTGTACCAAGTCGCCCGGCTGCATCGCCGCGCGCCGAATAAGGATGCTGTTGGGCGCAATTCGGTTCTCCGCGATGTGGAGAATATCAACGTCATTTCCGCGCGCGCAGAGTGCCGCGGCCGCGCGCCAGAGCGCGCGTCCAGCCCCGCCTCCGCCAGCCTCGGTCCCGATCATCGCGATCCGCATCGCTGACCTATACAATTTGCGCGGATGTGAGGGAAGGCGGTCGCGGCGCCCCTGCAACGGGTGTTTCCGCGGGTGCTGCTTCGCCCGCGGCGCGAACTGCCGACATTAACCTGGTTTCGGCGCGACCTCGATCGTCACCGACTTCATCGTCACCCCCACGATGCCGCGCGTAACGTTGCTGTTGGAGACGCGCATGAACATGGCGTCGGTGATAAAGTGGTGATGCACGTTGTCTTCTTGCGTGCCCTCGGTGAGAGCGATCGTCATCGAGTACAGGCCCGCACGGAGGCGAGGCATGACAAGTTGGAACCGCGCACGGAATCGTGAGCTGGCCGGCGCGTCAAACGGCGCATTCTTGTATGTGATGTGCGTGTTCTGCCCGAACACCGCTTGACCCATCTCATCGCATACGCGGAAGCCAATCAGCACCCGCGAGATATCCCTTTCGGCCGAACATTCAATGCGCAGCTCCACCGGCTCGCCGCCAGAGAGGCGCTCAAGCTGTTCGCCGTTCTCGCCCGCGAAATAGAGAGCATCAATGTGTCCGCCGCGGTGACCGAACCAGGTGGCGTCGGGGTCGAACGGAAAGATCTCAATCGTGTCCGTGTGAGTCGCTGGCGCCGGTCTTGAGAACGAGAGTGGCGTGCCTTCAATGTGCGGGACGTCGCGAGAGGGCGCCGCCGTCTCTGCGAGATAGCGCGCGCACACTCTCTCGGCATCGCCGTCTTCGCGGACAGCGCCGTGATCCAGCCAGATGGCGCGCGAACACATGGCCTGCACGGTGCGCAAGCTATGAGAGGTAAATAGAACTGTGCCGTGCTCTCTGAAGCGCTCTAGAAAGTTGGTGCACTTGCGCTGGAATGCCGCGTCTCCAACGGAAAGAATCTCATCGACGATCAGAATGTCGGCATCGGTGTGAGCCGACACGGCGAACGCGAGACGCGCGTACATGCCGCTCGAATAAGTCTTCACCGGCTGGTCGACGAAATCACCGATACCGGCGAAGTCCAGAATGTCCGGCAGTTTGCTTTTGACTCGCTTGGCGCTCAGGCCAGCGAGCGCGCCCGCCAGCGCTATGTTTTCGCGTCCGGTGAATTCAGGGTTGAAACCCGCGCCGAGCTCGATCATCGCCGAAACGCGGCCGTTGACAGTGACCGTTCCCGTCGTTGGCTGGAGCGTGCCGGCCACGACTTGCAGCAACGTCGATTTGCCAGCGCCATTGCTNNGCGCCATTGCGGCCGATAATGCCGACTGTCTCGCCGCGCGGAATGTCGAAACTTATGTCAGTCAAAGCGTCAAACCGATCGCCCGCGCGCTTGCCGCCAACGCGCATTGCGAGATCGAACAGGCGGTCCATCGGCTTGGTCTGCGACCAATAGGACTTGCCGACAGCGCGCAGGGAGAGGGCGGGCGGGGTCATGCGCGGGAAACGCCGGCGCTGGCGCGGACGATCTCATAGATTTCGCGATCGACGCGGGTTGCCGCGTTTATCGCCGCGATCGTCTCAGCATCAGGTTGGCTTCGAAGCGGCGCATTTGGATCGGTGTTTGTGTGCGGCAGTGTTTCGAATTGAATGCCGATCACGCGCCCGACTTCCTTCATCAAGTCTTCTACGCGATCGGTGACGCCAATCGCGAAGAACGTATCGAGCGCCGCAAGTGCCTTCTCGCGAAGAACGCTTTCTTCAACGCATCTGCTCAATTCATCGACGTGCATGTGCAGCGGTGTGAGGCGATCGCCGGGCGCGCTAAACGCGCCCGCGATATGTCGAACATCAGTTCCGAGGTCGGCAATATATCGGGCTTGGTAGTTCTCAACATTGTGGCGGGTGACCGGGTTCAGCACGAACTCCAACAGCGACATACCCTTGGCGGCTTCGTGAAACGGATGATGTGATGCGCGCTGAATATGCGAGTAGTGCGAGATCGTTCGATCTACGGGATCGCGAAGCACCGCGAACCGGTTCAATGGCGTTCCAAGAAAGCGCGCCAGCGGCTCGCCATAATGGCCGATGAAGACCCGATATCGCGAGAGGTCCGCTGGAGACTGCGTCAGGATGGAATCCCAGTGTGTGACCGGGCAGATTTTGTCGCTGGGGAACGCATACGCCAGCAGTGTCGCGACCGAAGTGCCGGCGGTCTTCGGAATGTGCTGAAAATAGAGCGGGAGGGAGGGATCGTAAGACGCAGGCACTACCCACCCATCCGTTCGAGGCGCACCAGCGGAGTGGCCGCACCCGCCAGGCCGAGCGCATGCGTGCGGAAGACATTCAATACAACAGCGTCGAGCTTCTCATCTTCAATTCGCGTGTGTTGTTCGGCGTGACGAAGGAGCGTCGCCGAGATCACATATTCCTCCGGCCGCAATTCTGGCAGGTCGAAAACGAACCTGGCGGTTGCATCGCCGGGCTTGGGTCGCTCGATGATGGCGCGGTCGCTCAAGAGAACTTGCCCCAGGCGGTCGCGCGCATCGAACACGATGGCGATCGGCGGGCCCGCCTGTAGAACTTGAAAGCCGATCGCGAGTGTGGCTTCGTCGCCACCTTGCCACTGCTCCTTCTTGCGGCCGTCGCTCGTGAGCAAGCTCACGTCGCTAATGCGCGCGCCCTGAGGCGAGGTGCGGAGAGTGCCTTGCTCAAATGACCAAGGATTGTCC
>CXWL01006432.1_pt1 | contig 18817 bp, 22 predicted proteins | sample 590931 | NCBI WGS metagenome assembly CXWL01 (sample SAMEA3498368, study PRJEB10139) | groundwater metagenome | biome: water well; material: biofilm material | place: Germany | collected 2015-04-27 | reverse complement strand
TCGACCTGACGACATCTGACGTCCTGGCTGCCTGTGGAACTCGGCGTGTCTTCCCTCCGATTCCGGACACACTTGCTTCCCTCGCATTCTGCCCATGGTTCAAAATCTCACGCCATCTCCGCCCAGTGGGGGAGGGTCAGTTTTCCCTGGATGTTTTCAGCTGACAGCTTTTAGAAGGGTTTTCGATTCCCGTTTGGGGCTGTCAGCAATAATTGGCTCATCCTCTCCGGTTCTCGAACCAAGCATGTACATAATGCTGAAGCCGCACATGGTCGTGCTGCTCAATCAAAACATTCTCCACGGCGGACTCCTGCTCTCTCGACCAGCGCACCACCGCTTCAGGGATCTCGATGCGTTGCTCATTCGGCAGCGTGACCGTCAACGAGAGCGTTTCCCCTGGTCGCATGGGGAGATCACCTGAGAGACGCCACCCGGTACAACAGCTTCCGGGAGGCCGACCTGAGAGAGGCAGCCTGTAAATCTAACACCTATTTAACNNGCCGCAAGTGCTTGATGCTATGTTAGAATCCGCCCCGCTGCCGGAGTGGCGAAATTGGCAGACGCAAGGGACTTAAAATCCCTCGGGCTTAATAGGCCCATGCCGGTTCAATCCCGGCCTCCGGCACCATATTCAAAGAAAGAAGTAACAGCGCCCTCTCTAGATAGTGTCACCAAGACCGCCGCCCGCTGTTTTACTCTAGACCTCCGATCATTTCCCCCGCTCAGCTCTTGCGCCGTCCTTCATCACCCTCCTACAATACGCCTCCTTGCGAGGCCTCTATTGATGGATGATCAGCGGACATCTTTCCGGTTCGGTATCGCCCTTGTGCTGTCGTGTGTTTGTTTTGCCGTTCCTGCATGGGCCGATAATAAGGCTGTCAAGGAGGCCTACGCTCTTGCCCTTGAGCGCGGCGACTACGCCACAGCCATGAGTGAGTTGCGACCGCTGGCCGAGAGGGGGCTCGCAGCTGCACAGTTTAACCTCGGACTGCTCTATGCCAACGGCCAGGGTTTGCCCAAAGACGATGCCCTAGCGCGCCAGTGGTGGGAGAAAGCCGCCGTCCAGGGACATGTGGAGGCTCAGGCTAACCTGGGAGTCTTGCTTGTCTATGCGCGGGGTGGTCCGCAGGACTACAAGATGGCCGTGTACTGGTTACGTCTGTCTGCAAATCAAGGGAATGATTTAGCGCAAAGAAAACTTGGCCTTATGTACGAGCGTGGGGACGGTGTGCAGCAGGACTATATCCGGGCCTACATGTGGTACAGCCTCGGGGCAGCGAAGGGCATGGAAGCTGGGGCTAGGCTCCGGGATGCGATTGCCAAACGGATGGACTCTGACCAGATCGCCGAGGCGCAACAGCTGGCGCGGGAGTGGAAACCAAAAGGCAAATGAACGTAACTACTCTCGGAAGGGATTCAGGCTGAAGGGGTTCAGACTGAAGGGTTCGGAACTTCTGATTCAGACCTTCGGCCTGAACCCCTTCAGCCTATCTACCTGGGTCGTTCTGAGCTAGGCCCGAATGAGAAGATGGTTGATTACTGCAGCACCCCCAATGTGTATACCAGTGGAGGTATCGATAAATAGTTTGAGCCTCATCCGATCATTTGGGCTCACCTGGATTACTTCCACCGCTATCCAGTGTTCGTATACTTTTCTGACTTCCGCCAGCCGGATGTCTATAAAGGCCTCCTCGCCTTCCACCCATAGTTGAACGTTTACAAAGTCTCCTACTCTTAGATGATCAGGGGTAGTGGGCTTACAGCCTGTCTCGAGGCGTTCGAGGACGCACCCGTCTGCTTCAAGCTGCTTGGTTACGTTTGTAAGCACGCAATCAATCAAATACTTGGGGCTATCCCACCCGCTCAGTTGTGGTTGTTTCCTCTGAGTCATCATCATATGTGGAGAATAGTGGCAAAGCGGGTGCGTGGCTATTCCTCAAGAGGTGGGGGAGGCTTACCCCAAAATGGTGGTGTAGGGGTAACTGTCTGTATTTTCTGCACATACGCATGATCTTATGCTCATTATTCATGAGCGATTCTGGTACAATCGCGAATCTTTTAGGAGGATACGTATGGGGCATTCACCCTCTCAGCGATTCCTGATGATTGGAGCAATATTGGCTGGATCCGGCGTTGCTGCCGGTGCCTTTGGCGCCCATGCACTTAAGGAAATTCTGGATGCGCCTATGCTCCAAACGTTCGAGACCGCAACAAGGTATGTGATGTACCATGCCTTTGGACTCTGTATCGTGTCGTTGGCCATCGATCGTTACCCTGAGCAGGGTCTTGAAAAGTCCGGATGGTTTTTCATCGCCGGAATGTTTCTCTTTTCAGGCAGTCTGTATGTGGTGTCTCTTGCAGGCATCAGGTGGATGGGGGCTGTGACGCCGGTCGGTGGGCTAGCCTTCATGATAGGCTGGCTGCTCTTAGGCTGGGGAGTCTGGCGGGCTGAGCTACCTCGCGGTGGCGCGTAAAAGGGGATGGTTTCTTTTGTTCATTTAGTCTATTTAGTTTGTTTGGTTGAACAGGACTAACCAGATGAACCCTCGCGCTTCACGCGTCGAACTATGACGCGCAACCGACCGTTTTCTTTCCGCTGATCGATCCCCACCCACCTTCTGAATTCACGAAGGTTCCCTCGAGACGCTGCCCTTCTTTGCTGAACTGCAAACTATCTTCTTGAACTCGGCCATCGACTTCCCACCGTAAATAGACGTTCTCACCCAGGACGATCGTTTCCGCGAGTCCCAGCAGGGTAGCCTTCGTATTCCCTGCCGGAGGGAAGAGTAGTATCAGCTTCTGCTCCTGATGGTGCTGCTGATGGTTATGAATGATCCACTGCCAGGTTCCGCAGAGCCGGGCCTGTCCGCGGAGACCACGCACCCGATCCTTCCAACTCCGTATCCGGTCCCATTCCTGGTAGCTAGCCTGCATGGCATCCAATTCCAGGCGAGCAGCTTTCTCTAAGGTTGTTGTCAAAATGGTCGACGCAGAAGCCTCTCCCTGAATCCCCTTGCCCCATTCTGGGGAGGTAACCACCTCAGAGAGTTGATTCAGTGAATCATGCCAGGAAGATTTTCCCTGCTGATCGAGCCATGCTCTTGTTTGCGGAGATCCGTATAGTCGATCGATTTCCGTTGAGAATTGCTGATCTCTTACCGCTTGTCTGACGGTCGAGGCAAGGCGCCAGGCTGCCAGACTACCCATTAACCGATGAACTGCGGCAGTAAGATCTGACAAGAGAAGTTCGTTGGCGAGCTTGGCCTGCAAAGGATTGGCTCCTAATGTCCGAGCCGCATCACCCATCTGGAGCGCAGGGCCGATTGTCGACACAAATAGGGTGATGGCTCCCTTATCGGAGTCTATCTTTCCCAGTTGATCGGAATGGGTACGAATGATCGATGGGAAATCTGGCGTAGAACTCGGAAGGGATTCGTCTGCCGTGGCATTGTGCCAGGACACGAGTGCCGAGAAAATCACCAGAACAAGGGTGAGGCCGATTTGCGATGAGACTGGTCGAGTCACGTGGATGTGATGGCGCATCGCGCTACTCTACCGCGCTTCGATCTACACCCTCAAGCGGGGACTCCTCGATACCCGTAAAATGTAAAACGTGAAACGCATCTAGTGGGAAGACGGCGTTGATAGCAAATGAAATATCGCGTATGGCTCGGACGCGGTGATCTTCATGATACGTTTCACCTTTCACGTCTTACCTTTTACGGTTTCTGCTAAGTGCCTTGGAAGCAGGTCTTCAGAAATGCGGCCGTTGCCTCCCAGGCCTCTGCCGTTGTATCGGCACGATAGTTTTCCACGCGCTGTTCATTACAAAAGGCATGGGGAGCATTGGGGTAAGTCCTGATCTCGACGCGTTTGTGATGCTCAGCCGCCGCAGCGCGCAACCGTTCTACATCCTGACTGGGCACCCATTGGTCCTGACCGGCCTGGTGATAGAGTGTCGGACAGAATAAATCTTTGATTGCAGTTTCAGGCTGCATGACTCGGCCGTAATAGACGGCTGCGGCGCGAAGCCGTTTCCGTTGGCAGGCGAACCGGAGCGCATAGGATCCACCCATGCCGTAGCCAACCACGCCATGGATGTTTCGTTTAATGTAGTCGCGTGTATTGAAGAACTCACAGCAAGAATTGATGTCTTGCAGAACGAGTGATTCGTTCAGCTTGCCCATGAGCGCATCTGCAACCTCTGCGTTGGCCGTGACCATGCCACCCAGTCGAGCGTATAAGTTCGGAATGATCACGCCGTAGCCTTCGCAGGCCAGTCTGGCTCCGAGATCCTTGATTTGCGCGGTTAGTCCCCAGGCTTCATGCAAGAGGACGAGCCCGGGGTAGAGACCTTTTTCCTGAGGCCAAAACTGAATACAGTCTACATGCACATGTTTCGAGACGCGTGTCTGGATATAGGGATCGGCTGCAGCATCGGTCAGTGTAGGAATGGCGAGGCCGCTCGGAAAGCGAACGGCACCCGTACCGATTTGATCCAAGGTAAAGGGAGCGATGGTCGATGTCATTACGGCAATCTCTTTTCCATCAAGGTTTTACGGGATAGGCCCTATTCAGATTGAGCGTGATACGATGCGCGGGTACTATAGGGACCGGGCTGTTGGGCTGTCAATCGACCTCTGGCAGGATGCTGAAACAACCCGCCAACGGAAGAAGACCGTTTTTTGGTTTATTTGGTTTGTCTTGTTTATTTGGCTAAACCAGACAGACCAGATGAACCAGATAAACAAAACAAACCAGTTTGAGCATCCTGCGTGAGTGTGCTGTCATTGCCCAGACGGATAGATTTACATCGAGTTTTAGTTGATCCTGTAATCAATTGTGATTACAGTTTCTTTCCCTCACGATGGATGTGATGACTATGCCCCTTAGAATCGGTCTCATCGGCGCCGGCAGGCATGGTAGCCGATATATCCAGCATCTTCTGCATGATTTGCCAGGGGTAAGCCTTGCCGCTCTCTGCCGGAAACGGATCGGGGAGAGACTGCCTTCGCTTCCAATGACAGAGATCCCTGTCTATGGGGACTATCGTGCCTTGATTGCCGATCCAACGGTAGAGGCCATTGTAGTGGTGACCTCTCCGGCGCTCTGTCTAGAGATCTGTCTGGAAGCTGTGAAGGCGCGGAAGCCAATCCTCATTGAAAAGCCATTAGCACCGACAGGACGAGAAGCGCGAGTGATGGTGGCGGCGGCAGAGGAGGCAGGCTTGTTGCTGATGACCGCACAGACCTTGCGTTTCGATTCGTCTATTCTACTTTTGAAGGAACATTTGCCGGAGATCGGTCAGTTTCGGTACGCCACTTTCACCAGCCGGATTGAAACGAAAGCCAGTGCCCATGTTCGCTCACCGATGCCAGGTCAGCGCGGAGCACTCTTGGAATTTGGGGTTCATCTCTTGGATCTGGTGCCCTTTCTTACCGGCGAAGAAGTGGTCGCCGTCCGCTGCGAGTTGGACCAGCTTCCGAGCGTGGCGCCGGAGACGATGGCGATCGTGCAGGCACAGACTACAAGCGGCCTGCGATGCATCCTCGACGTTGCACGAGTCGAAGCGGGGCGGATTGCTCGAACGGAGTGGGTGGGTACGAAGGGGCAGATCGCCGCTGATTGGTTTCATCAGCGGGTGAGTGGGGTCATTGGTGATAGCGCTCCTGTGGAATGGGATGTCCAGCCGCAGCAGACGATCCTTGCCACGCTCCGCGCCTTTCTCCATGCCATTGAAACGAACAGCCCGCCGCCTATTACCGGGCGCGATGGTTGTCGAGCCGTCGAGGTGGCCGACGCCTGCTACCGTTCGGCAGAGCTTGGCGGNNGTCGGCGACGATATGCGTATCTGTTTCTTCCACTCCCTCGACTTGATGGATTTTTGTAATCACCACATCCGAGAGGGCTCGCTCGTCCGAGACTGCGATGAACAGAATAATGTCCGGACGTCCGAAGCAGGAGTGGGCTTGTTCGACGCCGGCTAGGCGTTTAAGTGTTTGTAGTACATCTTTTGTCTTCCCGGCCTTGACCTTGATCAGGATATAAGCTTTTGTTGCCATTGAGTCCTCCCTGTTGCAGTTATTTCCCTTCGCCAAATACCCCGTAGATTGCTACGGGGATGAAGGCGAGGAGAACCCTCCGTGCCTTGGCGAAGGAGGGTAGTGGCTTCGCAGAATTTTGCAAGATACCCCGCAGCTCGCTGCGGGGGGCTTCATTGTGTGCTGCCCGGCATCTCCCGCCGTCGTTGCGCAAATATCTGATGCATGTTCTGCCCCCGTTGTTCCAGGGCCGTCCTTGCTTTCGTAACAAGTCCCATCAAGACATCAAAATCTGCAGGACTGACGTTGAATTGGCCGAAGCCAGGCGTCAACCGCTCTCGCTGATCAATCGCCGTAACGCCCCACTGTTCACTCAGCGCCTCAAGCGTATTCGACGTCCAGCCTGTTGAGCGGAATCGAGACGCGGCTTCGTTTGCATCGCTGCCCTTCTGTGCCGCAAATGCGTGACCCAACAATGTTTGCACAGCCGGATCACTGCTCTTTAGAAACACCGATTGAAATTGGATGACCGACTTGATGACACGATTCGCTTCGGGAGTCCCTTCGGGTGGAAGCACATTGGCATCTTGCAGCGTTGCAAGGACGGCCATCGCTGCTCCAACTGGTCCGGATGGGGTGATTGCATGGCCAGGCATTTGGGCCAAGATCGGACTGCTTGTCCCAATGATCAAGCCACCAAGGAGTACACACACCGGCATTGGGCCGGGCGACAGGAAGTGTGAGGCATGTACTACCAGGTTTGATCGTAAGGAGAGAGGCTGGATAGGCATGGGGGGAGATTATACAGAAGGGGAGAGGAGGGTGCTAGCGGTTGGATGGCCTTAGAACGACTGGGAAATGGAACCATTTCCCGCCATTTTCCATTGTTTCGATTGCAACGATTCGAAGCGGTTCCTATAATCCACCAGCTCCAGGCCTTGGACCGGAATACTCATGCTCGCAAAAGTTCTGAGTGCGGCACTCGTCGGTATCGATGCGCATTTGATCGACGTAGAAGTCGATATTGCCGGAGGGCTTCCACAGTTCTCAGTTGTCGGCCTGCCAGATACCATCGTGAGGGAGAGCCGCGATCGCGTCCGTTCCGCGCTCAAGAATACGGGCTTCCATTTTCCGGCAAAAAAAATCACAGTGAACCTTGCTCCCGCAGGAATTAAGAAAGAAGGGGCTGGGCTCGATCTGGCCATTGCCATTGGGATTCTCGTCGCAGAGGATGTTATTCCTTTCCAGAATGTGCAAAACCGAGTCTGTATCGGAGAACTCTCATTGGACGGACATATCAAGGCGATTACCGGCGCCTTATCCATCGGGATTGCCTGCCGGCCCAACTATAGTTTGCTCTTGCCGGCTCAGAACAGCCTGGAGGCAGCCGTGGTGCAGGGTGTGACGGCCTATCCGCTTCATACGCTCCCCGAGGCGGTGGGATTTCTCAATGGTACGGTTTCGCTGGAGCCGGCTCACGTAGACCGGGACAGATTTTTCACCACTCGTCCGGTGGAGGATGACGACTACGGCGATGTGAAGGGACAGGACCATGCAAAGCGCGCCCTGGAGATCGCTGCAGCTGGAGGGCACAATCTTTTGATGGTAGGACCGCCCGGATCCGGCAAGACCATGTTGGCGAAACGTCTGCCGACGATACTTCCCCTCATGGAACCGGACGAGGCGATCGAGACGACCCGGGTCCATAGCGTATCCGGGCAGTTACCCGCGAATCATCCTCTGCTGACGATTCGTCCCTTTCGCGCTCCGCACCACAGTATTTCCGATGCAGGACTTATCGGAGGCGGAACAGTTCCTCGGCCTGGAGAAGTGTCCTTGGCGCATAATGGCGTGTTGTTCTTGGACGAATCCCCGGAGTTTCGCCGTCCCGTTCTGGACGGATTGCGGCAACCGCTGGAAGACGGGCATGTGACCCTGACCAGGGCCAGCGGCTCGCTCCGCTACCCCGCCCGATTTATGTTGATCGCTGCGATGAATCCCTGCCCCTGCGGATACTACGGAGATCGCACGCGTGAATGTGTCTGCAGTCCCCAGCAGATTCGCCGTTATCGAGCCAAATTGTCCGGGCCGCTTCAAGACCGAATCGATATGCATATCGAAGTTCCGCCGGTCTCCGTGAGAGACTTGCACGATCGTGGTCCTGCGCCGGAAAGTTCCGCCATGATTCGTTCGCGCGTCCTGGAGGCGCGTGATCGGCAGCGCCACCGGTATCGTCATGACGGGATTCACTCGAATGCGCAGTTGAAGCCGCGGCTCCTAAAGCGGTATTGTGGTTTGGAAACGCCGGCTCAAGAGTTGCTGGAACAGGCGTTGACGAAACTCGGATTATCCGCTCGGGCTCACGGGCGCATTGTGCGTGTGGCGAGAACCATCGCAGATCTTGCAGGCTCTGATAAGATTGAGCTGCTGCATGTGGCGGAAGCGATTCAATATCGCAGCCTCGATCGCCGAATGGAGTTTTGAGGATTCCCTGTGTTACCGAGTGTAAAAGTCTTTCTCTGGTGGTTCATTGTCGGCGCCACCATGGCGCTGGCTGTGATCATGCTGCAGGGCGGCATTCGGGAAGCCATGCAAGCGCAGGGGTCCGTGTGGGAACTCAAATTGGTCGAGCTGTTCACGACCATCATGGGAGGGGGGCTGCTCGGCGGATGTATCGCGTTGATTCTNNGGCTCCCTGCTCGTGAATTTTGCCCTGTTCAACGCGGATGGGAAAGTGACGGCGAAGCTCAACGACAGCACTCTGATGGTCAACGAGAAGCGTGCCTACGAAGTGAATAAGACTCCGAAGAGCCTGTTGCTCACCCATCTGGCTTCGGGAACCGTGATCTTACAGATGTCCGTCAAGGCGCCTGACGTGGTGGCCTTTACGAAAGGGGAGTTCCATACGATCAAAGGCCATGTGCTCCAGGTGTCTTCCGAAGAATGGAAAATCGACAAGTTGCGCGCCAGCGGCACAACGCAAGATCTAAAAGGCGGGTCCGTCGTCTTGGGCTGAAGCGTCTTGTTCATTTGGTCTATCTGGTCTATTCGGTCTGTCTCGTGTGTTTGGTCGAACGAAACTAACCAGATGAACCAGATAGACCGAATAGACCGGTATTCCGCCTGTTAGCCTGCGACCGTTGGCACGATGACGATCTGCCGGTCTTTCAGTTCTACGGTTGCCGTGTCTCCATCACGCAATTCACCCTTGACCAACTGACGCGCCATCGGTGTTTCAATCTCCTGCTGGATCAATCGCTTTAAGGGCCTCGCTCCATAGGCCGGATCGTACCCACGCTCACCCAAATGCCGTAAGGCCGCCGGCGTCACGATTAGGGTGATTCGCCGCTCTGTCAATCGTGTCCGTAGCCTTTCAAGTTGAATCTCCACAATCTTAGTGAGCTGTTCCGTCTCCAGCGCATGGAATACCACCGTCTCGTCGATTCGGTTCAAGAACTCAGGACGGAAATGTTCTCGTAATTCCGCCATGACGAGAGCACAGACTTCGTTATAGGAAGCATGCCGTTGTTGTGCCTCAAGAATCTGCGGGCTACCGATGTTCGACGTCATGATCAACACCGTGTTCTTGAAATCAACAGTTCGNNGTCGTGGTGGGCTTTTTCGATCTCGTCGAACAGGATAACGGAAAACGGCCGCCGCCGAACCGCTTCAGTCAATTGACCACCTTCCTCATAGCCGATATAGCCTGGCGGGGCTCCGATCAGCCGGGCCACGGTGTGTTTCTCCATGTACTCAGACATATCGATTCGAATCAGGTTGGCGTCGTCATCGAAAAGTGTCGCGGCAAGGGTCCGTGCCAACTCGGTTTTCCCCACTCCAGTCGGACCAAGGAAGAGAAACGAACCAATGGGCCGATTCGGATCTTTGATGCCGGAACGAGCGCGGAGGACCGCATCTGCGACAGCCTGCACTGCTTCTTCCTGGCCGACCACCCGCTGATGGAGCATCTCGCCCAGCTTGAGGAGTTTTTCTGTCTCACCTTCGACCAGCCTGGAGACGGGGATCCCAGTCCAGCGACTCACGATAGCGGCGATATCGTCTTCATCGACCTCTTCTTTGAGCAGCCGGCTTTCTCCCTGTTTCTTGCCGAGCTGTTCCTGCTCTAACGCGAGTTCCCGCTCAAGGCGCGGCAACTCTCCGTATCGTAGTTCTGCAACACGATTGAGATCATAGGCCCGTTCCGCGCGCTCCATCGTCTGCTTCACTTCCTCCATTGCAGCGCGAGTCTTGCGTAGCCGTGCCACCGAGGCCTTTTCGGAATCCCATCGGGTCTTGAGCGTATTCAGATCGTGTTGCTTTTCGCTCAACTCAAGCTCCAGTGTCGCCAGCCGCGCCTGACTGGCTTGGTCCTGTTCTTTCCTTAAGGCCTCCCGCTCGATCTCAAGCTGCATCACCTTGCGCGAGACCTCATCGAGTTCTGCCGGCAAACTATCGATTTCCGTACGCAGCCGGGCCGCTGATTCATCGACCAGATCGATGGCTTTGTCCGGGAGAAAGCGATCGGCGATATACCGGTTCGAAAGTTTCGCTGCGGCGACCAGCGCAGCATCTTTTATGCGCACGCCATGGTGCACTTCGTAGCGCTCCTTAAGCCCGCGCAAAATGGAGATGGTATCCTCCACCGATGGCTGATCGACCAGTACCGTTTGGAACCGACGTTCCAATGCGGCATCCTTCTCGATATGTTTCCGATACTCATCGAGTGTGGTCGCGCCGATCAAATGCAATTCGCCTCGGGCCAGCATGGGCTTGAGCAGATTGGCGGCGTCCATCGCTCCTTCTGCTGCGCCTGCTCCTACAACCGTATGCAGCTCATCGATGAAGAGCAAGATTTGTCCCTCGGCCGCCTGCACCTCTTTCAGGACAGCTTTCAATCGTTCCTCAAATTCGCCCCGAAACTTTGCGCCGGCCACCAACGATCCCATGTCGAGGGTGATGACGCGCTTTTTCTTGAGCCCTTCAGGGACATCACCCTTGATAATACGAATGGCCAGCCCTTCGACGATGGCGGTTTTTCCGACTCCTGGTTCGCCGATGAGTACCGGGTTGTTCTTGGTGCGTCGTGAGAGAATTTGTATGACGCGGCGAATTTCTTCATCGCGCCCGATGACGGGGTCTAACTTTCCTTGCCCGGCTAGCAGGGTGAGGTCGCGGCCATATTTCTCCAACGCCTGGTAGGTGCCTTCCGGATCTTGGCTCGTGACGCGCTGAGAGCCTCGTATTTGTTGCAGGGCGCCCAAGAGCCGTTCCTTCGTCAGACCGAGTTTCTTGAAGACGCCCCCCTCTTGAACCATGGCAAGGACGACATGCTCGACACTGAGATAGTCGTCTTTTAACGTTCGTTGTTCGTCTTCGGCTTTGGTCAAGACCTGACTCAGCCGCGAGGCGACATGGAGTTGTCCGGGACTTGCCCCGGCGCCTTGAACTTGAGGCAGTTTGGCGAGGGCCTGTTCTACTGCCTGGCGAATGGAAGGGACTGATAATCCTGCCTGTTCGAGGAGAGAGGAGGCGAGACCTCCATCCTGTTCCACAAACGCAAGCAGAAGATGTTCCACATCAATCCCCTGATGGCTGCGCCTTGCAGCATGAGACGACGCGGTCTGGAGCGCTTCTTGTAATTTGACTGTCATGCGGTTCATATCCATCGGATCTCTCCTTCAGGCTTAATAGTCTGTGCTGTCACATTCACATAAGCATAGGAATAAGAGAAGTCAACCTCTCACGAGGAGGTGAGGACGGCTTGACCCAAGAAGTACCAGCAGACTATTGTCTTTCATGTCACGTGTTCTGACTGAAACACTCTTGCTCTATCGGAGCGCCTTCCAGAAAACTGGACAGTCCCTTGTCCGGGGCTGGATGACCATAGTCGCCGTGGTGGGGTTTGGATTTCTGCTGATGCTCGCTACCCAGATTGCCTCTCCGCTCGGCATGGTTGGCGGCTTTCTGCTCGGTGCAGTGAATGCGCTTCTGGTTGGCGCCACTCTGAGCTTGGTTGAGCAATCGATTAGCCATGCACGGGCGCTTACCATCAAGGATCTTGTTGCCAGCGTCGGGCATTACTTTTGGGATGTCATCGGCATTGGGTTTATCCTATGGCTGCCGCTGATGGCCCTCGATCTGAGTATGCAGGCAAACCCGTATGGGCAACTTATATCCTATGCAGCCCTGTTGCTCCTCTTTCTCTTATTGAACCCGGCGCCTGAAATTATTTATCAAGTCCGGCATGATTCCCCGCTCGAGGTGCTCAAGACTTCGTACGAGTTCGTCCTTGAGAATTGGATTGAATGGTTTCTTCCTTTTGCGATTATCTTGATTCCCATCGTCCTCTCGCCCACTGGGCTGCAATCGTTTTTTTCCCTCTCCAGCCGCGTGGGGAGGGGGGCAGGTTTGGACTTTTCCCAGGTTCTCGTATTGCCATTTACGATCCTCGGTGGTTGGCTGGATTACGTGGGAATTCCTTCCTCAGTCGGCTGGTATCTTGGGTTACTCTTCACACCACCACTTGCCGTCGCGATGTTGTTGTTTCGTGGCCATCTCTTTGCATCGTTACATGGGGTGTCACGNNCCTAGCCCGATTGATCCGTCTAAAGGGCCTCATGATGCATGAGAGAATTTGTTTGGCTGATTCCTTGAGTCAACAGGGGAAATAGTGTATGGAATTGCATACAGTTTCTACAATTATTCTTAAAACTCAAGGCTAAGAAAGCGCTTTTGNNTGTTTCAGCTACGTCAGTTGACCGCATTAAGTGCCGACATAGCCACTCGACATTACCCGGCGATCGAATCGGCCAAGCGGCTGCTCACCGTGCTCTATGCCCAACTCAATAGCGAGAAGAAGTATCTAGCCGTACGCGATGCCACATTCTTGCAACATTTCGATGAAGAGGTCGACGAATTCCATCGAGGACTCCAGACCCTTGAAGCACGGGAACTCACCCCTCAAGGCATTCAGCTGCTCAAGGATACCAAGCGTTTGCAGCAAGAACGCCTCATGATTTTCCGCTCAGAACTAGAGCATGGCCGCTCGTCTCCATCGGTCCCGTCTGCAGACTATGAAGGTCGTCGCGATGCCTTGATGGACCGTATAGGCGGCATACTCCAGAAATTTATCGATCTTCACGAGACGGGCATCAGTGTCGGCGTCAGCCAGTCACGGGAAAGCTCAGCACAAGCTGAAACGGTGACGGAGCAGCTGGTTTTGCTAGCGCTCGTATTCGGCATTGCGCTCGCCGGTTTTGCCAGTTATACGGTCCTACGCCCGTTGCGCCAATTGCAGACCCATATTAAACAGATTGGGCAGGGGAATTTCCGCACGTCGCTGAATATTCAGGCTCCCAGCGAATTGCGTGACCTTGTCGACGCCGTCAATTGGATGGGCACGAAGCTGCAAGAGCTGGACGATATGAAGGGGGAGTTTCTCGCCCATGTTTCCCATGAATTACGCACGCCCATGGCTTCGATCCAAGAAGGCACCCATCTGTTGTTGGATGAAATTCCAGGCCCCTTGTCGCAAGAACAGCGCACGACCTTGCGTATCATGGCGGACAGCAGCCGCCGCCTCATCACCCTCATCTCTACTATTCTGGATCTCTCCAAGATGGATGCCGGGATGATGGAGTATCGAATTGTCCCGACTGACCTCAAGCGCATCACAGATATGTCGGTCAACAAAGTCCAGCTCCTCGCCGATGCCAAGCATGTGCAGCTGTTACTGGAAGCGCCTGCACAACGTGTGTGGGTCATGGCGGATGCGCTTCGAATTGAGCAAGTACTCGACAATTTACTCTCAAATGCCTTGAAGTTCAGTTCGGAAGGAGGCATTGTAAAGGTACTCATGAAGCCGGACTCACAAGCGGGAGTCCTTGAAGTCAGTGTGACCGATGGAGGCCCCGGCATCCAAGCTGAAGACCTGCCCTATATTTTCGAACGGTTCTATCAAGGACGTACGAAGGCTAAACATGCTACACCGGGAAGTGGCCTGGGGTTGGCACTGGCAAAGAAAGTGGTGGAAGCACACGGAGGACGGATTTGGATCGAAAGCGAAGTCAAGAAGGGAACGACTGTACGGTTTATTCTGCGCCTTACGAAACCAGCGGAAACGGCATAAAGGTTGTCCTCCGAGGCTCTGCCTTGGGGGTTTTGTCGTACCTATTCCTTTTCGCTGGATGCGCGGCATGGTCGCCTGCCCCGCAATTTTCACATCCCTACTTCACGGTTGATGCGGGAGAGGCAAAATCTCTCCAAGCATTGGCGAAAAAGCAGGATGTCCTCGTTCCGAAATGCGCCGAGCACAACTCTTGCGACCATGTCTATTTCACACGCGCGCTGTTGGGACTCTACGAAAGTCGAGACAGCGCCTCGAAATATTTCGAGAAAGTGATCGCCGTGGCGCCCAAGAGCCAGATGGCCGTTTCCAGCAAGCTCTGGATAGATCTGCTTGAGCGTCACGCCGCTCCCGTTGAACAATCCTGGTTCCAATCGGTCGTGGCCGCCCCGGCTATTTCGGAAAGTCAGGCGATCCTGGCTCAGGCCTCAGATCGGCTGGTGCGGGACTTGCTTGATAGGGAATTGGTTATCCAGCAATTTCGGGCTATGAAGGAGGCCGACTCCCAAGCCTTGGAAAGCCTTCAACGGGAATTGGCTGATCGTGAACGGAAGGTGGATTCAGGCAGCGGCAAGAAGGGCTCGACCGATTCAAGCACCGGTTCAAACACCGTGGCGTCTTTACAAAGGCAACTGTCTGATCGAGATAGGAAAATAGAGGAATTGACGAGCCAATTGGAGGCATTGAAGCGCATCGATCAGGAAATGCGGGATAAGGTTCGACCTATTCGTCCCCCATCGACCGTTGCGCCGCCTCCAACTTCGCCGGAATCGACAATACAGTAGAAGGAGCTTCATGGAAAAAGAACATATTCTCGTAGTCGATGATGAAGAGGGACTCTTACATCTCGTGAAGATGCGATTGACCGCTATGGGCTTTGCCGTCACAGGTTGCACCACCGGGCATGAAGCCCTCGCTGTCGCCAAAAATAACCGGTTTGACCTTGCCATTACCGACCTCCGGCTTGGAAACGAAGACGGATTGAATGTGACGGAAGAACTGCTGCGGATTCATCCAGGCCTTCCGGTTATCATCCTGACGGCCCATGGCAGTATCCCCAATGCCGTGGAAGCTATGCAGCGGGGCGCCTTTGGATACCTCACCAAGCCGTTCGACGACAAGGAACTCAAGGCCAAGATCGAAGAAGGACTTTCTCCTCAGCGGATGAGAGGCGAGATCCAGCGGCTGAAGTCTCTTGTCAACGAACTGTACGGAATGGAAAATATCGTCGCGCGGAGTCCCGCGATGCAGCGCTTACTCCAGCAAGTCGTGCAGGTGGCAGACTCCGACGCGACGATTCTCCTCTTTGGAGAAACTGGGACTGGCAAAGAAGTATTCGCGCGCGTCATCCATGCGAACAGCCGACGGAGTAAAGGGCCGTTTGTCGCCCTCAATTGCGCAGCCATTCCTGAAACACTCTTCGAGTCTGAGCTCTTTGGGCATGTACGGGGGGCCTTTACCAGCGCCCATGGCGCAAAGCGCGGTCTGTTTCAAAGCGCCAACGGCGGCACGCTCTTTCTCGACGAGATCGGCGAAATGCCCCTCTCGATGCAAGTCAAACTGTTGCGGGCTGTGCAGGAACGGGAAGTTCGCGAAGTCGGCTCTGAACTTTCAAGCAAGATCGATGTGAGGATTATCGCCGCAACCAACAAAGACCTCGGCGAAGCCGTCAAGAACGGATCGTTCCGGAACGATCTGTACTACCGCATTTCTGTCGTTCCGCTATTTATCCCGCCGCTTCGTGACCGCCGAGACGATATTCCATTGCTGGCGCAACAGTTTCTGACCTCGAGCGCAAAACGGGCGAATAAAGGATTGCGCGGATTTACGCCGGCTGCTCTTAATCGGCTGGTCACACATCCCTGGCCCGGCAATGTCCGCGAATTGGAAAATGTCGTTGAAAAGGCCGCCGTCATGACGCGCCAAGATATGATTACGCCGGATCTCTTGCCCGCTATGGGCTCATCACCGGATTCGCCGCTCAAGCCTTTGACGGAAGCTAAGGAAGAGTTTGAGAAGACCTATCTCAAGAACGTCCTGCAACTCACCGGCGGCAATATCTCACGCGCCGCCCAATTTGCAGGGCGCTATCGGGCAGACTTCTACAAAATGCTCAAGAAATATGGCTTGCATCCATCAACCCTGAAGGCCAAAGCGGAGGCCGATCTTGAAGAGCTTGAAGAAGAAGCCAACCTCACGGAAGCTGAACGCTAGGCCAGCGTTTCGTTTTACAAGGGGTGAGTGGCGGGATGAGACAATTTTCTCGCCTGCCTAACGATTCGCCAGCTCGATCTTCCCATAACTCGACCTAGGCATCGTGCATATTTCGACGCAACGGACAGTTCGCCGCGATGGTGTGTTTCCCACGGCCTCGAGAGGCTTCACCAAATCCACGAAACACCGAGAATGATGAGCCCCCACAATATAACCGACAGGCCCAAAGCACTAAGAATGCCTATTGCGGGCGCAAGGGTATCATCATTAAGATTCTCCTCCGTTATGGCTGGTGCAGGCCGCAGAACAGGGGAGAATATCTCGTTCGCTAAGGCTAGATTCCCTTCCGATCGCGGATACGCCTTTGCTCCCAATTTTTGTTTCCTATTCATCAGCGCACCTCCCTCTGCAGGCTCGCTCGTCCTTGCTGCATCGTAGCCTTCAGTTAGTCGTCAGGCCGCCCGTCGGATGAAGGACTCTGCGCCAAGATAGACGTCACCATCCTGGTAGTCCGGCTCGCCACTTGGGAAGGCCAAGACCTTCTTCGGTTGGGCCGGTTGATTCTGCTCGATCACGGAGTCGTGGACACGACCGCAATTCATACAACGCCAACTGGTTGTCCACATCTCACCATAGGCTCCCTCAAGGTCTAAGAAGTGGTCTTCTACCATGAACCCACAACAGCGTGAACAGGTCATGATCGCCCTCCTTGGTGTAGGCTCTGGAACGCATCTCTCATGGACAAATGATAGCGCAAGCCATATCCGGCGCTAGACCCAAAGGAAGTACCTCGGAAGTAGGGTGCCCAAACAGCCTTGCTTCAACAACTCATGAGTAGCGGTCGAAATGAACGCGGCGACTTTCTTTTTTACTTCAGGGAGGGCTTGGGCGTATCCTAATAGATATGAAACGGTGGTATTTGTATCTGATAACTGCGCTGCTCGGGTTGGTGATCGTGGGTTACTTCATTGTCAGAGGGAGTTCTCCCATTAACTTTTCCGACATTTGGAGTAGAAACAATCACGTCACGAACGCGCAGCGTGATGTCGGAAAGATGTCGGATGGAAACGCGGCTCTCCGAGAGGTACTGAGGCTCCGGCGTGAACAGCAACTTCGACCGCTTACTGAACGGGAAGATGGAACGAAAGTACAGGATTTGCCGAATGGTATATACGGTTTCTCAATGTGCAGCGTCGTAGCGCTGCGCGCAAAACGTGGCGACACATTCTCGCTGGAGATTCATAAGTATAATGGCATCGTTTACTATGTTGGGTATGCCTCCGACGAACAGATAGAAAAGTATCTGACTCGTCAAAAAGATTTCCATATCCTCACGTCCCCTCACCCAAGGAAAGGGGCGTCAACGCTGTTCGAAATCCCCGTCGAGTTTGTATCGAAATGCGAGGAACGCCCTGGTGGAGATGGGGGTATGTTCGATCTGTTTGTTACCACTATCCCCGAGTTGCAAACCTAAATCAGCAGAAGTTATGGAGCTGGCGAGAGGAATTGAACCTCCAACCTGCGGTTTACAAAACCGCTGCTCTGCCATTGAGCTACGCCAGCCAGAATGAGATCGCGGTGTGCATGGACACTGCACCGGTCGACCGAAAACCTAACAACTGTGTATGGAGCTGTCAAGCATAGGTGCGTGAGGCTGGCGGGATATTAATACGGCCAGCCGTATGTCCATATGTCGCCATCAACTCAATGTTTTTCCCATACAGTGCGTGAGGAAAGCAGCACGCATAACCACTATTTGGCCGGGGGAGAGGAATTGTCGGAGGTATGGTTGTGGGTCTCAAGGGCCTCTGTAAGGACTCGGAGAGACTCATTGAGAAGGTCAGTTGCACAGTTCAGAGTGATGGGAATTTGTTGGAGTGCCTCCTCCCACCGTTCTTCATGGCGAAGGGTTTGAAAACGGCGATAATGCTCATCCATGATCGCTTGTTTTGCATCGAGCATGAGACTATCCACTGCTGTCATAGATGCCTCCCATTCCTAGGGTCGAGGCTGCAAGGTAGCAGACCTCTATCTAGACAACAATGCTACGAATGGGTGGTATATAAATNNCGCATGTCTTGAAAGCCCGGCATCGCTTCTTCCGACGAATCATCTATTCTGCATTACTCATGAGGGATTTTGACACAATCACCGGACCACTACTCTGGCGTATGAATTGTGAGCGAGCCAGGCTGAAACGACTCGGATCTGTTGAACTATTGAATGTTGAATGTTTGGAACTCGTCAGATCGAGGCCGATCTGACAATCCAACATTTATCATTTAACATTCCCAATGGGCCTCACCCGTCCTGCTTCTCTCGCAAGTCTCTGGCGCATATCACTCCGCTCGCCTAACAATTTACATACATGTTACGAGGAATTCACAGGACTGGAATGTGTCTCGGTTAAGTTAGGACCATGACACAGAGCACAATG
>CXWL01016468.1_pt1 | contig 18818 bp, 15 predicted proteins | sample 590931 | NCBI WGS metagenome assembly CXWL01 (sample SAMEA3498368, study PRJEB10139) | groundwater metagenome | biome: water well; material: biofilm material | place: Germany | collected 2015-04-27 | reverse complement strand
TTCTCCCAGATTTACAGGCTGCGTGCTTGACGGAACCATTTGGGTATAGTGCGCCCACTCTGGGTAGTGGATTGCAAGTGCTTGGTTCAAAATGCCTTCATGCGTCCGTAAATCACGAAATTCCTGGTCGCTCAATAAATAGAGTTGTCCCTCTTCATTGGCAATTCTACAATTTGGCGCGATATCGGGTTCAGGAGTAACAGTAAATGTATTCGTTGGTACAGGTGTGGTTACAGGGATAGGTGAAGGAGTAATCGAGGGAGTAAATGGTGTCAGGCTTGGCTCTGTCGATGCTGTAGCAGTAATAGCTGAAGTTGGAGGGATACCACCGCAAGCAGTTAAGAAGAGAAGGCCGATGATATACACCGTTTTGGGTGTAATAGAGATAACTTTCATTCAACCTCTTAACTGTTTCTTTGCCAGAGTTTTCTGCCATTGGTGGATTCACCGTGTTTTAATGATGAAAACAATGGGACAATAAACATCAACCCAACGACGGCAAGGGTTTCGAGCCTGTTTTTGTTTTTTATTGAACATTTCATGGATGCTCCCTTTTCTTTTGTCGTTTGTATGTGTTTGGTTGTTTTCTTTTTCATTTTGTCGCCCTCCTGTTTTATGGGTTTCATTTCCAAGCGATCCTTCCCGCCTGTTTCTACATATAGTGTAGCAGAAAATAAAAAAAAAAGTCAAGTATATTTATCACGAAAAACAAGATGGCCCGTCATGAAGACAGGCCATCTTGTTACTCATCGCTCGTTACTTTTTCTTCTTCCCCTTCACGCTCTTCTTCACACCAACTTTTTTCGCCGCCTTGCTCTTTACGTTTTTCGTTTTACGCCTTACGGGTTTCTTCCCCACCGGCAATTTCTCCAACTCACTCACCAGTTTCTCCAGCACATCGAAACCGCCCTGCCAGAATTTCGGGTCGCGGATGTTGATGCCGGCTTCGCTCAAAATCTTCTCTGGCGCTTCCGATCCGCCTGCCGAAAGGATTTTGAGATACTTTGGCTTGAACGATTCCCCCTCCGCCTTGAATTGCTGATATAAAGCCAGCACCAGCAGTTGACCGAAGGCATAGGCATACACATAGAACGGGGTGTGATAGATGTGCGGAATGCCCACCCACTCCCATTTGAACTCATCGCTCAACTCGAGCGAGTCGCCGAACTGCTCTTTCAGGTTTTCGAGATACGCCGCAGCGAGGTCATCCGCAGAAGCGTTTTTCTGCACCATTTCATGCGCCTGTTTCTCGAACAAGGCAAAATACGACTGGCGCATGATGGTCGCATACGCATCGTCCATCTGCTTGAAGAGAATATCGCGGCGCACCGATTCATCCTTCTCCTCCGAGAGCAGTTTGTCAATCAATACCATCTCCGCAAAGGTGGAGGCGGTCTCAGCCAATGGCAGGGACGATTGGAAAGTAAACGTCCCATGATGCGCCGCCAGCATCGAGTGAATGGCATGGCCGAGTTCGTGCGCGAGGGTCGCCACTTCGCGTCCCGTGCCTTGATAGTTGACCAGCACCCACGGTGTCATCTCCGGCAGAACAGACCAGCAGAATGCACCGCCGGCTTTGCCCTTGCGGATTTCGCTGTCAATGCGGCTTTCATCAAAGACGCGCTTTGCCAGCCCCGCCACGCTTGGCTCAAACCCATTGAACGCATCCAAAACCATGTGGACGGCTTCATCGAATGAATACGTCTTTTTCGAGCGGGCCACGGGCGCGTAAATATCATAGCGCCGCAGTTTCCTCATGCCAACGTATTTGGCTTTCATTTTGAAATAACGCTGGAAGATTTTTACATTCTTGCGCGCCACACCCAGCAGGGCATCCACGGCTTCGTCAGGGATATCGTTGCTCAAATTCCGCGCCGCAATCGGGCTGCCAAACTTGCGCAAGCTGACGTTCTCATTATGCCAGTCACGCAGGCGGGTTTGGTACATCTGCCCAAGGATCGGGCCATCATTGGCTAACACTTTGAATTGCGCCTGGTAACTCTCGGCGCGAACCTTCGGGTCTGAGCTGTAGCGGAATGAAAATAACTCCGCCGCAGTCATCTCTTTCTCTTTTCCATTTACCTTCATTTTGAAGGCATAGCGGTTCGTGATCGAGTCGTACAAATTGATCAACGCATTCGAGCCTGTCACATTTTTGATGTTGACGATCTTCTCTTCCGCCTCGCTCAGGGTGTGCGGCTTGTACAAACGCATCGCTTCGAGATAATAGCGATAATCGCCCGAAGCCTCCATCAGGCGCTTCGCATTTGCATCGTCCAATTCCTTCCACCACAGGCTGAAGAACAGCGTGCGGTTTTCGATCTCTGCCAGGAACTGCATCACGCGCGCCTGCAAGGCTTGCGCTTTTTGATCCTGCGTGTCCGCAGTGAATGACAACCCCGCAAACGAGTACAGCTTGCTGGCCACACGTGCAGTCTCTTCGCTGGCGCGCAGCGCCTCCACAAACTGGTCGGTGGGCATGTTGGGTGTCAGTTTGTTGCGCAAGCCCTCGAACGAAGTCACCTGCTCTTCGATCATATCGAACGCGCTTTGCAGTTCCGCGCTTTCGTACCCCGGGTACAGCGCAGCCAGACTCCATTTTGAAAGTTTATACGCCATGATATTCTCCTATATTTTTATCCGTCATTGCGAGGAGCGCTCTTGCTCTTCGCGACGAAGCAATCTGCCGCAGAGTTGGAGATTGCTTCGGGCGGAAGAGCATCGCCCTCGCAATGACATGTTATAAACTGGATCGCACGTGCATGATATCGCCATCCTTAATTGGATATTCCTTGCCTTCGAGTCTCAGCTTCCCTTTGGCCTTCGCCTCATTCATCGACCCGAGGCTGATCAAGTCTTCGTAGGCCACCACCTCCGCCCGCACAAATCCACGCGAAAGATCAGTGTGGATTTCCCCGGCAGATTCCTGCGCCGTCGCCCCGCGGTGAGTCGTCCATGCGCGTACTTCATCCTCACCCACCGTGAAGAAGGTTTGAATCTTCAACAGTTCATAGGACAAATTGATCATGCGGTTCAAACTGAGTTCCTTGATGCCGTACTCTTCCATGAATACGGAAGCATCTTCAGGAGAAAGCTGGGCGATTTCCATTTCGAGTTTACCCATCAACGCCACGGATGGATGGTCCAGTGTTGCTTCGGGCGCTGGCTGCCCTTCGCCGAGGTTGAAAACCGTGAGAATGGGTTTACGGGTGAGCAAACCAAAGCTGGAAAGTTCCTTCTGCTCTTCGTTGGTGAATTCCACGCTGCGCAAAGGCAGGTTATCCGAAAGGGTTTTGTGCAATTTCTCGAACAACTCTGTCTGACGCGCGTTCAAGGCTTTATCCGTGCCGCCTTTTTTGCGTTCATCGACCAAACGCTCCAGCTTGCGTTCCACGGCGATCAAGTCGTTCAGTAAAAGCTCGGTCAGCATCGTATCCACATCACGCAGTGGATTGATACTTCCGCTGGGGTGCATCACGCTGTCGTTCTCGAAAGCGCGCACCACGAGGATCAACGCTTCCATTTGGTTGAGATGATTCAACAGCTGCCCGGAAATGCCGCTCTTGGCCGAACCAGTTTCCAGCCCGGCAATATCCGCGTACGTCACCTTGGTGTAGACCGTCTTCTTTGGGTTGAACATTTTCGATAGCAGATCGACGCGCGGGTCGGGGACATCCACTACTGCCTGATGCACTTCGATGCGCCCCGCCGATGCGTTGGTGGGAGCGTTGCCGCGGGTGAGCGCGTTGAAAATCGTTGTCTTTCCTGATTGGGGTAATCCAATAATTCCTAGTTTCATCTTGACCTTGTTCTTGGGAGTGGTATACTTGCGTTCGCAAAAGAGCCGAAGTGGCGGAATAGGCAGACGCGCACGACTCAAAATCGTGTTCCCTACGGGAATGAGGGTTCGATTCCCTCCTTCGGCACTGGCGAACATCGTACCCGAAGCGGTATTATACCTTACAGGGTTCATCCTCAAACGTCCTCCATTATTGGAGGACGTTTGAGTTTTATATGAACCCGAACGCCCTCGTTGACATTGGATTTTCTGAACTGTACAATAAAAATAGAAACTTGAAACGCACCAAAACGTAAATCCACTTGAGTCGAGTCCTTTTATCTATTACGGAGATTTAACAAACTTTATGAAACTGTACCTGCTCCTTGCCGCCATTGACCTCATGATCCTGTTGGCATACCCGGTGGTGTACGTAATTCATCGCATCCGCAAGATGATGGGTGTAAAATAAGAGCATCTCGCTTGCAGCACATGCGAAGAAAATTCCAGGAGGCTTTGTATGCCCTCATTGAACGATGTCCTGGCGGTGATTTTGGGTGGAGGGCGCGGGGCGCGCCTGTATCCACTGACTCAAATGCGCTCCAAGCCAGCCGTGCCGATCGCGGGCAAATACCGCCTCATTGATATTCCCATCAGCAATTGCATCAATTCAGAGATTTTTCGCATCGCGATTCTGACGCAGTTCAACTCTGTNNTGGGCGGCGGAACAAACCCTTGAAAGCGCAGACTGGTATCAGGGCACGGCAGATGCCGTCCGCAAGCAGACGTTGGAGATTTTATCCACCGGCGCCAAGCATGTGCTCATCCTCGCGGGCGATCATCTCTACCGCATGGATTACAAAGCCATGGCTGAATTTCACTGGAATAACAAGGCGGATATCACCGTCGCTGTGCAGCCAGTTTCGAGGGAGGAGGTGACGCGCTTTGGCATCCTTAAACGGGAAGGGGATGGACGAATTTCCTCTTTTGTCGAAAAGCCGAAGGATGCGGAAATCCAAAAGAAATTTATCAGCCGTGACGATCCGCAGAGGCCGTTCCTGGGTTCCATGGGCATTTACATGTTCAAGACAAAAGTGTTGATGGATCTACTGACGGATTTTCCCAACCATGACGATTTTGGCGGCGATATTATCCCGCAGGCAATCGATACCCACGCCGTTTTTGGTTTTGACTTCGACGGCTACTGGCAGGATATTGGGACGATCCGCTCGTTTTACGAAACCAACCTGGCGCTCACCACCCCCGAAACGCCCTTTAATTTTTACGATGCAAAACTCCCCATCTACACCGACACGCGTTTTTTACCCGGCTCCATTGTGGAAGACAGCAACCTGCGCAATGTTTTGATTGCCGAGGGAAGCCGTATTCTTAAATCCGAGATATCCCATTCCATCATTGGCATTCGCAGCCAGATCGCTGCGGGATGTGTGATCAAGGATAGCATTGTGATGGGTTCAGATTATTACGAACGCGACCGTGAAGGCCAGCCCATTGGCATTGGCGCAAACTGTTACATTGAAGGCGCGATCCTCGATAAAAACGCCCGTATTGGAAATAATGTCACCATCCGCCCCTTCCCGCGCAATAAGGATATTGATAATGTAAACTGGTATGTGCGTGACGGCATTGTCGTCATCCCCAAGGATGCAGAGTTATTACCCGGCACAACCATTGCCCCCTGACCCCAGCCCGGCAAATTTTTATACAACTGTAATCTTTCCCCATGCAAGCCGCGCGGGGCAACCTTAAAATTATGCTATACTCGCATTAACTATGAAGTCACCGCGCAAATTTTGGCCGCGCTGGGCTGAGTCCTTGCGCCGATACCAACTTAACCACCTGATCGCCTCGTTCCTTGAAGCAGGAAGCCCTCTTGCTTTGCTTGGAGCGCAGGCGATTTATTTTTGCGGCGGCCTCGTAAGAAGCGATCAACTAACCGCGCTGGCCGAAACGCTCGAAGAGGAAACAGAAACGCGCGCATTTGCCTCCTTTCTGGCGCAGGAGGAGACAACCCCATGATCCAAACCTTCCTTCCACTTGTTACGATTCTCTTCGCCGCTTTGCTTTTGGTTGCGATCACCCTATGGAAAAGAAACTCCCCCGCCCGACTGCGTGATATTCCTGCGCTCACCCGCTTGTACCGCATGTTGGGATTAAGCGTGGAAGACGGCACACGCCTGCATATCTCCCTTGGGCGTGGAAGCCTGCTCGATGCGCGCGGAGGCTCTGCGCTGGCCGGGCTGGCTACCTTGCGCATTATTGCAGAGCGCACCTCCGTCAGTGACATGCCCGCCGTGGCCTCCTCAGGCGACCCACTGCTTGGCCTGCTCACACAAGATACCTTGCAGGCCGGCTATCAAGCCGCAGGCGTGGATGAATTGTATATCCCAACCACAGGCCGCATTACCGGGCTAACTCCCTTTGGATTTGCCGCCGGCGCGATGCACATCCCTCAAAATGAAAAAGTTGCTACAACTATTATGCTGGGTCATTTTGGCCCGGAAGCAGCCCTGCTCGCCGATGCCTCAGACCGTGAAAGCCTGACCATCATCGGCGCAAGCGATAACCTCAGCGGGCAAGCCGTACTCTTTGCAAACACGCAGGATGCCTTGATCGGCGAGGAACTATTCGCCGCCGGCGCCTACCTCGGCGCGGGCGCATCCCACGTGGCCAGCCTCACCGTGCAGGATATTTTACGCTGGCTGGTCATTCTTGCCATGCTGGGCGGCGCGGCCATAAAACTCTTGGGGACAATCTAATGCAAGTTATTACCGCATTCATTGCCATTGCAAGCGGCGTTTTGGTATTGGGCGGCTATTTCTTCCCGGCGCTGGCGGGCGTGCAAACCCTTTTGTTGAACTGGGCGATCATCCTTGCAGGCGTTGCCGCGATTGTGGGAATATTGAATTTGACCTCGGTTCACATGGACAAAATTCGCCGCGGCGAAAAAGGAAGCGCCTACAGCGCGCTTCTTGTCATCGGGTTGGCTGCCACGTTTTTCTTCGGCATGATCCTGCGCCCTCAGCACAATGTAATGCAAATGGTGTTGAACGGCATCATCGTCCCCGTGGAAGCCGCGTTGATGGGCTTGTTGACCGTTTCCCTGCTCTATGCAGCCATTCGCCTCCTGCGCCGCCGCACAGATATGATGGGCGTCATCTTTCTGCTGACAGCCGCACTGCTTTTCCTCGGTTCAGCCACTTTGCCCTTCGGCGATATTCCATTGATCGGCACATTGATCCGTCCCTGGGTCAGCCAGATCCTTGCGCTCGGCGGCGCGCGCGGAATTTTGATCGGCGTTGCGCTGGGCGCTCTCACAACAGGCTTGCGCGTATTATTTGCCGTTGACCGCCCATACGGGGGAACATAATGGCAGATAGTATCAAATGCCCTGTTTGTGGCGAGAGCAACCCGGCAAGCCAGGAATTTTGCCAGTATTGCCAATCTCGTTTACAGCCGATCACCGGTTCTCTTAAAAGCCCGGATGCGCCCATTAAACCCGGGCAGGCCCCAACCAAGAAAAACACCGCCGAGCTTGAACCTGTCCTGCCGCAATGGTTGAGAGATGCGCGTGACTCGTCGCGCAATAACGAAGATGAGGATGTGCCGCAGGCTTCACAGAGACCCGCCAAGACCCGGCCTGCCGCTCCTGCCGAAGACCTGCTGGCTGGCTTGCAATCCCAATCTTCAGACGGGGATGAAGATGAAACACCGGACTGGCTTGCAAGCATTACCGGAACTGCGCCCACACCCAAAAAAAACCAGCCCGAATCATCCGAAGCGCGCCGGGTTGAATTAGGGGATAAGAATGATTTTGCCCAGGAGGAAACCAGCGACGCGGATACCCCCTCGTGGCTGGCAGGGCTGACGGAGAATAAGGCGCAAGCCAATGAAAAAGATGAACTGACCGACTGGTTTCGCAGCGCGGATGATTCCAGGCCTCCCCAACAGCCTGCTAAAACACCCGCCGCAATGGATGATATTTTTTCCGCGCCTGCCGCAGATGATTCCCCGGATTGGCTGCGCCGCATGGCCGCAGATGAAGATGACGGGAAAGCGCAGCCTCCGTCTTTCGAGGCTTCAGCAAATGATTTTTCTTCACAAGCCTCCGAAACACCGGACTGGCTGCGCGGGATGGAAGATAAAGCTCAAAGCGCCGATCCTGCCTTTTTTGCAGAATCAACTGCGGATGAGTCTGAGGCGTTTGATCCTTTATCCTCCGGTGAATTGCCTGCCTGGCTGAGTGATCAGGCGGAAAGCGCCGCCAAACGCGCCCAGGATACAACGCCGAAGTGGTTGAAAAACGAAGCTGGGGCGCCTGTCACCGGTGAGTTGCCTGCGTGGTTGTCGACCAGTGAAGATACGGTTCCCCTGCCGCCTGTGCCGGAGATAAGCGCAGATGCCCTTGGCGACCTGCCCGACTGGTTGAAAGCCTCCGCGCCACAGACTTCCATTTTTGAACAGCCCGACGAAACCCCAGCCGCTGAAGTTGAACCTGCCGAGGCTTCGATTGATTCTCCGGATTGGCTCAACGCGTTCAAAGAAGCCGAAACCTTCACGTCCAATGAACCCGCGCCTGCGCTTGAAAAGGATATACCCTTTGATGCGCCGCCCGCTTTTGTGGGAGATTCGCAAGCTGGAGCGACGGATAACCTGTTTACGGAAATGCCAGACTGGCTTTCGAGCGCGATGGAGCTCCCGGCTTCATCCAGCCCGACGCCGATCACCAATGCCGATGCAATTGCGCCCGGTGAACTGCCCTCGTGGGTGCAGGCCATGCGCCCGGTGGATGCGCCATTGCCTTCATCTTCCTCCTCATTTTCGAGCGACCAAACTTTGGAGTCTCGCGGCGCGCTGGCGGGTTTACAAGGCGTTCTGCCCGCGGCGCCGGGCTTCACGCCCACCAGCAAACCCAGGGCATATTCCATCCGCTTGCAGGCCACGGAGGAACAGCAGGCGCACGCGGCATTGCTCGAACAGATCCTTGCGGCTGAAACAGCCCCGGTTCCGATTGCTTCCTATTCTTCATTAGTATTGCGCGCCTCGCGCGGCTTGCGCTGGTTTCTTTTCTTTGTTATTTTTGCAGCGGTCATATTTGGGTTGTCGGTGGGCGCGCCCATCTTCTCGATGCCTTTGGGTGTGCCGCGTGAAATCGGCGGCGCGCTGAATGTGGCGCGCTCCATTCCAGAAAACGCGCCTGTGCTGGCGGTTTTTGATTACGAAGCCTCCCGCGTTGGAGAAATGGAAGTTGCCGCCGCTCCCTTCTTTGATCAGATGATTCTTTTGAAGCGCCCGCGTTTGACGTTTATTTCCACGAATGAGACGGGTTCCGTTCTGATAGAACGCTTCATTTCCGGACCGTTGGCCGGGCACAACTACGAAAACAGAATTACCTACCTGAATCTGGGCTACCTGCCCGGCGGGCAGTTGGGTATTCGCGCCTTTTCACTGAACCCGCGCGCCGCCAGCCCGTTGGATATGTCCCTTCAACCCGCATGGGCATCCGCTCCGCTGGAAGGCGTTGCTTCGCTTTCGCAATTTGCGGCCCTGGTTTTGGTTACAGACAGCGCCGATGCCGCCCGTGTTTGGATCGAACAAACTCAATCTACGCGCGGAGAAATTCCCGTGGTGGTCATTTCCAGCGCACAGGCCGCGCCGATGATCCAGCCTTATTTTGACTCGCAGCAGATCGACGGCGTGGTGGCTGGGTTGTACGGCGGGGCAGTCTTCGAGCAGAATAACGCCGGCCGCCCCGGCGTTGCGCGAAGATATTGGGATGCGTACAGCCTCGGCATGTTGCTTGCCATGTCTTTGGCGCTGGGCGGCGGTTTATGGAATGTAGCCCTGGGCCTGCGGGACCGCGCTTCAGCAAGGGAGGCAAAATAAGATGATCTTCCCGCCCGACCTGATCACCGGCGTCATTAGTTTCATATTTACCATTCTGATCTTCAGTTATTTAATTGGGGATAATCCGCTTTTCCGAATTGCGGTGTACATCTTCGTGGGGGTATCCGCGGGGTATGTGGCCGCGATTGCCTTGTGGCAGGTGATTGTGCCGCGCCTGATATACCCGCTTGTGTTTGGCTCCATGAACGAAAAGATATTTGCCGCCATTCCCCTGCTTGGCTCGCTGTTCATTTTATTGAAAGTCTCTTCGCGTATGGCTGGCGTGGCGCGCATGACCATGGCCTTTTTGGTCGGCGCAGGCGCGGCGGTAATTGTGGCCGGCGCGGTCATGGGCACGCTCATCCCACAAGTGGGGGCGACGATTAATTTCTTCGACCTGAACGCCGCTGTTGCAGTGGGCATCAGCAAAGGGGAAGCCTTTGGCAATGGATTGGTTGTTCTCTTTGGTACGATTTTCTCCCTGGTCTACTTCCACTTTGGCGCAAGCCCCAAAGCGGACGGTTCCATGCACCGTTTTGGATTGATCGAAATCGCCGCCTGGGTGGGGCGCATCTTCATCGGCATTACCCTGGGCGCGGTCTTCGCGGGCGTGTATGCCGCCGCGCTCACCGCGTTGATCGAACGCATCGCATCCATCATTAACTTCTTCGCCAAGCTCTTCGGGAACTTTTAGCGCTTATGTCATCTTCACTGGTCGACGGCAACTCCCTGCTCGCAATCGACGTCGGCGCGGCGAATACACGCGCTGTCTTTTTTGACGTCATCGAAGGCGAATATCGTTTCGTGGCTTCCGGTTCTGCGCCCACCACTGCCGAAGCGCCCTTCAAGGATGTGGCCGAAGGCGCGCGCGACGCCATCACGAATTTACAAAAAGTATTGGGAAAAAATTTACTCGATGCCTCCCGCGGCCTCATCACGCCGAGCCAGCCCAACGGCTCCGGTGTGGATGCGCTGGTGGTCACCTTGTCCGCCGGGCCGGTTGTCAAAACGGTCATTGTCGGGCTGCTAAAGGATGTTTCGCTGGAAAGCGCGCGCAGGCTGACGGAATCCACCTACACCCGCATCGTAGATACCATCGGCTTGAACGACCCGCGCAAGCCCAACCAGCAAATAGACAGCATCCTGCGCCTGCGGCCCGACCTTGTAGTCATCACCGGCGGCACCGATGGCGGCGCATCGCTCTCCATTCAAAAATTACTCGAGCCCATCGGCCTTGCCAGCTTCCTCCTGCCCGAAGAAAAACGCCCCGCTGTTTTGTTTGCAGGCAACGAAAAAATGGAAGCGGAAGTCAAAACCCTGGTGGGCGAGCTTGCCACATCCCTGCACTTCAGCCCAAACGTGCGCCCCTCCCTTGAAACAGAAGATATAGACCCCGCCGAACGCGAACTGGCGCGCATGATCATCAACATTCGCAAGCGCCAGATCAAAGGCGTGGACCTTTTGGACCTGTGGTCTGGCGGGCACATGCTTCCAACCGGGTACGCCACCGGGCGCATGGTGCGTTTCCTTGCCAAAGTGTACGGCTCCAAAAAAGGCATCCTCAGCGTGGACCTCGGCGCATCTGCGGCGGTAATTTCCGCGGGCTTCAACGGCAAATCCACTTTGAAGGTTTTGCCGCAATTTGGCCTCGGCGAAAACCTGGCGGGCCTGCTCAATTACACAAGCCTCGAAGAAATCCTGCGCTGGTCATCGCTCGATATTTCCACCGGCGTACTGCGCGATTACCTCTACCAAAAATCCCTCTACCCCTCCACAATTGCCGCCACCCGCGAAGACCTGGCCCTCGCTCAAGCGGTTGCAAGACAAGCCCTCTACCTGGCGATGCAATCAGCGCGGCGCGACTTTCCGCAGAACATTGCCTCCCTCAAACCAAATTTGACTCCGCTCTTCGAGCCGATCCTCGCTGGAGGCGGCGCATTGAGCGACGCTTCGCGCCCCGGCCTTGGCCTGCTCCTGCTCCTTGACTCGATCCAACCTGTGGGAGTGACCACCATCATCATCGACCAAAATAACCTGCTGCCCCTTTTGGGCGCGGCGGCTTCACAAAACAACATCCTGCCGGTGCAGGTGCTCGAATCGGGCGCGTTCCTCAGCGTGGGCACTGTCGTTTCGCCGGTGGTCTCTGCCAGTTATGGCGTGCCCATTCTGAAAGCAAAACTCAGCTATGAAAACGGAGCCGAAGCGCGCGTGGATTTAAAGTACGGCACGCTGGAAACCCTGCCATTGGCAAACGGTGAAACAGGCCAGCTTAGCATTCAGTGCCTGCGCGGAGCAGATGTCGGCTTTGGACCAGGCCGCAGTGGAACCATCCCAGTGAGCGGCGGGGCATTAGGCGTGGTCTTCGACGGGCGCGGACGTCCGCTCGAACTTCCATCCGATGCGGTGCGCCGCCGTGAACTGATCAAAAAATGGAACTGGACCCTCGGAGGCGAGTAGAAGATGCAAGCGCCTGTTAACCATATTATCGGACTCACTTCCATCGTGCGCGAACGGCTCCTGCCTGTTTCGGGCAAGGTGCTTGTGCGCCCCAATCAAAAAGTCAGCCCAATGGATGTGGTTGCTGAAACCCACTGGGCGCGCGAGCATGTTCTTTTGGATGTAGCCCGTCTCTTGCGTATTTCTCCCAATGCTGCCGACCGCCTCGTGAAATGCAAAGTGGATGACAAGCTTGCGGCAAGCGTGGAGATTGCCGTGGGCAAGGGGCTTTTCCCGCGCTCCGTTCGCACGCCGCGCGAAGGACGCGTAGTGGCTGTGGGCGGCGGCCAGGTATTGATGGAAGTTGGCGAAACCAAAATGGAACTGCGGGCGGGCATCCCTGGCACGATCATCGAAGTGATCGCCAACCGCGGCGCAGTGATACAAACCGCGGGCGCATTGATTCAGGGCGTGTGGGGCAATGGACGCATCGACTCCGGCCTGCTGGTTAACATTGCTGAAAAAGCGGACGGCGTATTGACCGTCGGAAAATTAGATATCAGCCTGCGCGGCTCCATCATTCTGGCGGGCATGGTGAAGGATGCCGAGACCCTGCAAGCCGCTGCGGATCTGCCCGTACGCGGCTTGATCCTTTCGAGTATTTTTCCATCCCTTCTGCCAAAAGCGCGCGAGATGCGCTACCCCATCATGGTGACGGATGGATTCGGTTCCCTGCCGATGAACTCCGCCGCATTCAAATTATTGAGTACGAATGCCAAGCGGGATGTAACCGTGAACGCGGAAATGTTTGACCGTTACAGCGGAGCAAGGCCGGAGGTGATCATTCCCCTTCCCATTTCAGCAAGCCCGCCCGCCCCGCGGGAAGTGGAAACGTTTGCCCCGGGCTTGCAGATACGGATGAGGCGGCCGCCGTTCATGGGAATGATCGGTTCCATTGTTGCCGTAAAACCCGGGTTGAGCGCCCTGCCGAGCGGGTTGCGCGCACCCGCCGCAGAAGTGAAACTGGAAAATGGCGAGACGGTCATTGTGCCTCTGGTAAACCTTGAAGTTGTGGGATAATAACCTTACAATCGCAGACCCTAAAGGTTTTCTTACGAACCAGGTAGAAAAAAATGCAGAAAAACTCCAACGATATGCAGTTTTGATTGCAAAGGAAACCTTTAAGGTCTTTGAAAAATAATCAGGAGAGTGTTCCATGTCTTTCGATGATAGCAATTTTGATGATAGCGAAGAAGCCCCGCTGCCCGAAGAATCAAACAACAACCGCACTTTTCTTATTGCTGTCGGTATTTTGGGTGGGATCATATTGATTTCGATTGCCTGCCTGGTGGGGGTATATCTTTTTGGTTCAAGAGGAACTACAAACGCTCAGGCCGAAGCCGCCAATGCCACCCTGACCGCCCAGGCATCCAATAATTTCATTAATTCAGCCCTCACCGCCACCTTCCAGGCTTCCATTCTGCCTACCACCACCTCCACTCCCGAACCGACTTCCGTGGTCAATGTTGCCACTTCCACTTCGACCCCGAATCCCGCTGGATCATCATCTTCAGTGGATGGCACCCCCGCCGCAGCCACAGCCACCGTTGGCGCCGCGTTGACACAAGCCGCCTCTGCCCAACTGACTATTGTTCCCACCACCACGGCATTGCCCAACACAGGTTTCATGGACGATTACGGCGTGCCCGGGCTGGTTGTGGCGGCGCTCGCTTTTATGATCGTAATTCTGCTGGCGCGTAGATTGCGCGTTTCGACAGGCATGACGCGCTAGTTTTTTCCTGCAAATAAAAAGGACAGCGGCCTCGCTGTCCTTTTTTGTTTTCTACACCACGCTCTCGGCCACTGTTTTTCCATACCCCAACAATGATTTGACCATCTCCTGGGTGCGCCCTTCCGCGTACACACGCAGGACGGGTTCTGTGCCCGATGGGCGGATGAGCAGCCATGAATCATCGGCCATAATATATTTCACGCCATCGCGCTGGCTGATCTCTTCCACTTTTTGTCCGCCGATCTCGGCGGGCGCTTTTTGGGTGAGGAACTCCGTCATTTCAGCCTTGGCCACGGGACGGCTGAGGCGCAAGTCCACGCGCTCGTACAAGGCGGGGCCGACATCTTCGAGCAGGTCATTCACCAATTCAATGAGCGGTTTTTTCGACTCAGCCACCATCTCAACCAGCAGCAATCCCATGATGGGGCCGTCGCCTTCGGGGATATGTCCCTTGAAGGAAATACCGCCCGATTCTTCGCCGCCGATCAGCACATCTTCCTTCATCATGTAATCAGCAATGTGATTGAAGCCGACGGGGGTTTCGTATAATTTCAAGCCGTAGCGTTTTGCCAGGCGGTCGATCATGCGCGTGGTGGAGACGGTCCGCACCACGGCGCCGCTCATGCCGCGCTTTTCAACCAGGTATTTCAACGAAAGCGCCATGATCTTGTGCGGGTCGACGAAGTTGCCGCGCTCATCCATTGCGCCAATGCGATCGGCGTCGCCGTCCGTCACCACGCCGAAGTTGCCAACGCCAGAGCTGACGGCGCTCGCCAGCGCCCCGAGATTTTTCGCAATCGGTTCAGGATGTACGCCGCCGAAGCCGGGATTCATTTCACCGCGAATTTCCGCGATCTCACAACCCGTCCCCTGCAAAAAGGATTTGATCACGCCGCGCCCGGAGCCGTACATGGCATCCACCACAAAGCGCTGGGGGTTGTCGGCAATAATATCCGAGTTGATCAGTGTTCTCAGGTGATCAAAATAAGCAGGCAGCGGGTTGAATCTCTGGATCAACCCCGCCTCACGCGCCTTTTTGAAATCCATCAAGTTGGGGCCGCGCGCCTGCTCTTCATTGTCATTGATGTACACTTCCACGCGGCGGCATTGCTCGGAGAGAGCCGACCCGCCAAATGCGCCCTTCAACTTTACGCCGTTGTAACGCGGCGCATTGTGCGAGGCGGTGATCATCACGCCTGCAATGGCGTTGTTGTATTTTACAGAATACGAGATGGCAGGCGTGGGCGAATCGGATTGCGCCAGCAAAACGATGAAGCCGTTTGCGGCCAGCACACGCGCAACCTCCCCTGCAAAACGGTCGGAGAGAAAGCGGGTATCGTAGCCGACAACGATCTTTTTGGAATCCACATTTGGAGACTTCTCCCAATGATCGGAAGCCACCGCATCGGCTATGGCCTGTGAGACCATGCGTAAATTGCTGAAGGTGAAACTATCCGAAATGACGGCGCGCCAGCCGTCCGTGCCGAAATGAATGGGCATTGTTTTCCTCTTTTGAAATTACAGGATTTACGCAATTCAAAATCTTTTAACCGCGAATTTCTTAAAATTTCGTGCGAATTCGAGAAATTCGCGGCGGTTCTTGTGATTTTGCGTAAGTTCTAATTATATGAATACGGAGTGCAGGCGTTTAGCCTGCACTCCGTATGGGTTTAAAAAAACTACGGGGTTGGCGTGGAAGATGGCTCAAAATTCGGCGCGGGCGTGGCATACGCCACAACCGATTCCAACAGCCAGCCTTCCACTCGATTCCCATTGACAGTGACGAAGACATGCACCCACGTCACGCTGTTTATCTCGCGGAAATCAGAGAAGGTTTCCACGATGGTGCCGTTGAGCAGGGTCATCACATATTTTCCGCCGGGGGTTTGCCGCAGGTTCGCGCCGCCGCCTTCGTTCGCGGCCACCTTTCCATACGTCGGCGTAACGGGGATGGTCAGTGTGATGGTGGGCGTTTCGGTGGCGGGCAGGGTCACTTCAATTGTCAGCGGCACGGGGGTGGGCGTTTCTCCCGTCACGGTCACAGTGATGATACGCGGAGCGGAAGTGTTCGAGGGGCGGGGACTGCTCGTTGTTGTTGGCAGCAGGTTTGAGGTTGAAGAAGGAAGCGGGGATGGTTGCGTCGTGGGCGTGGATGCCGCCACTATCGCCTCTTTCGTCGACGGGAAGCCTGATCCTGTTATCCTGAGCAGAATCCACGCGAAGAGCAGGAGTGCGGCTGCGCTGAAAATGATGCCGCTCATCGAAGGGCGGAGTCTTAATACATACAGCGTGATGAGGCCCAGCACGCTTGCCAGCGCAAAGTGCGCGAGGAAGACGAACAGGCCATGCGGCCAAACACCCTCCAGGCCGGAGCCGAGGCCAAAACCGCCCGCGCTGATCGGCAGGTAAAACCCATAGGCAATGAGCACGCTGGGCAGGAAGGGTTTGTTTTCTGAACGCGCGAAGGATGCGACCAGGGTGACCGCGCCAATGGACAGCACAACCAGTGAGGGAATCCATAACCGTGAATGGATGAAGGCGTTGTTGTTTGCCATGTTCTCGAACAGGCGCGCCGCAAAGCCAGCGAGCAAGCCGCCTGCAAACACAAGCGCGGCGCTGATGAGCAGCGCCACGAGCGTTTCAAAGAGAAAACGCGGCGAGCCGGTGAGGATGGCGAGCAGGAATCCCACCCAGGGAGTCATCAATGGGGCCACGAGGATGCCGAGCAAAAGCACGGTTTGCGAATCAAGTAAAAAGCCGAGGCCGAGGATCGCGCCACAGACCAGCGAGAAGATGAATAATTCAAAGGATGGATAGGCGCGGCGTGAAAGATCAGAGATGAGTGTGGCCTGTCCCTCTGCATCGGTGGGGATGGAGGAGCGGCGCGTGGCGCGCCTGCGGCGATTGCGAATTTCCTCCCGCGGGCGGGATGGCGGTTCCGTTGGGATGATCTGGTCTTCAGACAAGGACATGTCTTCAATTATACAGGATACGAGGGGAGGATGATGGATTTAAAATGATTTGGGAAGCCTTTCGCCACAGAGAATACAGAGTTCACAGAGATTTTTAAAGACTTTTCTCAGCCACACTTTAGGGTTTGTAAATTAATTACTTCCGTCATTGCGAGGAGGGCGCACTTCCCGACGAAGCAATCTCCCTCACGGTACATGGGATTGCTTCGCCAACGAACGGCTCGCAATGACGTAACTGAGGGAAGTTATATTTTTATGAACCCTTAGCGCCGATCCATCCAAAATAGATTCAGCATGGCTCTTTGTAGCGGGGAAATTGGTCAGACAAATCAACGAAATTAACACAACTCTTTAATTTTATGTTAACCGCCATCCTGCTATAATATCCCTGCGCGTAACGCCAATTTAATGTCAGGCTGCGGGCAGGCCTGGCACGCGAAACGTGACATCCCTTTTACAGGCGGTACTCCAACATGCTCAATCACCCTTCCTGCTAACCAATCCCTGCAAAGCGTTCGTGCATACTTGCACGGCGAACCTTCTTTCTTCTTTCCTCTTTTTACAATGCGTGTCACTTGATACCTGGCACCTGAACCCTGAAACTTAACACATGACCCAACATAGAATTACAGACGACCTTGAAGCTCTTCTAAGCGTTCTTCCAACCGGCATCCGCCATGCGGTGGAAAAAGCCAACAACAGTGACAAGCTGATCGAGGTGGTCATTGACCTTGGCCGCCAGCCCGCCGCGCGATTTGTGGAAGGCGAGATCACCCTTTCTGAAAAAGAGATCACCCGTTCCGAGATCGACCACATCACCGAGCGCATCGGCGACTTTGATACCGATAACCGCGCAGGCATGGAGCGCACGCTTCATCGCATCTCCGCCATTCGCAACAGACGCGGAGCCATTGTCGGGTTAACCTGCCGCGTGGGCCGCGCCGTCTACGGCACAGTGGACATCATTCAAGACATCATCGAATCGGGCAAATCCGTGTTGATTCTCGGACGACCCGGCGTGGGCAAGACCACCCTTCTGCGCGAAGCCGCGCGCATCCTCGCTGAAAACAAACGCGTTGTCATCGTCGACACCTCCAACGAAATTGGCGGTGACGGCGACGTGCCGCATCCTGCGGTCGGCAGGGCGCGCCGAATGCAAGTCCGCGAGCCGACCCAGCAGCATGAGGTGATGATCGAAGCCGTCGAGAATCACAATCCGGAAGTCATCGTCATCGACGAGATCGGGCGCGAGCTCGAAGCCCTCGCCGCGCGCACCATCGCAGAACGCGGCGTACAGCTCATCGGCACGGCGCACGGCCAAACCCTCGAAAATCTTTTACTCAACCCAACGCTGAGCGATCTCGTTGGCGGCATTGAAGCGGTCACACTGTCAGACGAGGAAGCCCGTCGGCGCGGCACCCAGAAAACAGTTTTGGAAAGACGCGCTCCTCCAACTTTCGACGTGCTGATAGAGATCCAGAATCGCGAACGTTTTGCAGTCCATCTCGATATCATGTCTGCGGTGGATGCACTTTTGCGCGATGCGCTTACCCCGCCCGAGATCCGCACCTACGATGAAGCGGGACAAATTCAAATCGAGAAGCCTGCGCCGCCCAAGCCCAGCGCCAAAGTGGATGTAAAAACGCCTCGCCGCACGCGGACGCCTGTTTCGGCTTCCGAAGAACATTCGCCACGCTCTGAGTCTTTGAACCCGCCCGTTATCGTTACTCCAATCATCGGCACGAAATTGCAAACCGTGCGCGTGTTCGCGTATGGCGTTGCGCGCAACAGATTGATGCAAGCCGCGAAGAGACTCGGCGTGCCCGCCGTGGTGGTGACCGATGTGGAGGAAGCCAACGTGTTGGTGACTCTGCGGACGTATTACCGCAACCGCGAGCAAACCGTCATCGAAGCCGAACAGCGCGGGATGCCA
>CXWL01017742.1_pt1 | contig 18820 bp, 15 predicted proteins | sample 590931 | NCBI WGS metagenome assembly CXWL01 (sample SAMEA3498368, study PRJEB10139) | groundwater metagenome | biome: water well; material: biofilm material | place: Germany | collected 2015-04-27 | reverse complement strand
CTGATGGGTACACCTGTTTTACCTTTCTTGCATCATCCTGCTTTTGTGTGAACTGTTACGAATAATCAAGTAGAGCAATTATCTCAGTTGCTTTATTCACCTGATGGTGTAGAAATTACTCAAAAATTTCGTTCAGGGGAAGAAACTTCTAAAGAGAGAAGTGCTAGTGGTGGAGTTCAGGTTAAAGTTATTTCTGCTTCTGGACAAGCAAACGATAAAACTACCAATTCACGTGGACAAGAATTTGAGGCTAGATTCGTAGACTCCAAGACTGATTTTCTAAGACGCCACATCATGGATTATCAAAACCTATTTAGAAAAATGTCTGACCTTTCGGGAGACGATTCCTTCTTGTTTCTTGATGATTTGTATCATATTCCAAGATCAGATCAAGCGCGGGTGATAGATTATTTTCATTCTATTGGAAAAGGTAACAATCTTTGGTTGAAAATCGGAACAATAAAACACCGAACTGATTGGTATATCCACGGCGATCCTCCAATTGGAATGAAACTCGGAGATGATGCAGATGAAATTGACCTGGATTTGTCTTTGGAAAAGTACCCATTAGCAAAGGACTTTTTGAGCAAAATCCTGAATCGATTCTTCGAGGAAAGTGAAATATTGCCGAAGGATATTTTAGTAGATGAATGTATAGATAGGTTGGTTTTAGCTAGTGGAGGTGTTGCTCGTGATTTTTTGGGTATTTTTAGAAGATCAATAGATTTTGCTCGAACACACGACACTAGACATAGAGGCAAGAAAATAGGCGTTGAAGATGTTAACCACGCTGCAGGCGATTATGATTCATCGAAAAGAGAGGAATTGAGACGCGATACTTTGGACGATAACTCAATTTTAGAGTCTGAGTTCAGAAAAGTAAGAAATTTTTGCGTCAAGCACGCTAGGGCAAATATATTTTTGGTTGATAAGGATGAAAACAAAAATAGAATTGAGCTAATTCAGGAATTAATGGATTTACGGCTAATACATAAAGTAAGTTCTCGTGTTACTGTAAGTAAACGGCCAGGAAGAATATTTGAGGCTTATATGTTAGACCTAAGCCAATATACTGGTTCGAGAAAAATGCGTGAGATGAAAATTGTTGAGTTTTGGAAACAAGGAAAATCCGACGAACTGCGACTTGTGGGGATGATATATGATCCTGACGCCCCTTTTATTGATGACGATGTTGAAGAAGTGGAGTCCACATCTAAACCCAAAAAGAAAAAGGATTGGATTCAAGACACACTTGTTTAGCGGGCTGAAAAATTATTTGATGCACTCCTGTTATGTATCCACAATTTCAACCCCGCTCAATTTGACATCTGTCCCTGCCCTGAGCGTATTCTGAATTTCGGTGACCGCGTCTGTGTGTTTATGCAAATTCAAGAAAATGCGGCGGCGCGTAAAGCAGACGTTTGCGCATGGGTTCGGGGGATTGAGTCTCGCATAGGATACGTAACCGTTTCATTGTCAACGCAGATTCGAGCAGAAAGAAAGGCTCTTTCAATGCACCGATTTCCTTTGTCCATGCGGGTGGGGTTTGGTTGTTGCGCTGGGCGAGCAGTTCGGTCAATGCTGCACTGATGACCAGTAAACGCATATCTGTACTGTTAGGGCGCGGGAGTTTACCAAAGTCCGTTTTGGCGCGCGTCAAATCCTGAACGAGACTTCGTAATGTCAAGTGATCTCGTTTCAATGCGGCTTGTGCGAGTTGTTCAATCTGTTCCATATAAAGACTCCCATAAATCCCAAAAGGCATATTGCGCGGTCAATTCATCGCCTTTTACTAAAAATGGTTCGATATTTTGCCATATATCATCGCGGCTTCTTCCACGTTCGACTTCCTCCAAAAGCCGCCGAGCGTCTGAAATGTCAATATCGTCGCGCCATGCGGAAAGTTTCATTGCAAGCAATTGTTCCATGGATGGCGCACGGGCTTCTATGCCAGGGGTTTGGAATACAATTGGTCCGTCGCTAATGCCAACCAAATAACCTTTTGCACCATCGTTCAGCCAGTCTTCTGTCCATTCGAATTCATCCGCAACCTGTCTTGCCAGTTCCCGAACCAACCGCGCTTCACGCGGTTGAAGGATGACAGCATCAATATCTTTTGTTGATGGACGGGCATTAAACTGAAGAACCATGACCGCACCGCCAACCAATGTCAATTGAACGTGAAATCCCTTTGCCTGTGCAAGTTCGCCAAGTCGCTTTAGACCTTCTTCGATTTCGTTGCGGGTGAAAGTTGCCATATTATAATTTTACCCCACCACAATCTCAACCCCGCTCAATTTGACATCCGTCCCTGCTCGGAGTGTATTCTGAATTTCGGCGAGTGTACTACCTCCTTGTTTCCCAAAGCACAATGGCAAAAGCAACCCCCTCCGCCTTCGGCACCTCCCCCAAATCCGACATGGAGACTTTTTATATTTTCCTAAATTTCAGTTGTCGGATTTGGGGGAGGACGGGTGGGGGTGGTTTTCCAGCGCAAACTGAATGACGCGTATCACCCCGTTGACATCATTCATCACATCGTTGTTCCAGAAGCGAATCACTTTATAGCCCAAAGACTCAAAGTACTTTGTTCTTTCGGTATCATACTCGGCTTGGTCTAGATGCTGGCTATCATCCAGCTCGATGATGAGTTTCTTTTTGATACAGCAGAAGTCGGGGATGTAGTTTCCAATAGCATGTTGTCTTCTGAAATTTACCCCTAATTGGTCATTGCGGAGGTATGTCCACAGTTTTGCTTCGGCGGGTGTGGGTTCTTTGCGGAGTTCGCGTGCGCGTTGGTATCCATTCGGTGTGGTTCTTCGTGATGGCATTCTGTGATTTTACTTCATGCTCAACCCTGCTCAATTTGACATCCGTCCCTGCTCGGAGCGTATTCTGAATTCCAGCGACCATGTGCGCTCTGAGTTCCTTGACAAAACACAACACTCACACTATAGTTAACTTATAAGTTAACTATCATGACAACAACTCAGAGTTCACAAGACTTGGACAATGTTTTTGAAGCCCTTGCTAGTAAGCATAGAAGAGAGATTATATATCTTTTAAGTCTAAGCTTGGAACCCTACTCGATACATAAGCTGGCTTTTTTGAGGAATCTGTCCCTGCCTGCAATTCACAAACATATTGTCATACTTGAGAAAGGAGGCATGGTCACCCGTAATAAAATTGGAAAAACCAATTTTATTACGCTGAACCGAGAATCATTGAGTGGTCTTCAAGATTGGCTTAATCGGATTAATACCGTTGGAAAAGTGATGAAGTTACCATAGAAAAACCTGCTCGATCGTTGAGTAGAGAATGAATCAAAAACAAGGAGAAAAAATGAAAAAATTTGTAATCTTTCACTACGGATTTGAAATGCCTACACCCGAAATTATGGGAGCCTGGAGTAAGTGGTTTGAATCTATTGGGGAGAAGATCGTTGACCCTGGCAGTCCGCTCGGAAATGGCAGAGAAATCTCCCATTCCGGGACAAAAGAATTGCCAATGGGGTTGGATTCCTTAACAGGTTATACGGTCATTAATGCGGAAAGTATGGAAGAAGCGGAAAAAATTGCAAAAAGTTGCCCGATGATCACAAGCATTCAGGTGTATGAAGCAATGTCGATGTAACGATATTTAATTGAAAAGAGGTCGCTTCATTTGGAGCGACCTCTTTTTTTATTTACTTCACACGCTGCCGACGGCATTATTTCTCCATAATTTCGATCTCGCTCAATTTGATATCTGTCCCCGAGCGTATTCTGAACTTCGGCGAACATGTCCGTATGTTCAATCGGTTATACTGGTCAAAATTTTATCCGCTAACTTAAAAAGGAAACCCCATGTCAAACCGATACAAAATACGCCAAAACCTGATCTCCATTGGAGATGATTTCTGGATCGAGAACGAAGAAGGCAAACGCGTTTTCAAAGTGGATGGCAAGGTTCTGCGCATCCGCAAGACGCTGGTCTTTGAAGATATGAACGGCATGAAACTGGCTCAGATCCAGGAACGTCTGCTGACGATCAAGGATACGATGGTGGTTGAAGATGCAGACGGCAAGGATATTGCTGTCATCAAAAAGGCGCTGATTGCCCCATTGCGTGACAAGTGGAACGTGAAGGTCAAGGACGGGGCCGACCTCGTTGTGCAGGGCAATATCCTCGACCATGAGTATTCGATCAAGGCAGGGCGGGATAAAGTGGCTGAAATCTCCAAGAAATGGTTCCGCCTGACGGATACCTACGGCGTGGAGGTCGACCCCGGGCAGAATGACATTCTCATTCTTGCCATTGCTGTGGCTGTGGATATGATGACGCACAACGATAATAAAAAAGGCAAATGAAAAAAACAATTCGGAAATTATTGACCTGTAGTTTTCTTATCCTATTCCCCATGATGTTGCTTGGCGCCGCTTTCGTTTGGAAACGGGTGTGGCGCTCTGTGGGTTTGAGAGAGGGAGAGACCTGTGCCTATTCCTTTCAGGCTGTCAGCAAGGGGACTTTTTGGAATCGCGGTGAATGGCATCATTATGTTGATTTTGCAATTGATGTCGGCAATCCCAGGGATTATCGCTGGCGGCTTACCCGCGCGCCATTGCCATCCTCGATCTTGCGCCTAAATGCACAGGACGATATCCTTCGGGTGACTTATCGCTGGCCTTCAAATTGGGCTGACCCGTTTTCCATGAATCGCTGGGAAGTCTGTTTTCTTGATCCGCAGGGAGAGTAAAAAAAAGGTTCATTGGGAATCGCCGGGATCACCTGGCACATCTGGCGGTACGATGTAAGTCGGATTGCCAATCCGACCTACATCTATGCTGGGCGCCGTCATTAATTGCAGTTTTCCTTTTTAACGCCAAGCCGTCAAGCCGCAAAGATTCAAGGTTTTTTTCTTTGCGCCTTGGCGTTAAGAATTTCATTGTTCATCAGCGTTTATCTGCGTCCAAAAAATTTGCAAGGTAACGCAAACGCGCCCCTGGAATTTTCCAGGGGCGCTTTTGCGTTGTTACTTTACGGAACGTAGTATTCGATGATGAGCGTTGGCCGGAAGCTGGCGGTGGCATAGTTGCCGCTAAAGAACCTCATATAATCCGCGGCGTTGTCATTGTTATCGTCGGTGGCAAAGCGCAGGCGGAACTGGGTGGTACCAGCCTTGTTGACGTATCCCCGCCCGGCGGCATTCAGCAAGGCGCTGTACCAGTTGCTGGCCGGCGTTGCGCTAAATGTGGCGGATGCGGTCCTGCCCGCCGTTGCTTCGAAATCGTTGCCGTACAAGCCTGCGTCTGCCCCAAAGAATGGTTTGCGCATGTCCACCCTCAAGCCGCCGAGGATGGTGAATGGGTCGCTTCCCACCAGCCCCTGTTTTCGGATCTTAAGCGTTACTTTGGCAATGACGGCATTGTCTGGCAGTGTGGCCGTGTTGAATTGCAGAATGGCGCGGTATTGTCTGTCTGCTGTGCCGTCGCCGAGGTTGAAGGTGGTGGCGGTACTGTTAACCGCGCCGCCCGCACTGCTGTTTTCAGCAGATTCGAGAATCCAGCCGTCGTTGACCGAATTGGAGCGGAAGGTGGCGGTCTGGTTCTTGTTGATCGTGTACGTCTGGCCGCTGGTGAAGCCGCCGCTGAACGGGTTGCTATTCGCGTCCACGATGCCTGTACCGCTGGAGTTTACATCCAGGCGGATGGTGCCGCTGTTGTTGCCCGTGCTGACACTCACAGTGTAGACGCTGCCCGAGCCGCTGAATCCGCTAACGGCGGAGCCTGATACGCCTGTCGTCGTGAGGGTGAAGTCGCTTCCATCCACCCCGGTCACTGCTTCTGAAAAACTGACGGTGAAGTTCACGCTGGCGGCGGAAGTGGGGCTGGCGGAGGCGCGGGTGATGGAGGCCACGCTGGGCGGGGTGGTGTCGTCGTTGACGAGGGTCCACACGCTGAAATCTGTAATGTTGTTTTTGGTGACGCAGTGGTTGATGAGATCGTGGCTGTCGAAGCCGATGCTCGTCCACACGCCGCCCGCGTAGCGGTATAGCGCGAGGTTCGCTTCATTCACGCCGGGGGGGATGTCAGCCAGCGAATAGCATAGCGTCAGGCTGACGTTTAGCCCGCTGTTGACGGCGGCGTCTATATCAATCCAGAAAGATAGTTGATCGGGGGCGGCAGGAACGCCGGCGGGAGGCGTACTGGTGCGGGTGACAGTAACCAGCCCCGGAGAATTTCCGCCTGCCGCGTCTGTGATCGTGATCCCTTCCGGGCCGAAGGTTTGGGTTCCGCCATCAACGATGGTTGCGCTGGAGGGCAGGGTGGCAAAAGACAGCCCGCCAATGGTTGCGGCGTAGACGGTTGAGCCGCTGGCGTACACGTCGCTTATGGTGCTGCTTCCCATTCCGTCCCCAGTCTTGTTGATGAAGGTCGCGCCGCCATTGGTGGAGACGGATACGCCGCTCATTGTCCCGGCATACACCGTGGAGCCGCTGGCATAGACGCCGCCCACATAATTGTGTCCCAGCCCGTTGGCGGTGGTCTTGTTGGTGAAGGTGGCGCCGCCATCGGTGGAGATGGATAAGCCGCCGTCTGTGGCGGCATACACTTTGGAGCCGCTGATAAAGATGTCGGTCACGTTGTTGCTTCCCAACCCGTTTGCGGTGGTTCTGTTGGTAAACGTCGAGCCGCCATTGGTGGAGATGGACAGTCCGCCCAGAGTTGCGGCGTACACCGTGGAGCCGCTGGCATAGACATCGGTTATAAGGTTGTGTCCCAGCCCGTCTGTGGTGGTCTTATTGGTAAAGGTTGAACCGCCATTGGTCGAGATGGACAAGCCGCCGGTCGTCCCGGCATAGACCGTCGAGCCGCTGGCATAAGCGCCATATACAGAGTTGCTGCCCAGCCCGTCTGCGGTGGTTTTGTTGGTGAAGGTTGCGCCGCCATCGGTGGAGGTGGATAAGCCGCCATTTGTCGCGGCATAGACCGTTGAGCCGCTGACATAAATGCTCCCGACAGAGTTGTGTCCCAACCCATTGGCGGTGGTTTTATTGGTGAAGGTCTCGCCGCTGTCGGTCGAGATGGACAAGCCGCCACTTGTCCCGGCATACACCGTGGAACCACTGGCATAGGCTTCAAATACGTAGTTGCTTCCCAGTCCATTGGCAGTGGTCTTGTGGCGCCAAGTCCCCACGGTGACTGTGACCGTATAGTTCTGGGTTGAAGCGTTCTCTGCGGTGACCGTATAGATTACCGGGTTGGTGAAATCCTGCGCTACGCCGCTAGCTGGGCTGACGGACGCCCCGGTGTGTGAGATCGCTGGAACCAGCGTAGTGACATCCGTTCCGTTGGGAACAATGACTGNNTTGACGGCTGTAACGGTATAGGTAACGGGAGCGGTGAAATCGTTCGGCGTTGTCCCGCTGACCTGGTTCGTACTGCCAACTTTTACCGACATACCGTTCGTTGAAAAACCTGCCACGAGAGCAGTCACGTTCGTTCCGTACGGAACGGTGACCGCGATGTTCGTCCCAGTAATTACGCCGGTTGTCGCGGGGCTGGAAAAACCAAAAGATGTAATATCTTTTGTGGAAATATCGCCGCTGAAAGCGATTCCGTCCCGTGTCGCGGCGAAGACGGTTGTGCTAGTGACAAAAACGCCGTACGTACGGTTGTCTCGAAATCCATTTGCTGTGTTGTAGTTGGTGAAGGTAGCGCCGCCATCGGTGGAAATGGATAAGCCGCCGCTTGTTCCGGCGTAACCGCTATTCGTTGCGGCGTATATATTCGAGCCGCTGGCATAAACATCATTCACGATTATGCCGCCCAGCCCGTTTGCGGTAGTCCTGTTGGTGAAAGTCGCGCCGCCATCGGTGGAAATGGATAAACCGTTAGTCGTTGCAGCGTATATGTTCGAGCCGCTGGCATAAACGCCATACAGCCCGCTCCCGCCGCTGATGCCCAGAGTTGCGGCAGTCTTGTTCGTGAAGGTTGCGCCGCCATCGGTCGAGATGGATAAACAAGCGCTACTCGTTGCGGCGTAAATTGTGCCGCCGCTAACAAAGACATCGTACACATAGCCGCCGCAGAGTCCGTTTGCTGTCGTCTTGTTCGTGAAGGTATTTCCTCCGTCAGTCGAGATGGACAAGCCGCCGACACCGCCGCCAATGGGGACGGTGGAGCCATCTGTCGCGGCATATACATTCGAGCCGCTGACAAAAACGCCATTCACCACGTTGGATCCCAGCCCGTTCGCGGTGGTTTTATTGGTAAACGTGGCGCCGCCGTCGGTCGAGATGGACAAACCGCCCCATGTTCCAGCGTAGACATTGGAGCCGCTGACGTAAACGCTGAACACAACGTTGTCGCCTAACCCTTCCCCCATGGTTCTATTGGAAAAAGGAACGCCGTTGATATTTGGCGATATGGACAAACCGCTCATGGTCGCGGCATAAACGGTCGTGCCATCTACGAAAACATCATTCACCCATGGGTCCCCTAACCCAAACTCGGCACCCACAGTAGTCCAATCCAAGGCATGAGCGGGGCTGACTCCCAAACTGCTAAAGGTCATTGCCAGAAGCGTTAAGAGCGTAAAAATATTGAGTGTAAATTTGGAATGTGATTTATTCATTGTGTTTTCTCCTTACAAAATTTGAATAGATACCTACATTGCTTTTTTCAATTTTTCCAGCACAACTTGCGTGGAATTCAACGGGCGGGTTCGCCCCGTCAACACGGTCAGCGTGTTTGCAATGGCATCCACGCCGATCAGAACGACTCCGGGCAGGCCGCACAACATGGGCAGGGCGATGGATGTGGCTGCGTCACATAGATCGGTGACGATAAAATCCGCATAGCCGATATCGCGGATTTTCCCGCCTGCGATTTGTGACACTTCCCAACCTTCGATCTTATGTAATTTGGACGTCAAGGTTTCCATCAAAATGGAGTTGCCGTAGAGCAGAATCGTCAGGGTTGGTTTCGCGTTGCTCATGGTAATTTTTTAGGTATTCCCCAGGATTTTCGTGTTCCTGCAATTTGAAAATCCTGGGGTGGAAGAGTGAATATTTGGGAAAGACAGATGGATCAATTACTTTTTTGGGGAACTTGCGGAATGATCCACGCGATCAGGGCTTTCGGCGAGCGCGTCTGGATGTACACATGACCGGGGCCGGTCATCACCACTACAAAGCCTTCGCCGGAGAACAAATTGGATTTGGCTCCGCCGACGCCTTTTCTTTCAACATTCATGCTGGCGTCGAAAGCCACCAGATGTGAGGTGTCTACAATGTATTTTTCATTAGGGCCGAGGACTTTCTCGAAAATTGCCCCGTAGGAAGTGACCAGCATTTTTCCGTTGCCGGTACATTCCAGCATGGAGAAGCCCTCCGCGGCTACGAAGGCTTTGGAACTGATCTTGGCCTCGATATCCACCCCGTTTTCGGAGGCAAGATAGGAACCCGACTGCACCAGCATCGGCGCGCCTTTCATCTCGATCAGGATAATGTCGCCGGGCAGGTCGGGGGCCAGGGTTAATTCGCCGCCATTTGGGCCAGCCTTCCAGAAATTCTGAAAGAAAGACTCGCCTCCCAGCACGGCGCGGCCCAACGATTTGAGGAAACCGCCTTCGGCTTTGGTTTCGATTTCAAGCCCATCCGAATAACTGACCATGGATCCAGAATCCGCGCGGATGCGTTCGCTGGCCGCCAATTTAACGATGGCCAAAGAATACGAAGGGCGGTGTTGAATGTCAATTTCCATAGAAAACTCCTTTGTTTCGCTTACCTGGTGATGGCAAATATCCCTCCCCCTGCCGGGCGCGAAACAATTGGCGCCCGGCGGAGGATTTCATCTTTTGTTATTTTGCGAGCGGCTGTCCACTGCGGTCGGGCAGTTTGTTCAAGAGAATCATTATAAAATCGTAGAGCGCCCAGATGCCAAAGCCGCCGGCGGTGATCAGCTTGAGCCACCAGTTTCCATATCCAAGATAGAGGCGGTCAACGCCCAGCGGGCCAAGAAAAAATGAGAGCAGCAGGGCGGTCATCCAACTTTTTTGTTCCATCGTAAATCTCCTTATGAATCAAGTTTGAAGTGACAATGCGCGCGCGCAACCCGGGGTGGTTGGGAAATTGGCGGCGTCTTACGGGCAACGGGTTCTTTTGACTGAACATGCGTAATTACAACTTTGCGAATCACATCCTTTCTTATGGAGAGGCGCAAACCGGCAGGAATACTCCCTCAAAAGACTGATGGTTGGGAATATCTATGTACATGCCGCCCGAATCGCCTACAAATAACATTCCCTTGCCGCCCGTGGATTCCCTGTAAGTCCAACGCTGTGAAACCGTTGTTACGCCTGGGGCGTCAAAGGTCAGAGAGCCGGAATAGCCTTCGCCCGATAAGTCTGTGACAGCGGAAGGATTCTGGCTGGGAAAAGCCACCCAACGATATTCGACAGTCCCCGCGCCGTTTGCAGTGATGGCGGCAGTGATCAGCGGGCAGTTTATGTACTGCGCGCCGTTTACCGTATCGCTCCAGGTGGAGACCGTGTAGGTAATATTTGTGACCCCGAAAACGGCGGCGGCTTGAGTCTGCACTTTGATCACCGCGGTAAAGTTCAAGAAGGAAACGCCCGCCGCGTTGCGTAATTGGTAAAAGGCTGTGTAATCGCCTGGGATGGCAGGCGCGGTGAGGTTGGCGGAAACATCCACAGATTGCCCAGGCTCGATTCTGGCAGTCAGCAGATGCAGGGAATCAGTCCAGAAGGCGTTGGCGGGGCCTTCTTCCAGCCCTACCATGTAGAATGTCGTCCAGGCGCAGGTTCCGCTATTTTGCAAGCGCCACGTTTTTGTGAAGGCTTGCCCCGGAGTCATGATCGTTCCATCGGGGATGGTGACATCCGCGATGAAGGTCGCCGCGTCTGTACATTGCGCGTCAGACGTGGCCGGGGTTGGTTGCGCAGTGGAAGTTTCTGCGGCGACTGTATTCACTGGCGTTACGCTGGCAGGCAGAGAGGCAGTGGGGGCGCTCAAGGGTTGCTCGGCCTGGGTGGGTAGAACATTCGGAGAAACCGTTGCGTTGCCGGCAGGAGCGCAAGCGGCTAGGGGCAGTAACCCCGCAAGTAAAATAAAGCAAATCAGTTTATTCAAATCCGTTTTCCTTTTTGTCAGTTCTCTACCGTACACGAAACCCTAAAGGTCTGCCTGCCCTTCGTAAATCCCTGATGATCCAAAAAGACCTTTAGGGTTTTTACGAGAGAGATGTGCGGCAGCAAGTTTTCCAGCCAATTATTGAGTTTTTATATGCCCAGACTGTGCGCCAGCGATGATCTGCCGATGCCGCACGGCCTGAATTGCCTGATTCCAAGCGAGCATGAATGATTCAGCCGATTCGCCGGCCATCTGTCCCTGATCCAGATCGTCCACAACTTGTTTGAACATTTCAAACAGTTTATGTTCCGCATCCTCCAGTTGTTCCTGCCCGTGCATGTTCTGGGCCTGCCCCATCAAAGTTACGATCTCCTGGGTATATTGATCTGCCCGCCCCTTCTGTTTTTTGGAAAGGCTCGAGCGCATGGCCAGCACAGCGGATGCGCCCATGGTGGCAAAGGTAATCAACAAAGCCACATAATCGGCATTTTGTTGCAGGAAGCTGGGTTGATCGCGGTTGTAAAAAGACAGCGCGCCTTTATGCACAGCCATACTCAAAGTGACAGACTCCAGGGGAGACTTAAGATCAGCCAATTGCGGCGCGGCCTCTGCCAGTTCCAGCCGATAGTCAAAAAGCAGGCGCGTGATTTCCTGAACGACTTTGGCATCCAAATCTCTGTGCGCCAGAAGTGAAGTTTGTATCCCGATTGTTTGCAGGTCCCGCGGGGGAACGGGCGGGCTGGCTTTGTAAGCGCCCTTTGGAATGATGACGGCCTCAATGTAGGGCAGGGTCAGGCGCATCGCCTCTGCCTGATCCAACACAACAAGGCGGGCGCTCCCGCTGTTTAAGACTTTCGCCTGCCGTTCCAGGCCAATCGAATCACTGCCGAACATGGCATCCAATTCACCCTGCAAAAAAGCGTCTGGCAGTTTGGAGGAAGAAAGATTCTCGAAGGAGGCGAAATCTTCGGGCTTTATATCGTAGTAATCGATCAGGGTCAGGAAAGAGTTGTACGAACCGCCCCCCGCCGATGGCGTTCCCACCCGCTTGCCTTTAAGATCAACCACGCTCCGAATGGGCGAATCGAGGGGCACGATCAGATGGAAAATGGATGGGTAAACAAAAGCCACCACCCGCGCCTCAGGCACGGCGGGCGTGTCATTTGAAGCGATGGCTAAATCCAGCTTGCCTTCGTGCAGCCATTGCATGTTTTCAGCCGAACCATCGGTTTCCACGATCTCGATCCGAATACGCGGATTCTCCCGGGCGGCTATTTTCGACAACGCCTGTCCGAAGCTGTAGCTCAAACTTCCTTCTCCAGACGTGCCGATTCGGATGGTCTGCGCGCGCGTTTGATCGTAGTAAACGTAAGCCGCGACGGCGACAAACGCCGCCAAAATGGCGCCCAACAGCAAGCGGACGGAATTGGACTTCAGCATGAAACGTACCTCCACAAGAGGGTGATGGAAACAAACGTGAACATTGATGCCGTCATCATAAACAGCTTCCGCCCTGTTGCCCCTATCCCCTGGTATAAAAACGGGTATAGGAAAGGCATAGTGATTCAATGGAAATGCAAACACGCCGTAAAAACGGCGTGTTTTGAAAAAAACTGTCACAATAAAATGATGCTGTCTATCCGTACGTTGCCCCTCTGGGCTTAGGGTCTTTCTTCTTGCGCGCTTCCTGAACGTGATGCAAATAAGCAATCGCCTGCTCGCGGTTCTTCACTTGCAGGCGGTCTAAAATTTGCGCCATGTGATATTTGATCGCCTGTTCAGTCACGTTCAATTCGCGCCCCGCCTCTTTATAAGTCAGGCCGCGCGCCACCAGGCGCAAGACCTCCCACTGGCGCACGGTCAACTCAGCCCGCACTGTTTCATCCGCATCGCTTACGGACTGTGCAACTGTTCCAGCGCGGTTGAACTCTTTCAGTAAACGAGAGGCAAGCTCGGGCGCGATCTGAATCTCGTCGCGCGCCAGCCCTTCCAGCGTGGAAAAAAGCTGGTTCGCATCCAGATTTTTCAACAGGTAGCTCGAAGCGCCGTATTTGATCGCATCCAAAAGATGTTCATCATCTTCCGAAACGGTCAAAAGCACCACTTTGGTTTCAGGAAATTCGGTCTTGATCAGGCGCGTGGCTTCGATCCCATCACACCGCGGCATTTGCACATCCATCAGCACCACATCCGGGCGCAGCGCCTTTACCTGCTCGCAGGCTTCCAGCCCATCGCTGGCCGCGCCAATCACCGTCAGGCCGCGCGCCGTCAACAGGTTTCGCATCCCATCCAAAAAGAGCGGCTGGTCATCCACCAGCAGGATGCGCAAACTATACATATCTTTTGGATTTTCACCCGAAGCGGATGCGGGGGGCGAGACGGTTGGAATATGGATAAAGACCTGCGTGCCGCGCCCGATGACAGACCGCATCTCCATCCGCCCCCCAACCTGCTCGGCGCGCTCACGCATGATACTCAGCCCGAAGTGTTCCCTCTCCGCGCCGGGCGCAAGCTGTGGGTCGAATCCCCGCCCATCGTCGCTGACGATCAAAGTCATCTCGCCGGGCCGCGCGCTGATTAAAACCTCCACCCGCCGCGCTTCGGCATGTTTGCGGATATTGATCAGCGCCTCCTGAACGATATGCAGTAATTGGCTTTCCACTGCGGCAGGAAAAACGGGTAATTCATCCTGCGGCGGGCTGAAGTTAGTCTCGATACCCCATGCCTGGTGAAAGGAATTTAAATACGCCTGCAAGGCTTGGTAAAAATCCCGCTGCGGTAAGACCGAATCACGCAAGCCTAAAATTGTATGGCGCAGGTTGGCGTGCGCATCCTGCGCCACTTGAATAACCTCCCCCAAATTTTTTCGCGCCGCCTCCAGTTGATTTTTCTCCAAAAGCGTTTGCGCGGCCTGGGTTTGCACGTTGACGTAACCGAGCGTCTGTCCGATGCCGTCGTGTAATTCGCGCGCCACCCGCTCGCGTTCCTCGAAAGTGGCCATGGTGCGCTGCTGTTCGATGACTTGATTCTGTGTCTGGAGCAGTTCTTTTTCCGCCAGTTTGCGCTCTGTAATGTCGCGGATGATGGCGGTATAAAACTGGGCATCGTCCACCCACCATTCCGCCAGCGACATTTCCAGCGGAAATTCACCGCCGTCTTTACGCTGTCCCTGCACCTCGATAGTTTTGCCGATAATGCGCTTCTCTCCGCCGCTGTTCACGCGCGCCATGCCTGCGCGGTGCTTATCGTGAAAGCGGGGCGGCATCAAGAAAGTCAGCGGCTGATTCAGCGCCTCGGCCTGGGAGTAGCCAAAGATTAATTCGGCGCTGTCGTTCCATCCAACAATTTGTCCCTGGCTGTTGGATGAGATGATGGCCTCACTGGCTGATTGAGTCACTGCGCGGTAGCGCGCCTCACTGCTCTTCAACGCTTCTTCCGCCAGTTTGCGCTCGGTAATATCGCGCACGACGGCTGTTATAAAAGTCTTGCCGCCCAATTGAAGCGGGCTTAAAAGAATGTCTACGGGGAACTCGCGCCCGTCCCTTTTCGTGGCGAATAATTCACGGTGGCTGCCCATTGGGCGCATGTGCGGTTCGGCAAAAAAATCAGATTGTTCTTGCGCGTGTTTGGAATGGAAACGCGGTGGAATAAGAATGTCAATTTGCTGGCGCAGCAATTCCTCGCGGGCATATCCAAACATGATTTGAGTCTGTTTATTGACGCGCGTGATTCGGCCAGTTTCATCCACCATCAGCAGCGCATCGGGAGTGAATTCAAACATATCTTCCGCGATTTGTTTGCTTTCCTTCAGCGCTTCCTCTGCCTGTTGGCGCTCGCGGGCTTCAGCTTTCAACTGCGTATTGAGAATTTGTAATTCCTGCGTGCGTGCGGCCACACGCTGTTCCAGTTCTGTCACATACAAGCGCAATTGCGCCGCCATCGCGTTGAATGAAGAGGTGAGTGAGCCAATTTCATCGTGATGTTGGATGGGCATTTCCACGGTCAGGTCGCCGCCTTCCATCTGCCCAATACCAGTGAGCAGGGCGTTTAACGGCTTGACCAGATTGGAGTTGATAAGAAACGGCAATCCAAAAATGATAAACAGACTGCTGATAACGATCAACCATGCCAGCGGCGAAATAAAATCATGGAGATGGTGACGGAAATCCATGTAGAAGTCTTGAATGACGCCCCGTGATTTACTTTGCATGGGCTGTGAAAGATCGGCCGCTTGTTCAACGGGCGCTGTCAGCCCCGGGGTCGCCCCTCTCAACCATGGGTTGGACGAAGCCTGCGCATCCGGGGAAAATGTGAGCGGGTTGGGCAGGCCATTATAGGTAATATCGAAACTACCATCCCGATACAGAACTGCCTGAAACGTATATATGGAATTGGGATAGTCAATAGCCTGCATGTGATCCCAGGTAACAATCAGGCGCTCTGGCTCCACACGCGCAAACATGCCTCCGCCGCTTTCTGGTTTCAAATCCACGAGCAGTGGAAATATGCACGGATAAGCTTTGTAGTCATATTGCAAATTGGCATGGTGCAACTGTTGCCCCATGCTTAGAACGCCCACGCTGGTTACGTAAATTTTTGAATAGGTTTTTCCATAAAATGAAAAAGTGAAATTCACCGGCCGGCTGCGGATATCCGTGTGCGATGATGGCACAGGCAACCGGTCTCCCAGATATGTTTCAAAAGTAAAGGGAATCGAGATGACATCGTATCCGCCGAGCGCATTGGGCGTAAAACGCAAAGTTTGGTGATCGGTGATTGCGGGCTGGAAAGCGGCAACGTAAGCAGGCGACACCGCCCAGCCAACCAGTCCTAACACAGCCAGGAGCAGGGTCAATGTGATGCCGGATAGTTTGACCAGGAACGAAGTCTTTTCCGGCAGGAAGTTGAGATAGGCTCTGGCAAATAACCAGATCGCCACCAGAATCCCAAGAGAGAGGGAAGCGCTGAAGATGGTAGTGGGGATGAAGGAGAACCCTTCCAAAATGTTAATGACGCTTAAGGCAAGAAGCAGGATGAAAACAAGGGCAAAGGAGTGCGCGCCGCGCGCTTCCAACCCTTGCGGCTTCCACAGCTTGCGAAGCCAGTGAACAGGGCGTTCATCGGCGAAAATCGTCTGGCGCAAAAACACCACTGGCGCCCACACAAACAATACCGCCAGCGCATAATCGGCTTCCAGAAAGCGGTAATCCACCGTGCCCTGCCCCAGCAACAAAGAAAAACGATATACTGCGAATAGCGCTTCATAAAGTGTGTACAACAGACTCAACCCCAGCGCCACATACGATTCCCTTTTGCGATGCGGAAACAGGGAGGGAAAGCGATAGGCGAATTGAAGCAGAAGCACAAGCACGACCCCCAGGACGGTATTTTCCAGATAGACGATATACAAGCGCGGCGCAGGTAACAGTACCGCATCCAATAATAACAACCCGATAAACAGTGTGGAGGCAGCAAATAAGCAGGTAAGCAGCGCCGTCTGCGTACTTTGGTTTTCGCGTTTGTTTAAACAGCGCCGCACGAGATAACCAGTAATCGCCAGACTTAGGATGAACTGAGTCAGGTAACCGATGGAAGCAGGGGTGAAATACAAGGCTGGCATGTGGCGCTCTTCAAAAGGGAATATTCACATACGCCATAACGCTTGCGCAGACAAGGTTGGTGGTGATGTAACTACTAATGATGGTTCGTATATCTATCATGTTGCGTCAGTCCCGGTTGAATGAATTTTCCTGTCTTAAAATCCATGCGCAGCAGAGCCTTCAACGGCTGTGTTTGACGGTTCTCGAGGTGGCGCCCATTAATTGCCAGGGGAAGTTGTAGGGATGGTTATTATACCGTGCGCTTATTTACCCAATGCAAAAGTTCAGCAATCAGGCAGCGTTCAGGCCCGCTATATGGACGGATGAGTTCCTGAAGAGAATCACCCCGCCATTTATTTCGCCCACCGCGATTAATTGCCGTTTCATTGCTTTCAAAACCGTTAACGCAGTGAAAAACCAAATATGTATAATGAATTTAATTATTTTGTAAATCAACATCAACAAGGATAAACCCATGGTGAATTTTCAACCTGACGATTTCGGAGAAAATTCCGCTGAAAAAAGCAGCCCTGTAACTCCGGCTGAGCAATGCCCGCATTGTGGAAAGGCAATTGAAGCGCATTCAGCGATATGCCCTCATTGCAATTTGCCCGTGGATGAATTGATCCAGGTGGATTTACATCCAGAATTCCCGCGCCAGCGCCTGCGCAGGCTTTTACAGCCCCGGAATATTATTGTGGCAGTGGCGACGGTTGCATTGGCTTTGGGGTTATACGGCTTCTTTGTCATTCAACGCTTTTCAAGTGATTATTACATCACAGCCGGGGACCGTTCGACGGCGGAAGGAAACCATGCCGCCGCGGTTGAATATTATCAACAAGCCGTACGGTTCGGCCCGCAAAACCCCGAAGCGTATGAAAAGCTTGGGTGGGCCGAGTATCAACTCACCCGTGATGCCGATGCGCTGAAACATTTCGAGAATGCGCTTTCATTAAATCCAGATCAAATGCTCAGCCTCTACGGCGCCGGGCTGTCCGCGTATCGGTTACGTGATTATGAAAACGCAATTTCGCACCTCAGTCGCTTCATTGATTTCGCGCCCCGCTATGCCGGCGCGTACGAATATCTGGGGCTTGCCGAATATCGCCTCGGTAATTATGAGGTTGCCTACGAATATCTCAACGAAGCCTGGGTGTACAACCCGCAAAACGCGACCACCCTGTATTATTTGGGCCGCATCCTTGCCCAGCGCGGGGATGCCAGCCTTGCAATCGAAAATTTTAATCAGGCAGGGGAATTGGGTTTCGACCCAGGTTCCGTCGCGTATGCCCGCGGGCTTGCCCAGATGCAGGCGGGAAGTTATGAATTCGCGCGCGACGATTTACAAAAAGCCTTGATCGCCTTCCCAACCCGAAGGGATGTAACTCTCGCGCTGGCAAAAACCTTCTACCTGCTTGAGGATTATTCGGCCGCGCGCGATCAGCTAACAACCGTTCAGTCCAATGTGCCGCTTCCCTTTCAGCCAGATTACCTTGCTTTATCGGGCTGGGTTTCACTGCGCCAGGGAAACACCGCCGCCGCCCTGGATGCCTTCAACCAGTGGTTGAATTTGAACCCAAATAACGGGCAGGCGTTGAACGCGCTGGGCTGGGCAACCTACTACTCAGGTGATTGCCAGACAGCGAATTATTATTTTCAAAACGTCAGTCAAACAGCGAAAGATGAATGGATACATACCTACGAATCCCTTCCCACCACAGACGAAACCCCTCAAGCTGGCTTGGAACTTCAATGTCATTAAATAATCACAAAGGATAAATGATATGAACAGATCACATTTCGATTCTTCCCATCGCCTGCCCAAAGAAAAAGGCCAGGGTCTGGCGGAATATGCAATCTTGATCGCCATCATTGGCGTGCTCACGATCTTTGGGCTGGTTCTTGTGGGCGGGTCGGTTCAGGGAGGGTTTATAAAAGTATGCGCCGCGTTGGGCAATGAGGGTTGCCAGGCCATCGAAACTGAAACCGTTGTTGCGGGTACCGCCACCCCCACATTGCAAGTATCCATGACCCCTTCGATGATCCCCACTGCCACCGCAACATTATCGGAGCCTGAGCCCACCCG
>CXWL01011076.1_pt1 | contig 18820 bp, 19 predicted proteins | sample 590931 | NCBI WGS metagenome assembly CXWL01 (sample SAMEA3498368, study PRJEB10139) | groundwater metagenome | biome: water well; material: biofilm material | place: Germany | collected 2015-04-27 | reverse complement strand
GTCGGCTGATGAACCACGGGTTTGGCGGCGGTCGGCAACAGCCAACGCAGCAGATTTTGGAGCGGGGCCATCATGGCTGGTGTTGTCATGGAAGCGATGTTCATGGGATGTACTTCGCCTCGCGCCTACATCAGCATGGTGTTGCGAATCAAGCCTACGGCGAGTCCTTCGATCTCGAAGGGTTCACCCGGTTCGACCACAATCGTTTGGTAATCCGGGTTCTCGGGGTGCAGTTCGATCAGATGCTTGTTGCGCCGAAAGCGCTTGACAGTGACCTCGTCCCCAAGGCGGGCAACGACGATCTGCCCATTCTTGGCGTCCTTTGTGCTTTGCACGGCAAGCAGGTCGCCGTCCATGATGCCGGCGTCGCGCATGGACATGCCGCGCACTTTTAGCAGGTAATCGGGTTTGCGCTGGAACAGGCTGTTTTCGACGTAGTAGGTTTGATCAATGTGCTCTAGCGCCAGGATGGGCGAGCCTGCCGCCACCCGTCCGATCAGCGGCAAGGCCAATTGCGCCAGTCCGGGCAGCGGCAGCGAGAATTGCTTGTTGCGCGACTCGTTGATGGAGCGCAGGGCGTCGCTTTTGAGTCGAATGCCCCGCGACGTGCCACTGACCAGCTCAATCACGCCTTTGCGGGCCAGGGCCTGAAGATGCTCCTCCGCCGCGTTGGCGGACTTGAAGCCCAACTCGGTCGCGATCTCGGCCCGTGTTGGCGGCGCGCCAGTGCGTGCGATGGCGCTCTGGATAAGATCAAGGATCTGCTGCTGGCGGGCTGTGAGTTTCGGGCTTTCAAGCATGATGGCTCCTAAGAAGTGGTTTGGGGCGGCTGTGGGTCCGTACACGCTGTCTCAATATCCAGTAGCTGTATTTTTAACCAGTTTTTGAAAGTTTGCAAGTCATGTCAACAAATGCTCCTGCAAAGCTTGTCGTTTTGGGGACCGGTGGCACCATAGCCGGTCTGGCCAGTGGCCAATTCGACAACGTCGGGTACACCGCCGCGAAGGTGGGCGTGGCCGAATTGATGGCGGCTGTGCCAGCGCTAAACCAGGTCTTGACACGTCATGTCCTGGTGACCGAGCAAGTGGCGCAGATTGACAGCAAGGACATGACTTGGGCGGTCTGGCAAGCGCTACGACTGCGGGTGAACTTCCACCTGGCGCAGCACGATGTGGCCGCGGTGGTGATCACCCACGGCACAGATACGCTCGAGGAGACCGCGTATTTCTTGCATCGCACCTTGGCGTCATCGTTGTTGCATGCCAAGCCGGTGGTCTTGACCTGTGCCATGCGGCCCGCATCGTCCGTCACGCCCGACGGTCCGCAAAATCTGCTCGACGCCGCAGCGGTGGCGCTATCAGGTACGGCGCGCGGTGTCTCGGTGGTTTGCGCGGGGACTGTGCACGATGCGTTGCAGGTTCAAAAGGTCAGTACCTACAAACTCGACGCCTTCGATAGCGGTGACAGCGGTCCGTTGGCCTACGTCGAGGAAGGTGCGCTGCGCCAGTTGAGGGATTGGCCGGAAGTGATTTTGAATGAAGACTATGTTGCTACGCAGGGCCTGGCAAGCGTCGATCAGTGGCCGCGGGTTGAGATTGTGCTGAACTACGCGGGTGTTGGCGCCACGATGGTTGACGCCCTGCTGGCCCAGGATGCGGCCCGGCTGCCAGGAGTCTCGCCACTGCGTGGGCTGGTCATCGCGGGCACTGGCAATGGGACGATTCATGAATCGATGCAGGCCACACTGGCGCGGGCTCGTGCACGCGGCATTGTCGTGGTGCGCGCCAGCCGTTGTGTGCGCGGGCGGGTGTTGCCCATGGGCGACGATGTGTTTCCCGACTCGCAGGGCTTGTCGGCCGTCAAGGCCCGCATCGCCCTGATGCTGCGACTTATGGCCTAGTCCTCTTGCTTGTGCTGGATTTTTGTCAGCGCCGCGCGTGGTGTGCGCTCATGCAGTTAGGGCTGCAAAGGCTCTCGCGGTGATGTCCTCGACACCGCCGATGCCACTGATGGCGCGGTACTTGGGTGCCGACTGTGGGTCAGCGTCGGCCCAGCTTGAGTAATACGCGACCAACGGACGGGTCTGCCCGCTGTAGATGTCGAGTCGTTTCTTGACTGTTTCTTCCTTGTCGTCGTCTCGCTGAATCAGCGCTTCACCGGTGATGTCATCGATACCAGGTGATTTGGGTGGGTTGAACTTGACATGGTAGGTCCGCCCGGACGCCGGATGAGAGCGCCGTCCGCTCATGCGTTCCACGATGGATTCAAACGGGACATCAATCTCCAGCACATAGTCGAGCTTGACGCCGGCTGCCTTCATCGCGTCAGCCTGCGGAATGGTCCGAGGGAAGCCGTCAAAAAGAAAGCCGTTGGCGCAGTCGGCTTGTGCAATACGTTCCTTGACCAGGTTGATGATTAGGTCGTCACTGACCAGGCCGCCCGCGTCCATCACGTGTTTGGCCTGGATCCCAAGGGGTGTGCCAGCCTTCACGGCGGCGCGCAACATATCACCAGTAGAGACTTGCGGGATGCCGTATTTCTGACAAATGAAGGTGGCTTGCGTACCTTTGCCCGCGCCGGGCGCGCCCAACAGAATGAGTTTCATGAAGTCCTCTGGATGAATGTAAGCCGGGTGGTTTCGCGGCTCGCGCCTGGGACGCGTCGGGTGGCCACCGCGGTTGGGGAGAATAGCACGGGCAGATCGGCTGTTCGCTTACGGTTTTGACGCCGCCCCAACTATTGATCGCACGCGTTGCAGGTCCTGCGGTGTGTCCACGCCGTGTCCGGGTGCCCGCTCGGTGATATGCACGGCGATCTGGTATCCATGCCACAGCGCGCGCAATTGCTCCAGTGCTTCGGTTGTTTCAATTGGTGCTGGAGTCAGCTTCGGAAACTGGCGCAAGAACGCTACCCGGTATCCGTACAGCCCAATATGACGCAAGGGAGCGGGCGAGGGCAGTGCCACCACGCCATTGGCGGCGCCGTCGCGCCACCAGGCGATCGGCGCGCGGCTGAAATAGAGGGCGCGCTGGCTTGCGTCCAGCACGACCTTGACGACGTTCGGGTTGAGGAAATCGGCCACGTTGTCGATTGCGTGGGCGGCTGTGCTCATGCTTATCTCGGGTCGAGCCGTCAAGAGATCGGCCACCGCTTTGGGCAGCAGGGGATCGATCAAGGGTTCATCGCCCTGGACGTTGACGACGATCTCGGCATCGGTCAAATGCAATCGCTCACAGGCTTCGGCCAGGCGATCACTGCCACTGGGGTGATCGAGGCGTGTCAACACCGACTCGATGCCGTGGGTGCGGCAGGCATCGATGATGGCCCCATCGTCCGCCGCGACGACAACGCGTGCGGCGCCCGAGGGTCCACGGGAGGACTGCACCCGTTGCGCCACGCGAACCACCATCGGGACACCGCCAATGTCAAGTAGCGGCTTGTTGGGTAAGCGGGTCGAGGCCAGCCGGGCCGGAATCAGAATGGTATAGCTCACGGTGTCACGCCCAGGCGAGTTGGGGCGTGGGTCACAGGCCGAGTTCTTCGTCGGTCAGGATCCTGGCCTGAGCCTCCAGCAGGACCGGGATGTCGTCGTGTACCGGATAGGCCAGGCGGGCGCTGCGTGAGATCAGTTCCTGTTTTTCGCGGTCATACTCAAGTGGGCCCTTGGTGACCGGACAAACCAGTAGTTCAAGAAGTCGTGTGTCCATGGGAGGATGATAACTTTGCCGACAGTCGTGCCCGTATTAGTTCGTCCAATGCGTTCAGGAACGCCGGTTCGATCACGACCTGCAGGGGTACCGCCAGGGCGTCCGGGTTGTGACGCCACAGTTTGACGGCGTCTTTCTCGGTGCACAAGAGGGTGACGCCCGCATCGTGTTGGGCGGGCCAGTTGTCAAAGCTGGCGTGATCGGGCAAGGCGACGGTATCGACCAGCACCAAGCCGACACCGCGCAGCATGTTGAAGAATTTTTCAGGTTGCGCAATGGCTGCCACGGCCCGCAGCGGTTTGGCGCCGGGTCGCATCAGCGTCGCCAGGGCAAGCCGGCTCCCGTCCGCTCGGACCGCATGCATGGCCAGGACTCGCGGCGCGACGAAGCCACTGAAGGCGGGGCGCTCGCCAGTGTGCAAGACCATATCGACTGAACGCGGCCAAGGCTCTCGCAGTGGCCCCGCGGGCAGCAGCAAGCCGTTGCCTATGCCGCGATCATCGAAGACACAGATTTCGATGTCGCGGTGCAGGCGGTAGTGCTGCAGTCCATCGTCGCACAAGACGATTTGGGTGGCCGGATAGGCCGCCAGCAACGCGCGGGCCGCGTCCGCGCGCCGTGGCGCGACAAACACTGGAACATTGGTGGAACGCCGGATCAGCAGTGGCTCATCACCGCACACGTCGGGCTGGCCTTGCGCCGTCACTTCGCGACAGTCGCGGTCGGCTCGGCCATAGCCGCGTGACACCACGCCCACGGTCCAACCCCGCGTCCGAAAATGCTTGGCGAGCTCAATCGCCACCGGCGTCTTGCCAACACCGCCTGCCATTACGTTGCCGACGACGACAACGATGGCGTCAATTGTTTCGGGTTTCAACCAATCTGATTGGTAGAGCCAGCGTCGCAGGCCCGTCAAGAGGCCATATGCGAGGGACAAGGGCCACATTGACCAGGCCCACGGACCGCGCCGGGTCCAGCCACTTTGCGCGAGGTTGCGCAGGGCTGGCTGGTGGTTGGCCCGAGCCATGCGCGCTACTTCGATCCGGCCTGGACTGAGGACTGGGTCGCAAAGGTGATTTGTGTCAAACCGGAACGACGTGCCGCTTCCATGACGGTAACTACCGCTTGGTGCCGTGCGCTCGCATCGGCGCTGATCACCACCACGGTGTCCTTGCCAGCCTTGGCGCCGTCAAGCATGGCCTTTGAGAGCGTCTCCAGGCTTCGGCCGCCAACTGGTTGACGGTTGACACTGTAGGCGCCTTCGCTACTGACCGTTACCAGCAGCTCCTTGGGGTAATCGCGCTGTGTGTCGGTGTCGGCGACGGGCAGCTTGAGCTGCATTTCGGTGTACTTGCTGTAGGTCGTCGACAGCATCAGAAAAATCAAGACCACCAGCAACACATCGATGAAGGGAATCAGGTTGATTTCGGGCTCTTCGCGCGAGCGTGGATGAAAATTCATCGCGTCTTGCCCAAGGCGTTGAGGTGACGTACCAGTCGCTCCGAGGCCAGTTCAAGCGTCATCAAATAAGCATCCACGCGGGCACGGAAGTAGCGCCAAAAAATCAGCGACGGAATCGCGATGATCAGGCCGAAGGCCGTGTTGTACAACGCGACGGAGATGCCGTGAGCCAGTTGCGCCGGGTTGCCGCCGGTGGCCCCACCGGTTGGCGACTGCGAGCCAAAGATCTCAATCATGCCGACCACGGTGCCAAACAGGCCCATCAGCGGCGCGGTGGAGGCGATCGTTGCCAGCGCGCTGAGGTAGCGCTCGAGTCGATGGGCCACCACGCGCCCCGCGCCTTCCATGGCCGAGCGAAGGTCCTCTTCGCTGCATCGGGGGTGGGAGTTGACCATGCGCAGCCCGCTGGCGAGCACCTCACCCAGGGCGGAGTTGCGCTCCAGTTGCGTCACCACGTCGGGGCCAGGTACTGCGGTGCGTGCCACGTTCAATACTTCATCGAGCAGTTTTGGCGGTGCTACCTTGAGCGTCTTGAGGCTGATGAAGCGCTCGATGATGAGGGCCAGGGCCAACACCGAGCAGGCAATCAGGGGCCAGATCGGCCAGCCCGCCGCTTGTATGATGGAAAACAAATTGGATCTCCGCACAGATGAAACGCCCAGCGATTATGTCCCAGCCCGCTTGTCACGGGTCCGTCGCAGCCAGGTTGGTGCTGCATGCCCATATCAGCCCACAAGTTCTGTGGATAACTTTGTGAAGAAGTATGCTGATTTCCCGCTCGCGGTAGCGCCGATGCGGCTTTGCGTCAGTTTGATGACAAAAACGGCAAGATAATTGCTAATGAAATCAATAACTTATCACGTAGAAGCAGGGATTGCGCTGGTGCCCAATGGTTTTCGAGTTGGGGCAGGGCCGGTGTGGAGTACTCTGCGGCCCGGAACCTCGGCGGCCCTTGGAAGCATCGATGTTTGAGTCCGAGGATCGAGGGTTGGCGCCGCAAATTTGGCAAGTTGGCGCGCTGTGCCGCGCCATTGCTGGGGTAATAGACGCCAAGCTCAATCCGGTCGCTGTGCGTGGCGAGCTTTCCGGCTTCACACGGGCAACCAGCGGGCATTGTTATTTCACCCTCAAGGACAACAGCGGCCAGATTCGGTGTGCCATGTTCAGGCGAAACGCTGGTCAGTTGGACTTCTTGCCTAGCGATGGTGAACTGGTGGAGGTTCGCGGGCAGTTGGGTGTGTACGAGGCACGAGGGGACCTGCAATTGGTCGTGCAAAGCATGACCCGATCCGGCCAGGGTGCCCTGTTTGAGCAGTTTCTCAGGTTGAAGGCCAAGCTGGAGGCGGAGGGACTGTTTGCGCCGGGGCGAAAACGGCCCTTGCCGTCGATGCCACGCGGTATAGGGGTGGTCACTTCCCCGTCCGCGGCCGCCTTGCACGATGTTGTTACAGCGCTGCGCAGGCGTGTGCCGCACATTCCGGTCGTGCTCGCGCCGGCCAGCGTGCAGGGCGCCGCGGCGCCGACCGAGTTGAGCCGAGCTTTGATGAACCTGTACGCGCTCGCGCGTTCGGGTGAAGATGGAACAAGCGAGCACTCCCAACGAATTGATGTCATTTTGCTGGTGCGGGGGGGTGGGTCGATGGAGGATCTGTGGGCCTTCAATGACGAGCAGTTGGCCAGAACGCTGGCCAGCAGCCCCGTGCCCATAGTCAGTGGCGTTGGACACGAAACCGATTTTTGCATCGCCGATTTTGTCGCGGACCTGCGTGCTCCCACTCCCACCGCCGCAGCGGAACTGGTGGCACAGGCGCGCTCGTCGAGTCTTGAAGAGATTGAGGCGGCTCGATGGCGTTTGCAGAAAGCCATGTTGCGTCGCCTGGATGCGCTCGGCCAACGATTGGATCAGGCGGTGGGGCGAATCGCCCGACCATCGGCGATCACGGCCGCGCATCGCCTGCGGTTGAGTGCTCGGGCGCGGCGCCTTCAGTTCTCGGTACAACTGACCTTGCGCCGCCGTCGCACGGAAACCGCCGCCATACATGCCAACATGCCCTTGGTGGTTCATCGGCAGGTGTCCCAGTTGAAGGAACGTCTTGCCCGAGCGCAATTGCGACTCGAACGGCTCGATCCGATGTGGGTCTTAAAGCGGGGTTATGCATGGCTAAGCAACACCCAAGGTCAAGCGATTGTCAGCGTGGGCCAAATCCGGATCGGGCAAAGCCTGAAAGCCACCCTGGCTGACGGCGAGGTTGATTTGACGGTGACCAACGTGGGTTGAAGGATATTCCTACAATGACGCTGTTTGATTCGCCAACACACGAGGACACCATGGAACACACCCTGCCTGCATTGCCTTACGCGCTGGACGCGCTGGCTCCCAATTATTCCAAGGAAACCCTGGAGTATCACCACGGCAAGCACCACAACGCCTATGTCGTCAACCTCAACAACCTGCAAAAAGGCACCGAGTTCGAGGCCATGTCCCTGGAAGACATCATCAAGAAAGCCAGCGGCGCAATCTACAACAATGCGGCGCAAATATGGAATCACAGTTTCTTCTGGAACTGCTTGAAGCCCGCCGGCGGTGGCGAACCTTCCGGTGCCCTGGCTGCGGCGATCCAGGCCAAGTGGGGCGGCTATGGCGCGTTTCGTGAAGCGTTTGTCAAATCGGCGGTCGGCAACTTTGGCTCTGGTTGGACCTGGCTGGTCAAGAAACCTGATGGCTCCGTCGACATCGTCAATACCGGCGCGGCGGGTACGCCGCTGACCACTGCCGACAAGGCGCTGCTAACCGTTGATGTATGGGAGCATGCCTACTACATCGACTACCGCAACCTGCGTCAAAAGTTTGTTGAGACTTTCCTCGACAAATTGGCAAACTGGGAGTTTGCCCAAGCCAACTTCGCCTGAGTGATTCAGTTCGGCGGGCCAAACGGCGCGCCGCGTAGGCGGAAACCGGGCTTGATCCCCTTCTTGGCAAACCAGCCCTGGTTCATTTCCAGAACAAAGCGAACCGGTTTGCTTGAGCAATGCGAGTCGGCGGTTTGCGGCTTCATGTCCGCAAGGTTGACGATGGTACCGTCGTCGGCGACAAATGCAGCACTGAGGGGCAGCAGCGTGTTCTTCATCCAGAAGCACTGAACTGAAGCCTGTTCGAACACGAACAACATGCCTTCGGGCTGCGCCATCTCGCGCCGAAACATCAGGCCGGTGGCGCGTTGTTCGGGGGTCTGGGCAACTTGCGCATCCACCTGGTGTATGCCCGCCGATAGGGTGACGCGTGGCAAGTCCAGTTGTGGTCCAGTCTGGGCATGGGCAATACCCAGCGACAGCGTCAGTGCTGCCAGCGTGCGAATTCGAAAATGCTTCATGGGTCGATTGTGCCGTCGTCAAGAGGAATGGCGACAAAAAAAATGCCCGCAGCGCGGGCATTCTTCGTTGCGGTCAAGAATTACTTCTTGGCAGCAGCCTTTTCTTCTTTGGCTTTCTTGGCAGCGGCGGCCTTTTCTTCAGCCTTGGCTTTCTTGGCAGCAGCCTTTTCTTCCTTGGCCTTCTTCGCAGCGGCGGCTTTCTCGGCCTTCATCGCCTTGGCGGCAGCAGCCTTGTCAGCCTTGGTGGCAGCAGCGGCGGGCTTGGCTTCTTCTTTCTTGGCTTCGGCCTTGGCAGGTGCGGCAGCAGGTGCGGCAGCGGCAGGTGCAGCAGCAGCAGCGGGAGCGGCGGCCTTGGCAGGCGCTGCGGGGGCAGCCGCTTGCGCAAAAGCGCCAGCAGCGAAAAGACCAGCGACTAAAGTGGCGAGGAGTTTGTTCATTTGTCGGATTCCTAGATATAACGTTATTTCAGAAAGTGCCACCTTTTTGAGAGGTGGGCACATCCGTAACGAGTTTGGTTTACGGTCGGTTGACAGTAATACGCAAATTTTTAACGCTAGAATCTAAAAGCCCCACCCAAACGGCCGAACCGCGCTGCTTCTCGAGTTGGCGGCGCTGCACAAATCACTCTACTCTCGAACCCAACCCGCATCAATCGGAGACGATTCACCATGTACCAACACATCAAAGTGCCATCGGCTGGTCAGAAGATTACCGTCAATGCCGACATGTCATTGAATGTGCCAGATCAGCCGGTGATTCCCTTTATCGAGGGTGACGGCACTGGCCTTGATATCACGCCCGTGATGCTGAAGGTGGTCGATGCGGCAGTGGCCAAAGCCTATGGCGGCAAGAGGCAGATTCATTGGATGGAGGTGTTTGCAGGCGAGAAATCCACCAAGGTTTACGGCCCTGACGTTTGGCTTCCCGAGGAGACTCTGCACGCCTTGCGCGACTATGTGGTCTCCATCAAGGGACCACTGACGACGCCGGTCGGTGGCGGTATTCGTTCGTTGAACGTGGCCTTGCGCCAGGAGCTCGACCTCTACGTCTGTCTGCGGCCGATTCAGTACTTCGACGGCGTCCCCTCGCCGGTGAAGGAGCCACACAAGACCAATATGGTGATCTTCCGGGAAAACTCGGAAGACATCTATGCAGGCATTGAGTTCGAGGCTGAGTCCGACAAGGCGAAGAAGCTGATCAAGTTCCTCCAGGACGAGATGGGGGTCAGGAAAATCCGCTTCCCGGCCACCTCTGGTATTGGCATCAAGCCGGTATCCCGCGAAGGTACTGAGCGCCTGGTCCGTAAGGCCATTCAATACGCCATCGACAATGACAAGCCCAGCGTGACCATTGTTCACAAGGGCAATATCATGAAGTACACCGAAGGTGGCTTCCGTGACTGGGCTTACGCCTTGGCTCAAAGGGAATTTGGCGCGGAACTGATCGACGGCGGACCGTGGTGCAAGTTCAAGAACTCCAAGACCGGCAAGGATATCGTGATCAAGGACAGCATTGCCGACGCGTTCCTGCAACAGATCCTGTTGCGTCCCGCGGAGTACAGCGTGATTGCCACGCTCAATCTGAACGGCGACTACGTGTCCGACGCGTTGGCCGCGCAAGTTGGCGGCATTGGTATTGCGCCCGGCGCCAATCTTAGCGATACGGTTGCGATGTTCGAGGCGACTCATGGCACCGCGCCCAAGTATGCTGGCAAGGATTACGTCAACCCCGGCTCGGAGATTCTCTCGGCCGAGATGATGTTGCGCCACATGGGATGGGTCGAGGCGGCGGACCTGATCATCAGTTCCATGAAGAAGTCGATCAACAGCAAGAAGGTTACCTACGACTTCGCACGACTGATGGACGGTGCGACTCAGGTGAGTTGCTCGGGTTTTGGTCAGGTCATGATCGACCATATGTGAATGCGACACCGGGGTCGCGTCGCCCGATTGCGACCGGACGGCCTGGAACGTAACCGCTGCAGTTGATTGACTGCAGCGGTTTTGTCATTTTTGCGCTTGAATGTCTGAATTTTGACTCCACCTTTGGTCGTGTACGGGCACGGCGCTGGCCCGGTCGATAGAATGGTTTATGGTTACCAAGTCCCCCGCAATTCCACCAGTGTCGCCCGTACGCCAGCCTGATCGTGATGACGGCGACTCGGTGGTTCTTGAGCGCCGCACGCAGAAGGTTGGGCCACCGCAGATGTACCAAGTTGTCATGCTCAACGATGACTACACCCCGATGGAGTTCGTGGTGGTGGTGATTCAGGAGTTTTTTGGCAAGGACCTGGAGGCTGCGACGCAAATCATGCTCAAGATCCACCTCGAAGGCCGAGGCGTTTGCGGCGTGTACTCGAAGGATGTTGCTGCAACCAAAGTCGACCAGGTGCTGGATGCGGCCAGCAAGGCCGGGCACCCACTGAAGTGCATCAGCGAACCCGTGGACTTTTAGGTCATCTGTGTTTGTTCAAACATGGGTACGGAATCGGATTACAGTTAAGCACCGAAGCATGGCAGAAAAGGAAATCACATGATTGCCCAAGAATTGGAAGTAAGCCTGCACATGGCGTTTGTCGAGGCGCGGCAACAGCGCCACGAGTTCATCACGGTCGAGCATTTGTTGCTGGCCCTGCTGGACAATCCCAGCGCCGCGGAGGTACTTCGGGCGTGCTCCGCCAATATCGACGATCTGCGCAAGTCGCTTGCAAATTTCATCAAGGACAACACGCCGCAGGTTGCCGGTACTGACGATGTGGATACCCAGCCCACGTTAGGCTTTCAACGCGTGATTCAGCGCGCCATCATGCACGTTCAGTCCACCGGTAGTGGCAAGAAGGAAGTCACTGGAGCCAACGTGCTGGTTGCGATCTTTGGCGAAAAGGACTCACACGCCGTCTATTACTTGCACCAGCAGGGCGTGACGCGTCTGGATGTGGTGAACTTCATTGCCCATGGCATCAAGAAGAGCGACCCGCCTGAGCCGATCAAGTCATCGGAGAGTCAGGCTGAGAGTGAAGAGAGCTCGGCGGAGAAGAGCGAGAAATCCTCACCGCTGGAGCAGTACACGCAGAACCTCAATCAGCTTGCCAAGGATGGCAAAATCGATCCCCTGATCGGTCGCGAGTACGAGGTCGAGCGGGTGATCCAGATTCTTTGTCGTCGCCGCAAGAACAACCCCTTGCTGGTTGGGGAGGCGGGCGTTGGCAAGACCGCCATTGCGGAGGGCCTCGCTTGGCGGATCACTCAGCAGGACGTGCCCGAGATCCTGGGCGAGGCGGTGGTTTATTCGTTGGACATGGGCGCACTGCTTGCTGGTACCAAGTACCGGGGCGATTTCGAGCAGCGCCTCAAGGCAGTTTTGAAGTCGCTCAAGGACAAGCCGAATGCGATTTTGTTTATCGATGAGATCCACACACTGATCGGTGCTGGCGCTGCCTCTGGCGGAACGCTGGATGCGTCCAATCTTCTCAAGCCCGGTTTGAGTTCTGGCGCGTTGAAATGCATCGGTGCAACCACGTTCACCGAATACCGAGGGATTTTCGAGAAGGACGCTGCGCTGTCGAGGAGGTTCCAGAAAATCGACGTGGTCGAGCCCTCGATCGAACAAACCGTAGACATCCTGAAGGGTCTCAAGTCGCGTTTCGAGGAGCACCACAACGTGAAGTACGCGGTCGCGGCGCTGCAAGCGGCCGCCGAGTTGAGCGCGAAATACATCAACGACCGGCACTTGCCAGACAAGGCGATTGATGTGATCGATGAGGCGGGTGCGGCGCAGCGAATCCTGGCGCCGAGCAAGCGCAAGAAGATCATCAGCAAGACCGAGGTTGAGGAAATCGTCGCCAAGATTGCGCGCATTCCTCCTGCCAACGTATCCAACGACGACAGAGGCAAGCTCAAGACGCTCGAGCGCGATCTCAAGAACGTCGTGTTTGGGCAGGACAAGGCGCTTGATGTACTGGCGTCGGCTGTGAAGATGGCGCGCTCGGGCCTGGGCAAAGGCGATAAGCCGATTGGCGCATTCCTGTTTAGCGGACCTACCGGCGTAGGCAAGACCGAAGCCGCCAAGCAATTGGCCTACATCATGGGCATTGACCTGATTCGTTTCGACATGAGCGAGTACATGGAGCGCCATGCGGTCAGTCGCTTGATTGGCGCACCACCGGGATATGTCGGATTTGATCAGGGTGGCCTGTTGACCGAGGCGATTACCAAGAAGCCGCATTGCGTCTTGTTGCTTGATGAGATTGAAAAGGCTCACCCGGACGTGTTCAATGTCCTGCTCCAGGTGATGGACCACGGAACCCTGACCGACAACAATGGGCGTAAGGCCGATTTCCGCAATGTGATCATCATCATGACGACCAATGCGGGTGCGGAAACCATGAACAAGGCGACCATTGGCTTCACCAACCCGCGCGAAGCCGGCGACGAAATGGCCGATATCAAGCGGATTTTCACGCCCGAGTTCCGCAATCGCCTCGATGCCATGGTCAGCTTCAAGGCTTTGGACGAGACCGTGATTCTGCGCGTCGTCGACAAGTTTCTGTTGCAGTTGGAGACCCAATTGGCTGACAAGAAGGTGGATGTGACATTCACCGACACGTTACGCAAGTACCTTGGCAAGAAGGGCTTTGATCCCCTCATGGGTGCGCGGCCAATGCAACGATTGATTCAGGACACCATTCGGCGTGCGCTCGCGGACGAGCTTCTGTTTGGCAGGCTCACCGACGGAGGTCGTCTGACGGTGGACATGAAGGTCACCACCGACGACAAGGGTGTTGAGACGGGCGACGTGGTACTCGACATTCAGCCACTGCCCAAGAAAGAGGGCAAGGCCAAGCCCGAGCCACAGGAAGCGGCGGCGGGCCAGTAGTTACAGGCGTCGCGCGGTCTGCTATTTGAACCCAACCCGGTCCAGCATCTGCTGAACCTTGACTTGGTTCATGCCGACTAGGCTGATCGGGATGGTTTCGCTCTTGAAATCGCCACCGGTCATCGCTTGCAAGGCGGGATTGACGAGTCGGACGTCCTTGGAGACCGGCCATTCGTTGTTGCCGTTTGCAAAGTGCTCCTGCGCTGGTGGGCTGGCCAGATACTCCAGGAACCTGACGGCGGCCAGCGAATTCTTGGAGTTCTTGGCGACCGCACCGCCGGCGATGTTGACGTGCGTCCCCCAACTTGACTGGTTTGGAAACATCACGCTGATGCGCTCGATCACTGCTTTGTCCTCCGCCTTGTCTGAGCGCATCAATCGGGCGAGGTAGTAAGAGTTGGTGACGGCGACCGCGCATTCCCCGGACGCGACGGCCTTGATCTGGTCGGTATCGCCGCCCTTGGGCGCACGGGCCATGTTGTCGACCATGCCCCTTAACCAGAGCTGTGCCTTCTGTTCACCCAGGTGTTCCGTCACCGCGCCAAACAACGACAGGTTGTAGGGGTGCGAGCCGGATCGGATGCACAGTCTGCCGCGGTTCTTGGGATCTCCCAGTTCCTCGTAGGTGTCAATGTCCTCTTTCTTGACCTTGACTTTGTCGTATACAACAACCCTTGCGCGAGTGGAAAAACCGAACCATGGGGTTGCCCCGGCGGCATCCGGTTTGCCGCGCAACTGCGCCGGGATCGCCGCTTCCAGTACTTTCGACTTGACCGGCTGGAACAAGCCTTCGATCTCGCCTTTCCATAGTCGTGCGGCATCGACCAATAGAATAATGTCGGCCGGCGAGGCGCTGCCTTCCGCTTTCAAGCGGGCCAGTATGCCAGCGTCGTCCGCATCGACCCGGTGGATCTTTATCCCGGTGATCTTAGTGAATCCTTCGTAAAGGGCTTCGTCTGTCACGTAGTGACGGGCCGAATAGACATTGAGTGAAGATGGCTGTGCCGACACGGTGCCAACGCAGGCGAGCACAATGGCACCGACCAAAGAGAAACGACGCTTGATCATATGGGTTGATCCCTTGGCAAAAAACCAACTTTAACACAAACGCGAATCATTCCCAATAAATGTTAACTGAAAAAGAACGCTTTGTTCGAGCACTCGCATATTTGGCGGTAACAGGATTTATGGCCGCATGCGCAACTGGCCCGGCCCGGGGTCCCGCACCTGTGTCGGCCGTTACGCCGTCGGCGATTCCCGTGGCGCCGCCCAGGATCGGGCTGGCGTTAGGCGGCGGCGCCGCACGGGGGTTCGCGCACGTAGGCGTCATTCAAGTGTTGGAAGAGGCTGGCATTCGTCCCGCACTTGTGGTGGGCACTTCGGCCGGGAGTTTGGTGGCCGCCCTCTACGCCAGCGGAAAGACGGGGGCGCAGCTCCAACAGCTTGCCGAAATCATGGAGGAGGCCAGTTTTGCTGACTGGACGCTACCCGTGTTCAGTCGCGGCGTGCTTCGGGGCGAGGCGTTTGCACGCTACGTCAGCCTTCAAGTCAACGGGCGAGCAATTGAAACGATGCCCATGTCCTTAGGCATTGTCGCCACGGACCTCAACACGGGCCAAGGTGTCTTGTTTCAACGGGGTGACACCGCACTGGCCGTTCGCGCCTCCAGCGCAGTACCGGCCGTGTTTCAGCCGGTGAGGATTTCCGGGCGCGATTATGTGGACGGTGGCCTGGTGTCGCCGGTCCCGGTACGTTATGCACGTCAAATGGGCGCCGAGATTGTGGTGGCCGTGGACATTTCGAGCCCGCCCGAAGGCAATGCGGCCAGCGACACCCTTCAAGTGCTGTTGCAGACCTTCTCGATCATGAGCAAGAGCATCAATGCGTTAGAGCTTCGCGATGCGGATCTGGTCGTGCGTCCGTCCTTGGCGGGTGTGGGAAGCGCGGACTTTGGAGCGCGCAGCCGCGCCATTGAAGCTGGCAGACGCGCGATGCTGCAGTCACTGCCGCGACTCATCGCCACCATCGAGGCCAGAAGCAGATGAGATCCGGGCACATAAAAAAAGGCCCCGTCTTGCGACGAGGCCTTAAGGGATCCCTGAACCTGTAGGTTTCGAAAGGACCCGAGGAGACAACTGTTAGAAGCCTGGGGCTTCGAAAAGTTCAACTGGTACGAAGTATCTCAGGGTTTTCCCTTGTTGTGTAGAGTCATTGCTCCACTTTTGACCCTGCTTGGTGTCAACTTCGCCAGTTCGCGGGCACTTAGCGCTTCTTGGCGGCAGGCTTGGTAGCATTGACAGCAGTTGCGGAGACGGCATTGAAGTTGGTCTCGGCAATTTCGGTCGCCTGCTTGACTGCTTTCTGGACCGATTCCAGCGTATTGTTGGCGGCTGCCACAGCGCTCTTCATGACAGCAACTGCTGTTTCGGAACCGGCGGGAGCGTTCTTGGCGGCGTTGTCCACAATGCCCATGAACTGCTTCTGCGCGTCGGCGGCCTGGCCTTCAAAGGCCTTGGACAACTCAGCGGTTGAGCTGGTGGCGATGTCGTAGAGGTGACGACTGTAAGCAGCGGTCTTCTCGGCCAGGGGTTGAAGCAGGCCGGATTGCAGAGTCAGCAACTCCTGCGCGTCTTTGACGCTTAACACGGCTTGCGCGTGCTCACCAACTTCGGTCAGAGCCGCCTTGGAGGCGGTCAGGTTCAGTTCAACGATTTTCTCGACGCCTTCGAAAGCCTTGTTGGTCAATCCAAACAGGGTTTCCATGTTGGCTTTGTGCGAGGCAACAACTTGTTCAACGGTCAGCATAGTATCTTCTCCGGTAGTTAAGTGAATCGATCTGACTTTGCCTCGATACCCGGTCTGATGTGGGTATGTTGCAGTGCAGCATGGCTCAAATTATAGGGTCATCTCGCGAGTTTGCAAGTCATTTTTGTTGCGATGCAACATTCTAGAATCGACAGCCTAGAAGTAGTGTCGGGGCGAGTTTTGCCACAATGGCGCCGCATTGCCGCTTTACTCGACGGTTAACGGCCAAACGTTGGCAACGCGGCTTGAGTCCACGTCAATTCCCGTCACATGGCCTGCCGGTTGTGGTCGTTGAGCGCGCGCGACACGTCGAACCACTGCACCCTTGGATCGACGATGGCCGCGTTCACCTGCTTGTTGAAGTCCTTCATCAAACTCATGGTCCGTCGGGATTCGTCGGCGCCCAGCAATGCTTCATCGCAGGCGGGGCAGAAGTCACCCGTCACCGCTGGGAAAACAGTGGTTTCGCCTTTATAGGTGTAAGGCATATCGCGGATGTCACGCACCAAGTGAGCCGCACCGCAGCTTGGGCACTTCATGATCAAGGAATTTGTGGTGTGTTGTCTCACCGAAGGCTATGGAGAACAGCGCGCGCAGGACCAGACAAGCCTTGGTTGGTCCCTCGATTGGCACCGATGCCCGTCCGCACTTACGCCGTTGCGCCGAGCTTCTTGAGCTGGTACAGCGCATCCAGCGCCTCGCGCGGACTCAGGGCGTCGGGGTCGATTGCGGCCAGGGCAGCCTCCACCGGGCTGGGCAGCATGGCTGCGCTATCGGGCGGGGCGGCAAACAGGTCCACCTGGGCGTGGGCCTCGCTGGCCTTGGCCTCCAGCGTGGCCAGCGCGTGTTGGGCGTGGTTCAGCACGGCGGCGGGCATGCCGGCCAGGCGCGCCACGTGGATGCCGTAACTCTTGCTGGCCGGGCCGGCCTGGATTTCGTGCAGAAACACGATGTCGCGGCCGGCTTCGGTGGCGCTGACATGCACGTTGATGGCGCGGTGGTGCTGGGCCGGGAACTCGGTCAGCTCGAAGTAGTGCGTGGCAAACAAGGTGTAGGCCTGGGTCTTGTCGTGCAACTGGGTGGCAATCGCCGATGCCAGCGCCAAGCCGTCAAAGGTGGAGGTGCCGCGGCCAATCTCGTCCATCAATACCAGCGAGTTGGGTGTGGCGGCATGCAGAATCTGCGCGCCTTCGAGCATCTCCAACATGAAGGTGGACTGTGCATTGGCCAGGTCGTCGGCGGCGCCGATGCGGGTGTGGATGGCATCGATCGGCCCGAGCCGGCACGCTGCTGCGGGCACGTAGCTGCCCATGCTGGCCAGCAACACGATCACGGCGATCTGGCGCATGTAGGTGGACTTGCCGCCCATGTTGGGACCGGTGATGATCTGCATGCGCTGCTTGGCGCCCAGGCGGGTGTCGTTGGGGATGAAGGCACCGCTACTGGTTTCATTGAGCCGCATCTCCACCACCGGATGGCGTCCGGCGTCGATCTCCAGGCAGGGCTCCTTGACGAATTGTGGCGCGCACCAGTTGAGCGTGAGGGATCGCTCGGTCAGCGCGCACAGCGCGTCCAGCGTGGCGATGGCGCGGGCCAGTCGGGTCAGCGCCGGTACATGGGCCTGCAGTTGGTCGAGCAAGTGCTCGTACAGGAACTTCTCGCGTGCCAGCGCGCGCTCCTGCGCGCTCAGTGCCTTGTCTTCGAAGGCTTTCAGCTCCGGCGTGATGAAGCGTTCGGCGTTCTTCAGCGTCTGGCGGCGGCGGTAGTCGTCGGGCACCTTGCTGGCCTGACCCTGGCTGACCTCGATGTAGAAGCCGTGCACCTTGTTGTACTGCACGCGCAGCGTGGCAATGCCGGTGCGGGCTTTTTCGCGCTGTTCCAGGTCGAGCAGGAAGGCGTCGCAGTTGGTTTGGATGGCGCGCAGTTCATCGAGTTCGGCGTCCAGGCCGCTGGCGATCACGCCGCCGTCGCGCACCAGCGCGGCGGGCTCGTCGTGCAGGGCGGCTTGTAGCAGCTCGGCGCAACCCGGTGGTGCTGTCAGCGCCTCCGAAATATCGATCAAACTGGCCTCCAGCCTTTTCAGGATAAGCGCCAGTTGCTCTGATTTTTGTAGCGTATGACGCAGGCCAACCAGTTCACGCGGGCGCACCTGGCGTAGCGCAATGCGCGCCGTGATGCGCTCCACATCGCTGCTGCCCTTGAGCGCGTCGCGCAGCTTTTGCCAAGGCCCGGTGCGCAACACGGCGACCGCGCCCTGGCGCTGTTGCGCGGGACCCCGATCACGCGGTGGTGACAGCAGCCAGCTCTTCAGGGCGCGGCTGCCCATGCCGGTCATGCAGGTGTCGAGCAGCGAGAACAGGGTGGGCGCGTCTTCACCACGCAGGGTCTGCACCAGCTCCAGGTTGCGCCGGGTGCTGGGTGGCAGGTCAATCAGTTCATCGTCACGCTGCACCCGCACGCTGTGCACGTGGGTCAGGGCGCGACCCTGGGTGTGCTCGGCGTAGGCCAGCAGGGCGGCGCTGGCGGCGTGCGCCAGCGGCAAGTCGTCCGCCTGCCACGGCGCAAGCGTGGCGGCCTTGAGTTGTTCGAGCAGCTTGCGCT